>Ga0187874_10001633_pt1 | contig 19426 bp, 18 predicted proteins | sample June2016WEW_16_1_3_FD_132993 | JGI IMG/M metagenome (GOLD analysis project Ga0187874, IMG submission 132993) | Peatland microbial communities from SPRUCE experiment site at the Marcell Experimental Forest, Minnesota, USA - June2016WEW_16_150 | ecosystem: Environmental > Terrestrial > Soil >... | reverse complement strand
GCATCTGCTTCGTTGGCGCTCCTCGACGATGTGCACCGACATCGCCTGCGTCGCGCCGCCTTGCATCTGCCCCTTCCAAGCCAGGAACGCGGCCCCTTCCAATTCTCGGACAGGCTCCTAGGAAACTTAATCTCACATAACTAACGAACAGGAGCACGGCTGCTCCGAAATGCAAAGTGTTTACAGGAGACAAAACGTATCCGCATCCCGGTCCAAAATCAAGGGGCTTGAGTTGTTCCAGAAAAACTACCCTTCGATTCACAAAACCCTCGAATCTTCGAGGCAGTGCCAGGTCATCCGGATTTGCGCTTTTGGGGTCGCATTGTTTCTTGGATAATATTTTTCAGTGTTGATTGACTGGCTTTATTTTTCAGATAGGGCTAAGGTATCACTGCGGCCAGAAACAAAAGAAATGTTTTGCAAACCCGAAACCACGCGGAACAGGTGAGTTATGCGAAAAAGAATAACGTTGGTGATCATCGTCGTTGCACTTTTTGTACTGTTTGGCGGCTTGTCTTTTGCTGTGGGGATGTACTTTGATTATCTCTGGTTTGCGGAGCTTGGGAAGACAGTTGTTTTTACGACTGCCTTATATGCGAAGAGCATGCTTGCTTCCGGACTTCTCCTGATAAGCTTTTTGTTTATCTTTCTGAATTTCGTGTATGCCAACCGCGGGCCCGGACTGATTCAAATCGGGATTCCTACACCGACCGGTCAGATTACGGCCTACACATTTTCGTCCAAGGTGGTGGACCGTTTGGCGGGATTGGCAGCGGTCGTTTTGGGATTGCTCGTTGCGCTGGGCGAAGCAAGCAACTGGGAAATCGTCTGGCGCTGGCTGCACCGTGTCGAATTTAAAACGAAGGATCCGGTGTTTTCCCGCGATGTGTCGTTTTATTTTTTCACGTTGCCCTTTGTGCAGGAGATCGTTCGGCTTGGGTTAATCCTGGGTTTCCTTGTGCTGATCGGTGCGGTGATCCTTTATTATTTCAAAGGTTCACTATCCTGGCGGAGGCTGCGGGATGCGGTCAGCAAAACTCGGGCGGGCGTCCATATCTCTCTGCTGGCGGCGCTGATATTTTTTCTGCTCTCCGTAAGCGCCTACCTGGACCGCTTTGATGTCCTGTTCGAGAACCACGAAATCTTCTCCGGCGCCAGTTACGCCGATCTGCATGCACGAATTCCCTTGCTGACGGTTCTTGCAATCGTCGCCTTTGTCGGAGGCTTGCTCTGGATTTTCAATGCTTTTGTTGCCGGAAACCGGGCCGGCATTGCTTCAGTGCTTTTGTACGTCGTGTTTATGGTCGTTGGGAATTTCTATCCGGCGCTGATGCAAAAATTTATTGTCTCGCCCAACGAGTTTGACAAAGAGAGTCCACAAATCAAAAACAATATTGAAGCGACGCTTAAAGCCTACGGGCTTTCGGATGTGGAAGACCGAAGCCTTTCGGGTGATAAGGCGCTCACACCGCAGGATATTCAAAACAATTCCGCCACGATTCACAGCATTCGGCTTTGGGATCACGAGCCGCTGCTGGATGCCTTAAAGCAAATCCAGGAAATTCGGACCTACTATGATTTCATCACGGTAGACAACGACCGCTATTATCTGAACAACGAGCTTCAACAGTTCATGTTGTCACCCCGCGAGCTGAATTCGGCCAGCCTTCCCGAACGGAATTGGATTAACGAACGCTTGAGTTATACGCATGGCTATGGAGTTGCGGTGGGACCGGTCAATCAAATGACTTCGGAGGGACTGCCGGAGCTTTGCGTGCAGAATATCCCGCCGATTGCCTCGTCCCCGGTTTTTGGAATCAAACGCCCGGAGATCTATTTCGGAGAACTGACCCAGGGATACGCGGTGGTCAAAAGCGGCCAGAAAGAATTCGATTATCCCTCCGGCGAGGCCAATGTGTATGCAACCTACCAGGGAACCGGCGGAGTCCCGGTGACTTCCTTTTTTAGAAAACTTCTATTCGCATTGTATTTCAGGGATGCCAATATCGTCCTCTCCCCATTGGTGACCTCCGAAAGCCGGTTTCTTTACGAGCGAGATGTCAAATCGCGAATGAGCCGGCTGGCTCCGTTTCTGTTGCTGGATCAAGATCCCTACATGGTGATATCCGGGGGACGACTGTTTTGGATCCAGGATGGGTATACAACTTCCGACCGATACCCATACTCCACTGAAACTAGAGGAGTGGGCAATTACATCCGGAATTCCGTAAAGATGGTTCTGGATGCTTATAACGGAAATGTGGACATGTATGTTGCAGATCCTTCTGATCCGATGATTCAGGTTTATCAAAGGATATTCCCCGGTGTATTTCGCCCTCTCTCGGAAATTCCGCCCGATCTGCATCGCCACTTGAGGTATCCCGAGGATATCTTCCGGGTGCAAACATACATCTACGCCGTTTACCACATGACCACTCCCCAGGTTTTCTACAACAAGGAGGACCTGTGGCAGATACCGGTGATTGCCGGTGGCGGGGGAGAAAATCCGATGTCTCCCTACTACACGATCATGCGGTTGCCGCAGGAAAAAAAACAGGAGGAATTCATTCTAATGCTGCCTTTCACCCCGGGGAGAAAGGACAATCTTTCCGCATGGATGGTTGGGCGCAGCGATGGCGATAACTACGGCAAGTTGGTGGTCTATCGATTTCCGAAGCAGAAACTCGTGTACGGACCGCGACAAATCGTCGCACGTATCAATCAGGATGCGGAGATTTCAAGACAGATCTCCTTATGGGATCAACGCGGTTCCCAGGTCATCCAGGGAAATCTGCTCGTCATTCCAATTGAAGAAGCGCTTATCTATGTCCGGCCTTTATACATCCGATCCGAAAGCGGGAAAATTCCGGAATTGAAGCGGGTCGTTGTGGCTTACGAAAACCAGATCGCAATGGAAGAGACTTTGGAGGCTTCCATCGCGAAGATTTTCGGCGGTGCCATGCCTGAAAACAAAGGCTTTGCAGGGGCTGTTCCAGCGGGCGCAGCGCCGGCAACTCCGATGCTACAAGCGCCGGGTGGCGGTGCAAATCTCATGCAGGAAGCCGGGGCCGCCTACGACAGGGCCATGCAGGCACAGCGGCAAGGAGATTGGGCCAAGTATGGAGAGGAGATTAAAAAGTTAGGTGCTCTTCTTGAAAACCTAAACCGGAACACCGCCGGGGCGCAAAAAAAATAGGGGAGAGTGAGCAATGGCTGGCAACCAGTCCTTCGACATCACTACCGGGTGTGATCTGCAGGAAGTGGACAACGCGATCAATCAGGCGATGAAGGAGATCCGGCAACGCTACGATTTCAAGGGGCTCAATGTAAACATCGATTTCCGCAGGGACGAAAACAAGCTGGTCCTGCGTGCTCCAGACGAATTTAAGCTTCGGGCCATGTGGGATGTGGTTCTGGAAAAGATGGTCCGTCGGCAAGTTTCGCTAAAAAACCTGCAGCAGGGGAAGCCGTTGCCGGCGGCCGGCGGTTCGGTTATGCAGGAAGTGAATCTGCAGCAGGGAATACCGATTGAGACAGCGCGGGCTATCGTCAAATTCATCAAAGAGCTGAGGATCAAGAAAGTGCAGGGAGAGATCCAGGGTGATCAGGTGCGAGTGGTTTCGCCTTCGCGCGATGATCTGCAGGTGATCATGCATCGGATCAACGAGACGGATTTCGGAGTTGATCTCAAGTTCGGCAATTATCGCAGCATCTAGCACGCAAGGACTCTAAATTATTCTATGGAATCGAGGGCTTGATGGAAGTCGTGCAGCAAATCACGCCAGTCTTCAATTCCGACTGAGACCCGGACAAGCGAGTCATTGATTCCAAGCAATCGCTTATCTTCGTCACTCATTTCCGAGTGAGTAGTCGTTGCCGGATGGCATACCAGCGTTTCCACCCCTCCGAGACTTACGGCATTTCTTGCGATCTGAAGATTTCGCAAAAAATTATAAGCAGCCGCTTTTCCTCCCTGCAGTTCAAGTGAGAACAGCGCACCAGGAAACTGGCACTGGGCGTCCCGAATCCGGATTTGTTCGGGATCCTTAAAGAGGGTCGGATAGTATACCATTGCTACCTTATCGTGCGATGCCAGGCTTTCGGCAATTCGCTGAGCATTTTTGCTCTGCCTGTTCATCCGCAACGACACGGTGGGAAGTCGTCCATCCAGCATCCAACACTCATCTGCCTGGAGTATATTGCCCAGAATAGCCCGCATTCCATGCAGTTGGACAATCAGGTCGAGGTCGCGTGCAAGCACAATGCCACCCAGCAGGTCGCTAAAGCCCGAAAGGTGCTTTGTTGCCGAGTATACGACAAGGTCGGCATCGCGCATAAGCGGGTGCTGAAAGGCCGGTCCAAGAAAAGTATTATCCACGACAACGAGTGGAGAGTCCGGATGTCTCCTCGCCTGGGCTGCCGCGGCCCCGATATCCGTCATGGTTAAAACCGGGTTTGCGGGAGTTTCAATGAAAACCAAGCGCAGGTTTTGTGCGGACTCAATCGCTTTTGTCAGAGCGGCGGTATCCCCGGCAAGTACAGGAATTCCTTGAATGCCAAGCGGCTGTAAAATCTGATGTATTAAATGATAGGTTCCACCGTAAAGTGGCGTGGTATAAACAAAAGTACTTCCAGGATGACACAGCGTTAAGAATAGCGTGGAGATCGCAGCCATGCCGGAATTGAAAACAGCGGCCCCCTTTGCTCCGGGTTCAAGTGGCACTACTTGGTCCTCAAGAATTTCGGCATTTGGATGTGATAAACGTGCGTAAATCAAATCTACGCTCTCTCCCGGTTCGGGTTGTGACCGGCCCAAGGCAATGGAAAAAGAGCGCTCTGCAGATTCAGGCGAGGAGAAAACATAGGTGGAGGACCGGAACACTGCGGGCCGGGCGGAGCCTACCGAAAGACGCGGGTCGAAGCCCCTTGTAAGCACCGCTGTGCGAGGGCGAACAACATAGGGTGGTTTTTTTGTCTTCATGGATTCTCTCCGTAGGAACAAACAATAAGCGGGTAACCGGCGACAAGCTTTCAGAACAAAGATTCATTCGTCAGTTTTTTTCTGCTTTTTTGCTCCCGCTCTCTTATTGTTTTCGAAGCCAAAGTATCGCATCCATTCATCCACATTAACAGGCTCCTGCCGGTCATATTGCTCGGATCTCAGAACGCGTCTGGATTGCATTTTTTGGGTAAAATCGCTCCAGGTCAGCGCAATTGCGCCTTCATTGCGGCATTGGAATATGAGGTGGCGATCGTTCGTGACTACCGTTATTTCAGATGCGCTACGTATTTCCCGCAGCCGTCGAAGAATAGCATCATCCGCCGAAAGTGGGGCGCTGTGGCGGATCGAGACTCCCGGGGGAGCTGGCGACCGGTCGGGGTCGTCACCATCAAAAAAAACGAGAAACTTTCCTCCTCCAGACCGATGATAGGAGGTTAAAGCCGACAGAAATGCCCTACGAACTTGTGGGTCTGCTTTGGCCGCGGCAGCCGATTGGCCGATCAGATTATTTCCATCAAACCAATAGGGCATGCCGATAGTGTGCCACAATCGGATTGCAGGATACATACATTCCCCGTTCCGGGCTTCCGGTGGTTCGTTTCTCGTCGGCGCCGCCGGAATCGATAATAAGGGCCTGTGACGAAATAAGTGATGCACTTCAGCGCGAGCGCCGGGCGGGGAGATGCAAGGCGCCGCAACGCAGGCGATGCGGTGTCATCGTCGAGGAGCGGCAACGCCGCAGATTCCCGCCCGCCGCCGCGCCCCTTCGGGCTGCGGCCCGTAGGCTCGCTGGCTGCGTTGCTCGCTCCTTACATAAAACCCGGTATGCTCGTCGTTCACGCCTTGCCAGCAGGCCTGGGGGCCTGCAGCGAAGTGCGTCACTTATTTCGTCACAGGCCCTAACGGGAAAAAAGGTGATTGAGGGTTCGATTCCTCTAGGAGCCTGTCCGAGAATTGGAAGGGGCCGCGTTCCTGGCTTGGAAGGGGCAGATGCAAGGCGGCGCGACGCAGGCGATGTCGCTGCACATCGTCGAGGAGCGCCAACAAAGCAGATGCCCCTTCCAAGCCGGAACCCGAAGGGCGCATGGGGGTTGGACGACGATCGCTGCGTTGCTCGTCGTCGACGATGTGCATCGACATCGCCTCCTCCTCGCGCCTTGCGCTCGCCGTGCAAGCCCCATGCGCGCGACCCCTTCGAATTCTCGGACAGGCTCCTTGGCTGCGAGTTAAACTCGAATCATGAATTTTATCGAGGTTACCATTGAAGGCAACTTGGATTCAGGCGAGCTTCTCGCAATGCTGGAGAATGGCGAATCCCTCGGCGCGTGGGAAGCTGAAGGCGTGCTGCGCCTTTACTGGTCCGAAGAAAAGTGGAGTCCTGCCGTGCTATCGGATCTGAAGGGCGCGCTGGCGCGGCTGGGAATCGAGGCTGGATCCAGCCCTGTGATCCGGTCCGTCCCCGACCAAGATTGGAATGCGAAGTGGACTGCTTCTCTTAATCCGATTCGGCTTGGGCGGCGAGTGCGAATCCGCCAAAGCTGGCATTCGGCGGATGCGGCGTTCGACGGCGTCGAGCTGGTCATCGATCCGAAGAGGGCTTTCGGCACCGGCTATCATGTAACGACGCAACTTGTGGTCGAATGGCTGGAAGAGCATATTGGGGGACAAGAACGGATCCTGGATGTCGGAACCGGGAGTGGCATTCTGGCGATGGCGGCTATTCGCTTAGGCGCTGCGTCGGCTCTGGCAGTAGACAATGATCCGGCAGCGCTCGAGTGTGCGAGGGAGTATTGCGAAACAAACGGTTTCGGGCCCGAACTGGACCTGCGCGCATGCTCCTTCGAGGATCTTGAAACGGAAGTTTTCGATGTAATTCTGGCAAACCTGGACATCCGAACATTGCCGATGTTTTGCCGGCACATGCCAAGGCTTTTGAAAGCCCGTGGCATTGCATGTCTTTCAGGATTACAGCAGCAAGATTTGGAGGAAATCTCGCAGGCTTTGTCTCAGGCGGGATTGCGAATTAACTCAAAAAAGCAGCGAGATGAGTGGCTCTGTTTAGGCGTGGTGAACGCTTAAACTCGTGAACGGATTTATGCCGATTTTCCGCTGATCCCCAATTCTTCGGCATAGGGCTTCAGGGAATCTATGACGAATTGGATGTGTTCTGCCAGATCCGCTCCCAGAAGCTCTGCCGCTGCCCTGATCTCCTGCCGGTCGACTTTGGCTGCAAAAGCCTTATCCTTCAGTTTTTTCTTTACGCTTTGTGCGGTTAAGCTGCTGATTCCGTCCGGGCGCACCAAGCAGGCGGCGATAACGAATCCGGTGAGTTCATCGCAGGCAAGCAGGCATTTGTCGAGCATGCTTTCGTACGGCACGTTCCACCGGGTGTAATGAGCGGAAATTGCGTGGGCAAGTTGTTCCTCACTGCGCTCGCGCAGCCATGCCACGATGCGCTGAGGATGGTCTTCCGGCCATTGTTCGTAATCGGCGTCGTGCAGGAGGCCGGCTACACTCCAGTTCTCCTTGTCGGCTGCTCCGCCGCCATATCGATCAGCGGCGCTGCCCATTACAATTTCAACTGCTCTAGCATGTTTTCGGAGAGAGTCTGTTTTGGTCCAGCTGCAGAGGTGATGCCAAGCTTCGTCGCGAGTTAATCCCATAGTTGTTTTTGAGACTCGAGTCTTGGAGTTTTCTGTGCCTCCAAGACTCGAAGTCTCGGACAGGCTCCTAGGCGCCTTTGAGCGCCTTAGTAATTCTTTCCGGAGTCATCGGCATTTGGAATACCCGGGCACCGATGGCATCGAATATCGCATTGGCGATCGCGGCGCCAACCGGTACGATAGCAGGTTCTCCGCACCCCTTGGCCGTCAATTCATCGTTCTTGACCAGGACGGCATCAATTTCCGGCAACCAGGAGAATCGCGGCATTGCGTAATCGTCAAAGTTGGTTGTCAGGATCTGTCCGCCTTTGAAACGGATATCCTCCGAGAGGGTATAGCCGAGGCCCATCATGACGCTTCCCTCCATTTGCATCTTTGCCCCTTCGGGATTGATAACCACGCCCATATCCTGAGCGCAGACGATCCTCTTGACGGTAATGTTGTTCGACTTATCGAGTTTGACTTCGGCAATCTCGGCGACATAGGATTCTGCGTCGTAGCCGCAGGCGATCCCGATGCCGCGCCCACTCGGCGCGGGCGCACTCTTGTAGCCGAAGCGTTGGGCGGCGGCCTCGAGCACCCGATGCATGCGCGCATGATCCGAATCCGAGGAGAGATTTTTCAGCCTGAATTCCAGCGGATCGATTTTAAGTTTGGACGCCATAATATCGATTTGCGATTCTCTGGCGAACACGTTGATATTGGCTCCCGGGGCGCGCCATGTTCCCGTCGGGAACGGATGTGCGCTGGGTCCGCCGCCAAACATCATACCGCCATAGGAACTTTGAAGGTTGTTGGGGACATCGTAAATCTGCTCGGCCGCGCGCGTCCCCGCATAATAAACGTGGTAATCCCAGAGACAAATCTTGCCTGCGCTATCAACACCGGATTTGATCCGCACTATCGCAGCCGGGCGAAAGGTGTCGTAGAAAAACTCTTCCATGCGAGTGTAAGAAACCTGCACCGGCTTGCCGGTTATTTTGGCAAGGCGGGCTGCTTGAACCGCCTGGGGAGCGTTGCTCTTGCCGCCGAATCCCCCGCCCACATAAGGGGTGATGATCCGGACGTTTTTGGGGTCGGTGCCGATAGCTTGCGCAATTTGCGTTTGGTTCATGAACGGCGCCTGCGTGGATGCCCAGACCGTCATCTTTTCGCCATCCATTTTAGCGATGGCCGTGTGGGTTTCGATGGAACCGTGAGCGCCGTAGCCGTCAAAGTACTTTTCGTCGAATACCATGGCGGCGGCCTTTTCCCCGGCAGCCAGGTCGCCCTTGCGCTCGCGCTCTTGCGGCTTTGGGGCGTTCTTCAGCAAGTAGTCGAAGATTTTTGTTTCATCGAGATCGGACTGGGGAACGTCATAGTCCGCTTTGATAGTGGCGAGGGCTTTTTCCCCAGCTTCGGGATCCTCATGAAGAACGGCAATTAATCCGTCCTGATTCACAACAGTCGCCCCCGGATATTTCTGGGCTGCAGACACGTCTACGGCTTTCAGCGTAGCGCCATAGGCCGGCGGCTTCAGCAATTTTGCATAGAGCATGCCTTGAATCCGGAGGTCGCCCGCGTATTGTGCTTTTCCCGTCACCTTCTCCACTCCATCCAGACGGGCCGGAGATGTTCCGATGATCGTAAATTCGGACGGCCGTTTCAGCTCAGGCTTCTTCTCCAGCTTGCGGGTAATCTTCTGCCCTTTGGCAAGCTGTGCGAATGTGACCTGCTTCTTTTTGTCTGCAGCGGCATAGATCGTGCCGTTTTCGACCTTCAGCTGGTCCTGCGGAACCTTCAACTGTTCCGAGGCCATTTCCAGCAATATGGCTCTTGCTTCGGCTGCAGCAGATCTGACCGCTGGACCGTAATTCCGGATCGACATGGAGCCGAAGGTGCCCATATCATAAGGGCAAAGATCCGTATCCCCCATAATCATGTGGATGGAATTAAGGGAAACGCCGAGTTCTTCCGCTGCCATCTGAGCGAGGGCAGTCATATTTCCTTGTCCCTGCTCAATCTTGCCGGTAAAAATGGTAACGAAGCCGTCCTCACCGATCTTCAGATAGGCGTTGAGATCTGCCGGCGCGCCGCCGGGAGGTCCGCCAAATCCGGGAAAACCGCCGCCCCTTCCGGGTGGAGGTCCCTGTTGCAGGGCTTCAACAATTGAGTCGGCGGCAAAGAAAACGACAATGCCCCCGCCGACCAGCTTTATAAAATTGCGGCGGTCGAGTTCACCCTTTTGTTTTTCGTTCGCTTTGGGAATTTGGTTGTCCATATGTGCCTCTATCTTTTTGTCGAAACGCTTTCGATCGCCTTGACGATGCGCTGATGGCCGCTGCAGCGGCAGAGGTTATATTCCATGCCATCGATGATCTGCTTGCGGGTGAGCTTCGGGTTCTTGAGCAGCATCGAGTAGGCGTTCATGATCATGCCCGGTGTGCAGAAGCCGCATTGGACTGCGCCGTATTCCACGAATGCGCTTTGCAGCGGGTGAAGTTTATCCCCCTTCGCCAGGCCTTCGATGGTCGTGACTTCCTTGCCGCGCACATCGCGGATGGCCACCTGGCAGGAGCGCGCCGCATCCTTGCCGATCACAACAGTGCAAGCGCCGCAGAGGCTTTTGCCGCAGCCGTACTTTGTGCCCGTAAGACCCAAATCAGTTCGCAGCACCCACAATAGCGTTCTATCGCCTTCGACATTCAGGCTGATGGGTTTTCCGTTAAGTCTGAAGCTAATGGTTTCTTTCATATCCATGCTCTCTTTTGGTTTTGATAGCGGGTCCATTTTATCCTAAGGGAAAGAAAAATGCCATTGGTTAGGCGGCGGCACCGGAAATAAAAACTCATCGAGTTGGAGTTGTGTTGGGAAGGGTTTTTTGTGAAGCCCATTGAAATTGCTCAGAGAGTGAATTTGCTGCGGAAAATGTTGCACAGGTGTCGGTAGATCCCAAGATAAGATCACCAAAACAGTACCGGGCTTTGTCGTGGTAAAATCCGTCGCAGAAATTTATTGCTGCTTGAATTGTGCCGTATCGGCACTGAGGTGGCGCGAGGTGTTGAGAGGTTCTGATTTTCGCTTTTTGGAGTCGCTCTTTTGTTTCCTCCAATTATTGATGAGGCGAATAGTGCATGCCAACGCCCGGTATTCCTTGCGGAATTCAAACTTTCCTGCAAATAAGGAGTTTGAAGTTTGATAGATTTGGTAGACAGGTCGAGAGCAAAGTTTGAATGGAAAGAGTTCATGGTTATGTCCATGATTACGCTCTCGTGCGCTATAAAGACCTGGGCGCATTGGGGCGATCTTAGGATTGACACAGGACGCGAACTCTACATCCCGCAGGCAATACTTGCAGGCAAAGAGCTTTATCGGGACCTGATTTATCCCTATGGCCCATTAGCTCCCTACTTAAATGCGGCGATCTTTTATCTGTTTGGAACGCACCTTCACGTTCTTTATATTTGGGGCATAGCTCTTGTCGTTGTTTCTGCTTTATTAATTTATTTTATCGCCCGGGAGTATTTAAGCCGTTTAGGCAGTCTTGTTATTTCCGTTGCTTATCTTTTGCTGGCCTTCCAGCCGGGTCTGTTTAATCTCGTATTGCCATATAGCTATGCTGCTTCCTACGGATCGCTGTTTTCATTGCTGTTTTTTCATTTCCTTTTGCGGCATCTCAATACAGAAAGAAATACGTTTTTGAGATGGGCCGGTATCCTTGCGGGCCTGGCAACGGTGACAAAAATAGAATTTGGGGCGGCCTGTTTCTTGACGTTGGGATTATACCTTCTGTTTCAGGTCCGACATTTAGTCATATCCAGGTTTATCTATCAATGCCTTGAGGCGACCATGCCTGGCTTGATAATGGCGGCTGCGGGCTATGGATGGTTTATACGTAAAACGACGTTGGCAAATTGGCTGCATGATAATTGGGCAGGCACTCAGATCAGCCTTTATTGGCTTGAAAGGCAGGGCTTCCGGTTCTCGATACGTGAGATTGGGGTGTTGATCCTCATTTCTTTTGTGTGTCTTCTGTTTTGGTATCTTATCGCAAAGGCGGGAGCAAGGTTGTCGTTTGTTGCGGAGAGAAGAAGGAATGTTTTAGGGTTGTTCGGAGTCGTTGTTGCATTTGTCGTTATTGGCTGGAAGAATTTTGGAATAGTCGCAGTCCACCTTCTCAGACTCGCTGTGTTCCCGGTTTCAATGTACTTTGCCGGTATCGTGCTAATCGTAGTCTCTATTTATCGATGGAAAAGGGATGGACATTCGAAGCTGACAATTAAGATATTGACCCTCGCCGTGTTTTCGGTGCTTTTGAACTGGCGTGTAGCATTTCATGTAATGCCCGGCAGATATTCCATTTATTATGGCAGCCTTCTTTTTTTGTGTTTTGTTTTAGTGCTATGCGATTTTGTATCGCAACTGTTTCGAAATTCGTCTTCGAACGCGAGAGATGCGGGTTTAAAGTTTATGCTATCAACAGAATTGGTGTTGCTGCTTTTTTGTTTATATCCTCGGCAACTGTTCGTTTCAAAACTTATTACTGCGCACGGATCTATTGGTGCGCGGCAGTCCGAAGCAACACTATATCCGGAGATAATCGGTTTTATGAAGGGGGCAAAAGAGCAAGGGAAGGAGATGGTAATCGTACCCGAAGAAACCTCTCTTTATTATTTTGCCGATACGTTATGTCCGACACGCTGGTATGTGACACTGCCTGCGATTTTCCGTGACGAAGACCAGGAAAACGAGTACATCGGACAACTAGAACAGCATAAAGTGGAATATATATTGATGACAAACCGTAACACAAAAGAATATGGGCTGGCGCGATTTGGAATTGATTATAATCAAAAAATCTATGCGTGGATTGAAACCAATTATCACGAAATAAAGCGGTATGGGCAATTTAAAATAGAGGCCAACAGTGAATTTGCCGCCATATTGTATCGGCGGAATGGCGCCCGGATGAACAGCAGCGGCTATTCTGAAAACCGCTAAGGCTTACTGAATCTTCCAAATCGTTATATCCTCAATCTCGCCATTGCGCCAGGTCCAAGGGAAGTAGCCGTAGGCGTTGGAATAAAAACCCACACGCGCCGGCGAATTCATGACGCGTCCAAACGATGAGGTCTGACGACATTCCGCGATGAATACTCGGTTGGGAAACCGGTCGAGAGGGAGATGCGGAGTGGCTGAACTTGAAACCAACACGTCCCCTGGCGAGGGATGCGGAGGTTGGCTCGCAACAGGAATCGCTCCGGCCTTCAGCGCGTACCACTCGAATCCCCACTCCCCATTTGCCCACACTCGAATGCCTTTTGCCGCCCTGGGCGCGATTTGCTGGAAGGCAATCGTTTTTTCAAAGGACGCGAACCGCGCATCTGCTGCGATAATAAGCAGACTGAAAACAACTCCGGCTGAAACCGCAACTGACAAAACGAATCCTGCTCCCGCACGGCTCCTGCCATAAAGCTTTGCCAGGATAAGCGCAACGGCCGGCGTGGAGCCAATCAGGTACTTGGAAGGAAGCTGCACATATCCTATTGCAGGCAAAGCGATCAGGAGCCAGGCGACCAGGAAAAACTGCACACCATCCCGCCGTCGCCAGGAATCAAAGAATATGTCCAGAATCAAAAAGGCTCCCACAAAGGCGAGAAAAAGCACGGTGGCGGGGACCCAGTGATTCTTTTTATCCAATAGTACGATGCAAAACGAGACACCGAGAGCCAGGTAAATGGCAGGGTTGCGCCAAAGGGTTTTCCAGCGTACTCCCATTGCAACCCACACCAATGCGAGCGGAAACACCAACACCCAGTGAAGAAAAAATGCCGCCAGGTTGGTCGCGATTTTTGACTGGGCGAAACGGGAGAGCCCCACGCCCAAAAAATCGCCGTGGATGCGGCCTGGATCAGAGGTGAGCACCGCCGCCAGAATGGCAATGAATGCCGCCACAATCAGCGGAATGGCCTCTACGAACTTCCCAAGGATGAAATGGGCTGGACGCTTATCGAAGACATTCCGGATCGGAACGTGATTTTTTGCCGCAGTCTTGGTGATAAGCAAGCAGATTGCGGCGACGGCAAGGAGAAGAATCAGATGCGGTCTGGACAGAATCGCGAGAGCGAAGCCGAGTGCTGCGGCAAAACCTTGATGCCATCGGCGTTCTTGCCTCCATGCAAAAAACCGTTCCATTCCCAAAACTGCAAACGCCATTGCCGGCACATCCGGCATGCTGGTGGTCGCCATTCCCATGACAGCGGGCGTTGAAGCAATCATCAGGCCTGACACTCGAGCGCCCCGCCGGTCGATTCCCAATCGCATGGCAAGTGAAACGGTCGCCAGGATTGCCGCGATCACAAAGAGAAACTGCACCAGGTGCGCTGCCCATTCAGCACCGCCAAGCAAGACCGAGGGAACCAGGAGATATGCCATTGCCGGGCCGGAAACCATCAGCGAAGAGAGCCGGACACGGTTTCCGTCGGACAACATTTCAAAAGCCGTCGGATGCAAGGGATCTTTCAACACATGCTCTGCCTGGAGCAAAAACGTCACGTCGTCGATGGTATGCGCTTTGCCGAGGTAGGGAAGGAGGATCACCGATGCGAGCAAGATCGCCGGCCATGAAGCCGATCGCCTGTCGCTTCGGAAATCGCGTATGCCGGCCACGGGCCGATCGCCTTTATACGGATTGTGTATTCGCAGCAACCGCAACACTCAATTTATCGCTCCACTCTTTGGTTTTGCCTAATCCATCGTTCAAGGTGGTCGACGGAGTCCAGCGCAGCAACCGTCTGATCTTCTCAATGTTGACGACTCTGCGACGAATGTTGTCGATGTCGCGGCGGTCGATGTGCACTGGCTCGCAATCCCGTCCGTAGTGATGCAAAACAAGACTGACAAGGGAATTGATGCTGGTCTCGATCCCGGTCCCGATATTGATCACTTCGCCTTCTGCTTTTGGTGAGAGCGCGGCGATCAGGGTCGCGTCCACTGCGTCTTCCACGTACGTAAAGTCACGGGTTTGTTGTCCATCCCCGTGTATTTCCGGAGGCAGGCCTGCCTGGACCTTGTTCATGAACTTGGAAATGACTCCGCAGTACGGATTTGCGGGGTCCTGCCATGGTCCATACACGTTCGAGTAGCGCACGACCGCCACCGGTAGGTCATAACTCTCGTAGAACGCCTGGCAATATCCTTCGCCTCCATATTTGCTCACGGCATAGGGAGTGAGAAGGCTGATCCTGTCATCTTCGTTGATAGGCAGATAGTGGGGATTCCCATAGACTGAGACCGACGAAGTGTAGACGATCCGCTCGATCGGATGCTCGCGCGCCGCCAGCAGGATGTTGAGCGTCCCTCCGATATTGGTTTGGAAATCCTCAAGCGGGTTGCGGGTGGAGGCGATGATGTTTCGAGCTGCCAAGTGAAAGATGATTTCCGCCTGGGCCACCAGATCCATTACTGTATCGCGATCCGTCACGGTCCCACGGACTATTTTGTATCGGCCTTCAAGGCCTGCCAAATTAGCGAGCTTGCCGGTGAAGAAATCATCCAGAATCGTGACCCTGGCGCCTTCTGTAATCAGACGGCGTACAAGGTTGGATCCGACGAAGCCTGCACCGCCCGTTACCAGCACAGGTTTATTGACAAATGTACTGTTCAAATCGCCTCCGTTACCGGCTAGCGGCGAAGGCCGCAGGCCAGAAAAAGCAGCGGGCGGAATAGACGCCACCAGTCTTTAACCGGCCTCATCTTGGTCGTGCCTTCGTTATGGTAAATAACCTTCATTGGCGCTTCGGTGGTACGCACACTGCATTTTATCGCCTTGTACAAGAGATAGGGTTCCAGTTCGTACGTATTCAGCCAATCCTGCCATAGATTTATTTGCTTATTTGCCAAAATACGGGTGCGAAAGGCGCGTCCTCCGTTTGTGGCATCGGTGCAGGGAAATCCGGTGAGCAGTCTGAACAAGGCCGTATACCACCAGGTAGAAATGCGCCTGAACGTGTTGATTTGCGGCGATTGCAGGCCGATCAGCCGTCGCGATCCTTGGACAAAATCGAATTTCCCGTCAAGAATTGGCGCAAGCAGTCCATATAAATCATTTGGATCATGCTGGTCATCACCGGAAAGAACGGCGACCACGTCGTATTGATTCGCAATGGCATAGTCGATCCCGGAGCGAATGGCAGCGCCCACGCCGCGCCGTTTGGAGTGAGTGATCAGAATTGCTCCGGCTTGTTCGGCCTCAGCTGCAGTGCCGTCAGTCGAGCAGTCGTTTACGACAACAATCCCATCGCAGGCATCCCTGGGGATTTTGTGCACGACTCGGCCGATTTTGCCCTGCTCGTTGAATGCAGGGACGACAATCAGGACTCTCTCTTTGGATACAGGTTGCTGAGCCATTTGAACCGCAGATTCTAGCAGAGAGTCTTGGCTAAATCAGCAGCCGATTTATCCTCATGCCGGAGGGGGCCGACTGGCCGACAAGTTTTATTCGTGACCGCCGTGCTGACGAAGCAATTCCACTACGTCCTTGTGGCCATACTCTGTCGCATCGTGCAATGGCGTCAAGCCGTTGTTATCTTTTGCATTGACCTCAGATCCGTGGGCCAGCAGCAATTCCACCACCTCCTTGTATCCCATCATCGCCGCCCTATGCAAAGGCGTCCAGCCATATTTGTCTTCGGCATTAACCTCCGCCTTGTTGGCCAGCAGCAATTCCACCACCTCTTTTTTGCCCCCCTCCGCAGCATCGTACAAAGGCGTAATGCCGCTGTCGTCCCTGGCATTAACATCCGCCTTGTTGGCCAGCAGCAATTCCACCACGTCCTTGTGGCCCTCCACCGCCGCCCAGTGCAAAGGCGTAGAGCCGAGGTTTTTGACTCTGGCATTGACATAGGCCTTATTGGCCAGCAGCAATTCCGCAATATCCTTGTAGCCACTAGACGCCGCCTTGTGCAAAGGCGTCTCGCTGTCTGTGGCCCCATCATCGACCTTGGCCCCATTGGCCAACAGCGATTCCGCCACATCCTTGTGATCCATCATCGCCGCCAGGTACAAAGGCGTTTCGCCATCTTCATTCCTGGCATTGACATTGGCACCTTTTGCCAGCAGCAATTCCACTACATCCTTGTGGCCAAACTCCACAGCAATGTGCAAAGGCGTATTGCCTTCATCATCCTTACTGAAAGCCAGATCAGGTCTATATTCGAGCTGCCTTTTGACCATTGCCAGATCTCCGGCGGCGGCTGCGTAATGAATCTGGCCGCAAAAGGCGAGGCTGCTCCAGACCAGCGTTATTAGAAACACGGTAGCGAGGCGGGAAATCGGGGAATGGGGGAGACGGCGAACAATATTTGTTATGTTCATGATTGACCATAATTTGCTACAACTTACCATAATATGCCGAAGGCCGGATGATTATTCGGCATGCCTGCTGATCAAGGCTGCCGATCCGAAAAAGACCTTTTTGGACAAGGTAGGCGTATAAAGAACGTCAGAAAGCGAGTGGAAACTAATGACACGAACATCAAAAGAAGAAATTGACAACATGTCAGAAGAGCAGATATATGAAGAACTGTTTCAAAATGAAACTAATGAAAGACGGCATCGACTTTGTGTAGAAGAACTCCAACGACGATATTTAAAAGAAATTGGAAAACAAACAAATAGATTAGCGGATTCCTCAGGCCGCGTAGAAACCATATCGGTAAGTCTAGAAACCACAGTCAAAAACGTTGGAAGCCAAGTTCAAAGCCTTAATGAATCGTCAACCAGAATGGAACGATTTACAAAATGGTTAATGGGGCTGACGGTCGCTTTATTATTTTTAACTGTTATTCAAATCGCGCTGTTTTTCTTCCCAAAGAGATGAACTAAGTATTGTAGACGAGCGGGCTCTCTATTTAAGAAAGCTGGCCCTTGTATTTATTCTCTTTTGTCGTCTTCCTTGGACTTCCACAACACTGCCTGCCTGCAAGCGAGATACAAGCCGCTATTGCTGTCATCACGTGATACGGAGCATGGTACGAGAGTGGTATTAAGAAGCGGCTTTGAAGCGAGCGCCCCTCGTGTTTCTGATTTTGTATATGGCATGTAAAAAAACTGGGGACGCTGCCCGGTTTTGGGAACACTCTTCTGATCATGCACGCCAACGCGGCGCAAAACTGGGCAGCGTCCCTCGTTTTTCTGCTGCTCGCTTCATAGGGCTTCTCTTATGTTTTCGCTTCCACACGTATCATGAACCTTGAATATTGCATTGACCTTGTCGTTTCCGCGTCCCCACTCATCATAGTTTCAGTTGGATGAATTACTGGGGCACAATACCCTTTCTCATACCCTTACTTGAGGGTAGTACCCTTACTGGTTAGATATCGCCATCGGGCGGCCGGACCTTTGCCATGGCAAGAAACCTCTCCTTTTTCTTTCAAGTCGGCCAGCAGCGTGCGAATCCACTAGCGGCCAACTCCGGGGCAGGCACGCTCGATATCCGCAAGGCGAAATTCGCCGGATTGATTGCGAATGGCATGAAGAACGATTTCAGCTTTTGCACCCTTTGGCTGCTTGGTCTCGCCGACACGCTGCCTGGTTTTGGGAACATTCTTCTGAGCATGCACGCCAATGCGGCGCAAAACTGGGCAGCGTCCCTCGTTTTCAATAGCTCAACCGGACAGCAATGATATAAATGAACAAAAGCAAATGTGCACGAATCCGGCGAAGTGGTAAAATGAGTCGTGCCTGAAATTAGTCGATTTCTCGGAATTGTGATCGCTATTTTATACCGGGAGCATCACCCGCCGCATTTCCATGCCACCTATGGCGAATTCGAGATTATGGTGGGAATCGAGGATGGAATAGTGAGGGGAGAGTTTCCGAGGCGGGCCCTTGGTTTGGTCCTGGAGTGGTACCAAACGCACCAGGATGAGCTACGTGAGAATTGGGAGTTGGCGAGGCTCCGTAAGCCACTCAAGCGAATTCCTCCTTTGGAGTAACTATTATGTTTCGTATTCTTGAAGCGTCCTATCTCGGAGATTATTCAATCTGGCTGCGCTTCAGCGATGGAGTAGCGGGCGAGGTCAATCTTGCAGACGAGCTTGATGGGGAAGTTTTCGAACCCCTGCGCGATCAAGAGGTTTTTCGCTCCTTCGTGCTGCATCCGGAGTTGCACACGATCGTCTGGCCCACAGGGGCTGATTTCGCTCCGGAATTTCTTCACGACCGGATAAGAATGCATGGCTGATCTGAACTCTGTTTTTGCTCCGTCTTGCTAACAATGAGGACAAACTAAAACATCGACCCGAAATGAGATACGGAGCCGCAGATCGGAATCCACTGCTATCGTTGGCAGCGAGCGAAAATTACACGCACATGCGGGACGTCGGATTGCTCCAGTCGCTATAGCCGGTGGATCCGCCGACGGCCCGCACCTGGAACATGTAAGTCGTTCCCGGGGTGAGGCCGTTGATCGTCATCGACCGCGAGTTGGTGAACAAGCCGGCGGTTTGCCAGGGACCGGGAGTGTTCCCCTCACAGACCGCCGCAGACCGCACTTCGTAACACTTCGCATGCGCAATTGGCGTGACTCGCAACACTAGTTCCGTGCTGTTCCCGAAGCCGACGTTGAGAATCGAGGGATTCGCCAGAGGCGAACGCAGGCGCGTGGTCACCGCTGCCTGAAAGCCGCTCGACAGGAGAACCGACAGATCGTTGCCGCAGTGGTCCTCAACATAGTGCCTCAGCCTGCGCAAAAGCCCGATCAGAGCCTCTTGTTTGTTTT
>Ga0187874_10001631_pt1 | contig 19435 bp, 16 predicted proteins | sample June2016WEW_16_1_3_FD_132993 | JGI IMG/M metagenome (GOLD analysis project Ga0187874, IMG submission 132993) | Peatland microbial communities from SPRUCE experiment site at the Marcell Experimental Forest, Minnesota, USA - June2016WEW_16_150 | ecosystem: Environmental > Terrestrial > Soil >... | reverse complement strand
GCCACCACCAGCCCGGTCAAACCCGTTCGTCCGACCTGCTCCACACCGGCGGCGCTTTCGATGAAACTGGTCACCGTGCTCGTGCCCAGACCGGCCCCGACGACCGTGCCGACGGCATCAGACACCATCGCCTGTTTGGCGCGCGGCAATTTGTTGTCGCGCATGAACCCGGCCTGTTCGCACACGCCAATCAGTGTGCCGATGGCGTCAAACATGAACATAAACAGAAACACGAACACAAACGGCAGCATGACGGGCGACAACGCATGGACGAGGTCCATGTGCAAAAACGTCGGCGCGAGCGACGGCGGCGCGGCCACGATGCCATGAGCGAATTCAAATCTCTGCAGCAGCAGGGAGCCGGTCACAACCGGCGACGAGGAAATCGCCGCCGGCAGCAGAGGCAGCAACCATTTCAAAATGGCGCTCAGTCCGGTGGCCGCGACGATGCCCCACAAAATTGAGCCGCGTACGCGCCGCGCGTGCAACACCGCCGTCACGAGCAGGCCGGCGAAGAACACGAGTAAATCCGGCGACGTGAAGTGCGGATTGAGTTTCACCGCCGTTCCCGGATCTTTGAGAATCACCCCGGCATCTTGCAGTCCGATGAAGGCGATGAACAAACCGATGCCGGCGGCGATGGCGCTCTTGAGGCTGGGGCTGACTGCGTTAAAAATCAATTCGCGCAAACCAACCAGCGACAGAATCAGGAAGATCACGCCGGATACGAACACCGTGCCCAGCGCGACCTGCCAGCCGTTCATGAACCCCGCCGCCGTGGCCGCCGGAATCACCGAGTACACAAAAAAGAAATTTTCCCCCATGCCGGGCGCCTGCGCGATAGGATAACGCGCGTAGAGCGCCATGATCGCAGTGGCAGTGGCCGCCGAAAGACAGGTCGCTACCGTGACCGCGCCGAAATCCATGCCGGTCGCCTGGCCGAACATTTTTCCCGACAAGACCGCCGGCTGGACAAAAATGATGTAGGCCATTGTCAGGAAGGTGGTGACTCCGGCCAGCAGTTCGGTGCGCGCCGTGGTCTGGTTTTCCGCAAGGCGAAAGAATCGGTCAAGCATAACCAGTTGGTTGTTATGTGGCGCTCACTTTAGAAACCGCGCAGGAAAATTCGAGGAAATTCGGCAAGGTGCAAGGTTGAGCCTGTGGCCCGAATTTGGCGCACAGCGCCGACTCGACAACATCTGAATCAGGATATGGACGAAAATTCTCGTGGCCTGTCACATTCTCGACAACTTCAGCGATTAGCCTAAATTAGCCGCAACTCAATGAAATCCGTCGCCATCATCGGAGCTGGTATCACGGGATTGACCGCGGCGTTTTGCCTGAAGCGCAAGGGCATTCTGGTCATGGTTTATGAGGCGAGCGGTCGCGTGGGCGGTGTGATTCAATCCATCCGCAAGGACGGTTTTCTGGCCGAGTGCGGACCGAACACCATTCTCGAAACATCGCCGAAAATCGCCCAGCTCGTCCACGACGCGGGTCTGGAATCGCGCCGGCTTTATTCCGACCCGAAGGCCGAGGCGCGCTACGTCGTTCGTTACGGACGGCCGATTGAAATGCCCGGCTCGCCGCTGGGATTTTTCACGACAAAACTTTTCACCGCCAAGGCCAAGCTGGCGGTGTTGCGTGAGCCGTTTGTCCCGGCGCGCCGGGACGGCAAGGAAGAAAGTGTTGCCGAATTCGTGAAGCGACGGCTGAACCAGGAATTTCTCGACCACGCGATCGACGCGCTGGTGGGGGGGGTCTATGCCGGTGATCCTTACAAGCTTTCCCTGCAGCAGGCGTTTCCGCGGCTGGCCGAACTCGAGACGCGGTACGGTTCGCTCATCAAGGGGCAGATTTTCGGCGCAGGCGAGCGCAAACGGCGCGGCGAAATCGCCAAAGACCGTGCGCCGAAATTTTCGTTCGACGAGGGTTTGCAGGTATTGCCGGACACACTTGCGGCAAATATGGGCGATGCGGTGAAACTCAATACATGGGTGACAAAGCTTGTACGAACCGCCGATGGTTGGACGCTTACACTTTCGGAGGGACGAGCTATGCGAGTCCCAAATTCTCTCAATGAAGATGGGGACTCGTGTAACTCGTCCCTCCGGGAATTTAGGGCGGAGCATAGCGCGGTGATTTATTGCGGCACGGCATATAAACTGGCGGAATTGCCGGTGGAGTTTTTACGTGGGACAGACTTCCAGACTGTCTCAAATTTTTTCAAGGATAATGGAAACAGGCGAGACGCCTATCCTGCTTTTTCAGCGTTCTCGGAAATCCGTTATCCGCCGGTGACGAGCGTGGTTTTGGGCTTTCGTCGTGAAGATGTGACTCATCCTTGTCAGGGTTTTGGCATGTTGATTCCGAAGATCGAGGGTTTCAAAATGCTGGGCACAATTTTCTCTTCGTCACTGTTCCCGAACCGCGCCCCCACCGGCCACCTCACGCTCACGAGTTACCTTGGCGGCGAGCGACAGCCGGAGTTCGCGTTGCTGCCGGTGGGAAAATTGGTCGAACTGACGTGCGAAGATTTGCGCGTTCTGCTGGGTGTACGCGGCCAGCCGACGTTTGCGCATTGCCTGGTTTATCCCAAGGCGATTCCGCAATATAATCTCGGTTATGGCCGTTACCGCGAATTGATGACGGAAATTGAAAACAAGGCTCCCGGTTTATTTTTCGCCGGTCATTACCGTGACGGTGTTTCGCTGGGTGATTCAATTTTGTCCGGTTACAACATTGTCGGGCGCGTGGAAAAGTTCCTGACAGCCAAATGAGCAAAGGCGTTTTACTGGTCAATCTCGGTTCGCCGGACTCGACCGCCGTCGGGGATGTGCGGCGGTATCTCCGTGAATTTTTGATGGACGGGCGCGTGATTGACGTTGCCTGGCCGCTGCGGGCGTTCATCGTGGGCATGATTCTCATCAACCGGCCGAAACAATCCGCCGAGGCTTATCAAAAAATCTGGACGCCCGAGGGTTCGCCGCTCGTCGTGACGAGCCGCAGGGTCCAGGCGAAATTGCAGGAGCGTGTGACTGTGCCGGTGGAACTGGCGATGCGATACCGAAACCCATCAATTGCGGACACGCTGCGCAAGCTGGCAGCGGAGAAGGTTGGCGAGGTTTTGTTGATTCCCTTGTTTCCGCATTACGCGATGTCGAGCTACGAAACAACGGTGATGCGGGTGAAGAAAGTCACGGCCCGGATTGCGCCACAAATGCGGATTGAGGTGCAGCCGCCTTACGGTGACGCGCCGGATTACATCGCGGCGCTGGCGGCCAGTGCACAGAATCATCTGGAGGCGGGCTACGATCATTTGCTGTTCAGCTTCCATGGTGTGCCGGAGCGGCATCTCAAAAAATCCGACCCGACCGGCAGCCACTGTTTGGCAATGCCCAATTGCTGCGAGGTTGCCAGCCCGGCGCACGCGACGTGTTACCGCGCGCAGTGTTTCAAAACCGTGGCCGCATTTGTGAAGCGGACCGGCGTGCCCGCCGGGAAATTTTCCGTGTCGTTTCAATCCCGGCTGGACCGTGAGCCGTGGCTGAAACCTTACACGGATTTGGTCCTGGCCGAATTGCCCGGGCGTGGAGTCAAAAAGCTCCTGGTCATTTGCCCGGCGTTTGTCTCGGATTGTCTGGAAACGCTGGAGGAAATCGGCATTCGCGGGCGCGCAACGTTTTTGACAGCGGGCGGGGAGGCGTTCACGCTGATTCCCTGTTTGAACGAGCATCCGCTCTGGCTCGTGGCACTGGAAAGAATGGTGGAGCGATTTTTGTCCTGAACGGGCGGCTTATTTCTTCGTTTGGGAAAGACCGAGGAGGTTGGCCAACCGCAGCTTCACCGTGCGCTGCAGCGATTGGGGGGCCCGTTTTTTCTGCGGTTTCTCTCCGGAGCCGATGGATTCGCAGGGGTGGCTGCAGAACAGGCAGAGAAACAACGGCTGGCCGCCCCGGCGCCGCACCATGTGGACACAACTCCGGCACATGACTTCACCACAATGCGTGCATTTGTAGATGGCCTGCGTTTGCGGGTGACGCGGACATAACATGGCGCCATCCGGGAGTAACACCGGCGGTTTCGGGCGCTCGTGTTCGTATTGGGGGATCGCGATGACGATGTCGGTGTTTTCGACGAACAATATCACCTGGCCCAGTTGCACCGTCTGGCCCGGGCGCAACCACGCCTCCTGGACGCTCTCGCCGTTGACGAATGTGCCGTTGGTCGAGTCGCAATCGTGAATCAGCACACCGTCGTTGGACAGCACCAACTCGCAGTGCAACGCGGACACGCTGGGGTGGGCGATGACAAAATCGCAGACAGGAGCACGGCCAACGCGATTGACGCCGAAACGAAGCTCGAGCGCCTGGTTCTCCAAACCGGCTGTCTTGATCAGGAGTCTGGCCATACGGAATCCGAACCGTTCATTCAGACAGCAGTTTGCGCGTTTGGAATGCGAATGGCGAGAAGAAAATGTAATAAATAACGTGACACCCCGGCCACCGGCCATTCCTATCGCCCGAGCGGATTTTTTACGAACGCAAATTCCTCTACGATTTTTCCGCCAATCAGGTGTTCCTGGATGATGTGCTCCAGCACTTCCGGGGTGCAGGAATGATACCAGACGCCTTCGGGGTAAACGACCGCAATCGGCCCGCGCCGGCACACGCGCAGACAGTTGGCCTTTGTGCGATAAATCAGCGGTTCCGGTCCGGCCAGATCCAATTCCTTCAACCGCCGCTTCAGGAATTCCCAGGCGGCCAGTCCCGTTTCCTTCGCGCAACACTTCGGCTCGGTCTGGTCGGCGCACAGGAAAATATGGCGCCGGAAATTTCCGAGGCCGAGCGTTTCGACGGCAGTTTGCAGCTCGTTGTTCATAAAAAATCATCCTCTTTCCTGTTCCCGATTCTCGATCCGCAACCCGTTTCGAGGAAGAGGACGAGAACGGGGACGAATGGAAAATTGTTTCCCAAAATGATTCAATGCCAAAACGCCAGGCCGATCACGCCCGCGATGGCAACGAAACCGCCGCCCAGCTCACGGGCCGTTATTTTTTCGCCTTCGAACATACGCGCCAGCGGCAGCATGACGATGGGCGTCATGGCGATGATGGCGGTGACGATGCCGGTGGGCGTGGTTTCGAGCGCCCACTGCATGCAGCTCACGCCGACCGTCTGGCCGGCGAGGCTGTTGGCCAGCACCCACGGCCAAAGCCTTAATTTTTCGCGCGGAGAAAATGAATCCATCATTTGCGCGTCGTCACCGCGTTTGCGGGCGTGCCGCCACTTGACAATCAAAAAAACGAGACCGAGCGCGACGGCCCCGCCGATGACCCGCTGGTAGCCGGTCGTGCCGGGATCGGGATGTTCGCCCGCCGCGTGCGCGATGGCGTAGGCTTTGCGGCTCAAGACCGCGCCGAGCGCACCGCCCATTGCGGCGATGGCACTGGTCAGAACCCCGGGCCACAGATGGCGCGGCGCGATTTTCAGATGCTCGCCCGGCGTCATCGCAATGGCCACGCCGGCGAGGATGACAGCGATGCTAAAAATTTCTGCGGGATTCAGCTTTGTGCCCAGCCAGAGCCATTCGATCATCGCGGCGCACGGCGCGGTGAGGCATTGCGTGAGCAGGACCGTCCGGCGACTGCCCAGCCGCGGCAGGGCTTGAAAATACGCCGTGTCGCCGAGGCCGATGCCGGCAAGCCCGCTCAAAACGAAGATGGGAAACGCCTTGCCGGCGGTGCCCGTGCCGAAAAGGTTCGCCCAAACCGCCAGGAAAAGAAACGCGCTGCAGATGCGCCAAAAATTGGCCTCGACACCGCCCAACCTCGTGGCGGTGCGATGCCCGCAAATGGCGGATATGGCAAATAACAGCGTGGTCAGGAGCGCGGCAACCATGACGGATACGGACGGAAAAAGGTTGACACGGCGATTTCCGGGCTGCCGTGGCGGTTCGTGAACGGGTTATTACAATTGCTCGTAATAGTCGTCCGAACCGAGTTCGTTCTCGCCTTCGCCTTCGACGCCGCCTTCCTGAAGGATTTTGGCGATGTCGGGCGCGACCCAGCGTTTGTCCTTCCCTTTTCTGGAAACGGGTTTGACGCGGTAGCGGCCTTGGATATCACTTTCCAGGATTCCGCGTTCCGCCATGCGCATCAAGAGCGGCTTGGCCCAATCGGCGTCGTCGTAAAACTTCTTTTTGCCGCCCGCCCGCCGGGCAATTTCCCTGGCGTTGACAAACTCTTCGCCCCGGCTTTTCAGAAATTGAAAAATTTCGCGCTCGTCTCCATCCACATACTGAACTTCGCAGAGTTCAGCGTGCGAGTCCAGAAATTAAAGCTTCGCCGCGATGAACTGTTCCAGCTTCAGCGCGTCGGCGTTGAACAGCCGGATGCCGTCGGCGGTTTTCTCCGTCGCCATCGCGTTTTCGTTGAGCAGCCAGCGGAATTTCTTTTCATTCAATCGGAGCCGCTCGATTTGGCTGGCGCGCGCCAGTTCGGGGCTGAGTTTGCGCACGACGGGCGCGGTGCTTTTTTGCAGTTCCTCCATTAACTGCGGACTGATCGTCAGCAAATCGCAGCCGGCCAGTTCGAGAATTTCGCCCGCGTTGCGGAAACTCGCGCCCATGACTTCCGTCGCGTGTCCGAACTTTTTATAGTAGCCGTAAATTTCCTTCACCGACAGCACGCCGGGGTCTTCGGCGGGCGCAAAGTCCCTGCCCGCGTTCTTTTTATGCCAGTCCAAAATCCGTCCCACAAACGGCGAAATCAATCTGGCCTTCGCCTCGGCGCACGCGACCGCCTGGGCTAGCGAAAACAGCAGCGTCATATTGCAGTTGATCCCCTCGCGCTGGAGAATTTCCGCCGCACGCACGCCTTCCCATGTCGTCGCGATTTTGATGAGGATGCGCTCGCGCCCGATGCCGCGCGCCTGGTAAAGCTCGATGAACCGGCGCGCCTTGTTGATGAGGCCTTCGGTGTCAAATGCGAGGTTCGCGTCGGTTTCGGTCGAAACGCGGCCCGGCACGATTTTCAGAATCTCGACACCGAACAGCACCAGCAAGTCGTCCATGACGCTCCGCAATAATTTTTCGCCGCCGGCGCCGGATTTTTTGTTGTCGGCGACGGCCTGGTCCACGAGGAACCGGTATTCCGGCATTTGCGCGGCCTTGAAGATGAGCGAGGGATTGGTCGTGGCGTCCTGCGGTGCGTATTGTTTGGTCGCGGCAAAGTCACCGGTGTCGGCAACGACCGTCGTGAATTTTTTGAGCTGGTCGAGCTGGCTCAACGCCGTTGATGCCGGTGCCTTTTCGGTTGCGATGGCAGTATTCATGTTTCGTTTGATTTTTAAGAGCGACAACAATGCCCTGCCCCGCGTTCGATGACAATTTATTTGAATTGAAAGCTGCAACGAAAAATTATTGTTTGAATCGCGGCGAAAACCGAATACTTGTTTTGCGTTGAAAGTTTAATGACGAGCCAAAAGTGAAACCGACCGACCTGCGGGGCATCCTGCAATACATTCCGCAATTTCGCGAGAAGACGTTCATCCTTGCGGTGGACGGCGCGATTGTCACCGACGAAAACTTCGCCGCGCTGCTGCTGGACGTGGCGGTGTTGCGCTCGCTGAACATCCGCGTCGTGCTCGTCCACGGCGCGTCCGCGCAAATCAAGGCGCTCGCCGAGGAGCAAAAAATCCAGCCCTCCAACCTTGACGGCTCCGGCGTGACGGACGCGGCCACGCTCCAGCTCGCGCTGACGGCCGCGAACCGGCTTACACACGAGATTCTCGAGGGTCTTTCGGCCAACGACCTCCGCGCCGCCAGCACGAACGTCATTACCGCGCACCCGATGGGCATCATCCAGGGCGTGGATCATTTGTTCACCGGCAAGGTCGAGCGCGTGGACGTGGAACTGCTCCAATCGCTGCTCTCGCAGGGCGTCGTGCCGGTGATTCCGCCGCTGGGTTTCGACGGCGACGGCCGGACGTATCGCGTGAATTCCGACGGCGTGGCGGTCGCGGCAGCAGAGGCTCTGAAGGCCATCAAATTGATTTTCATCACATCACAGGACGGCATCCTCGTCCAAGGCCGGCTCATCCGGCAGATGCTGGTTGCCGACCTTGAATCTGTAATCGCGTTGCAAAAAAACGACATCGCGCCGGAACAGCTTTCCAAGGCAATCCACGCCGTCGCAGCTTGCAAGGCCGGGGTGCCGCGCGTGCATATCATCAACGGCAAGGTGGATGAGGGCCTGCTGGCCGAGGTATTTTCGAACGACGGCATCGGCACGCTCATCTACGCCAATGAATACCAGCAGATCCGCCGCGCGATGAAGAAGGACGTGCGGGCGATTCAATTGCTGACAAAAGAGGCGGTTGAAGCGGAAGAACTGGTCAAGCGCAGCCGGGCAGCCATTGAAAAAAACCTCGGTGACTTTTTCATTTTTGAAATTGATAAAAACCCGGTCGCTTGCGTCGCGTTGCACGTTTATCCCGAACAGAAAAAGGGCGAACTGGCGTGCCTGTATGTCAATCCGTTGCATGAAAACCGGGGCATCGGGCGCAAGCTGATTCAATACGTCGAAAACAAGGCACGGGAGATGAACCTGACGGAACTCCTCACGCTCTCGACGCAGGCGTTCACGTATTTTCAATCCAAAGCCGGTTTTGCCGAGGGCACGCCCGACGATCTGCCGCCTGCGCGCCGCGAGAAATACGAGCAGAGCGGACGCAACTCAAAGGTACTGGTGAAGAAGTTGAAATAGCAGGCAACGTGGCACAGGTTTCCAACCTGTGACTTTCCCATGCCCACTCCTTCGAGCACATTTGAAAACTTCCTGCTCGCCTGCAAAACGCATGGCATTGTTCCGACTCGTTTTGGCCTCGTCGTTAACATCGCCAATCAATCCGTTTCACTTTTTGAAAAATCCTTTGCGTCTTTGCGTCTTTGCGTTAAAAACCCGAATTTAGCGACGGTCACAGACTACCGCTACAGACACGTCAAAAAATTCCGTTGCTCCACCTCGCGTTTCGGCACCAGCCAGATTGCCGGTTCCAACGGCACGCCACTCGGTTTGCATCGCATCGTGAAAAAAATCGGTGGTGGCTGGCCGGTGGGGACCGTTTTCAAAAGCCGCAAACCGATTGGCTACACCTGGCAGGGGATGCCAAACGCAAAAGTCACCACGCGCATCTTGTGGCTGGAAGGACTCGAGCCCGGCTTCAACCGCGGAGGCAATGTGGATTCGTACAGCCGCTACATTTACATCCACGGCACGGGCGATGAGACGACGATTGGCCGTCCGGCGTCGTGCGGTTGTATTCACCTCGCCGCCAATGATTTGATTCCACTCTTCGACAAACTACCTGTCGGCACATTGGTTTGGATTGCGGAACATTGAATCGTAGCAGCCGACGTCAGGAGGCTCTGCCGGATTTACGATTTACGAGTTTGTCCCCTGTCCGAGACATGCTGCGTATATCGCATATCGTAAATCGAAAGTGACGAGCCTCGCTGCCTCGGTTCCTATGATGCGTAACGCCTGCGCCAGCGACCGGCTTGCATCCGGCGATTGCGTTCATGCCGCGGGCAGGTAGTGTTGTAACTATTCCCCCAAAAAGCGATTCGGGCGACAGCCGCCAAGGAGGTGGGGATGAAGAATCCCACTGAAAAAACGGCTGTCCGCCCGAACCAAAACCCCGGGTCCATACTGCCCCGTTCATGAGTCCCCCACGGACACGGGCAGCGGACCCTAAATTGTAAAGAACCAATCGGCCGAACTCGCGCCGTAATGGAATCCGGCTTCATCCTCGTAACCGAACGGCACCCGTGATTCGATCACGCCGCACAACGTTGCGGTGATTTGGGCCGGAAACCCCACTTTATGCCCTGCCATCCGCAGGTTGTTACCGTGAACTGACAGGGGTATCGTTTGGTCAACGCATTTTGTCACCAATTCCTTGCCAGTAACCATGATGCAAATATGCTTGTTATGCGAGGGAATGGCTTTTCCTCTTTTGGCAACAACTCAACAAAAATTGTGATTTGGCACGATGGTTGGACGGTTCCTGAGACAAAAACCACCGGTGGCTCTAAGGTGAAAATTGGTACCGCAGCCACGAAGAAACGGTAAAATGGAACGCTGATTACCGTATCGGCACCCATAGCGTGCCGGACGATCGCATGCCTGCGGCCCGGACGCGGCGGTTTTAATGTTTCCACCGCAGTTTTTTTAGGTGGGAAAAGATTTTTCGCAGGAAAAAGGGAGCGTCGAACGGCTGGTCAATGAAATCGGCAGCGCCCAGTTCAAGCGCGCGCCGGCGATTTTCCTCGTTCCCATGTCCGGAGACGAAAATGATTGGCGTCCGGCTGAAACGAAAATCCTGCTTCAGCCACGCGCACACCTCAAAGCCATTCTTCTCCGGCAGGTTGATGTCCAATATGACGAGATCGAATTCCGCTTTCTGCGACAACCGGATTCCGTCCGTGCCGGTTTGCGCGCCGACGACCTCGAATCCGGCGCGCTCCAGGAGCAGCATCATCGTGGTCAAAACTCCCACCTGATCTTCGACGACGAGAATTTTCGGCCTGACGGTAATGCTCATTTTTTGACGGTGACCCGTTGGTGTGACAGTTTTTCCCGGATGGCGTTGCGAATGAACTTGGAACGGTCCGAATCTTCCCTTTTGACGGCTTCGTCCAGACGCGGCAGCAACGTTTCGGAAACCCAAATTGAAAGCTGTTTCCCTTTTCGCTTTTTCCCAACCCGCTTCACGGGCTGGGTGTCTATATTGAGTCTATAAACATGTCAACAAAAAATTTGCTTTTTCCCGGCGGCAAAAACGGTGTATAGAAATCGTGTGCCCAATCAACGCGCCGCCGGTCAGAAGTTGTTGCCCATCGCCGTGGATGAAAAGTTCCTGCGCGAGCTGGACGCCGGGCTTGCGCACGCAGGCTATCGGAATCGCTCCCAGTTTGTCCGCGACGCCATTGTCGAAAAATTGACGCGGGCCGGCATTGCCGTGCCCAAAGAATTGGCGTTGCCGCCGCATCGCCTCGGCAAAAGCATGAAGGCGCAATTGCTTTATCCGGCACACCGGACGTCCGCGTTTGCGCTGAACGAAAAAGCCGCGTCAAAAAAACGCCGCGGCGCAAAATAAACTTCCATTTTTCTTCACGAAGGTTTTGGAGTATTCTCACTCCGTGAATTTGACCGAACAAATGACGGCTTTGGCAAAAAACGCCAAAGCCGCGTCGCGCGAACTCGCCAAACTGACGACGGCGGAAAAAAACGCCTGTCTGCTGGCGATGGCCACGGCGCTGGAGCAAAACGCCGCCGCCCTCAAGCAAGCCAATACGCTGGACATGGACGCCGCCGCGAAGTCCGGCCTTTCATCCGCCATGCTCGACCGGCTCAAACTGGATGACAAACGCATCGCCGCCATGGCCAAAGGCCTGCGCGAAGTCACCGCCCTGCCCGATCCCGTCGGGAAAATTCTGGATGAGCGCGTCCGGCCCAACGGCCTCAAGCTCCGGAAAATTTCCACGCCCATCGGCGTGGTGGTCATCATCTACGAATCGCGCCCGAACGTGACGGCGGATGCAGCGAGCCTGTGCTTCAAATCCGGCAACGCGGCAATTTTGCGCGGCGGCCGGGAGGCGCTGAATTCAAATCAGACCATCGCCCGGACGATGATTGAAGCGGGCAAGATTGCGCTCCGGCATTTTCCCGAACACGCAATTCAGGTTGTGCCGGTGACCGACCGCGAGGCGATTCCCATTTTGCTCTCGCTCACCCAATACGTTGACCTGTGCATGCCCCGCGGCGGCGAGGGACTGATTCGCACCGTGGCCGATTGCAGCAAGGTGCCCGTCATCAAGCATTACAAGGGCGTCTGCCACGTCTTTGTGGACGCCGATGCCGATTTGAAAATGGCCGAAGCGATCGCGATGAACGCCAAGGTCCAGCGTCCGGCCGTCTGCAACGCGATGGAAACCCTGCTCGTGGACCGCAAAATCGCCAAACCGTTTTTGCCGGCCATTGTTCACCGGCTGGGAGAAAAGAACGTGCAGTTGCGTGTGGACGCGGAGACCGAGGCGATTTTGAAGTCCGAAGTCCGAAGTCCGAAGTCCGAAGTCCGTCGGGCCGCGGAGCAGGATTTTTACACCGAATACAATGATTACATCCTGAATGTTCGCGTCGTGGACGGGGTGCAGGCGGCGATTGACCACATCAATCACTACGGTTCGGCGCATTCGGACAGCATCGTCACGAAGAACGAAACCCACGCGAAACAATTCCTTGCCGAGGTGGATTCGGCGGCGGTGTATTGGAACGCCTCGACGCGATTCACGGATGGCGCCGAGTTCGGCATGGGCGCGGAAATCGGCATCAGCACTGACAAGATCGGCGCGCGCGGCCCGATGGGCCTGGCCGAACTCACCAGCTACAAGTGGATCGGCATCGGCAACGGGCAGTTGCGGACTTGATTAAGGTTGGAGTTCACGCTTCAGCGTGTCGTGGCGGAACAAGCTGAAGCTTGAACTCCAACGACGACCCGGAGTTGGTTTCACAAGATGGGGTGAGGCAACTGACGAGCTCCGCTTTCTTCTACAAACAAAGGCTCGCGCCTTCGCGGCGACGGGGCCGCTACGGCGGCGCAGGCGCGGGGACGCTCGCCCACCGGTTGAATACCAATAAACCAGTTCCAGGATTACGGCGAGCGGACGCGATAAAAGCATTGCGGGCTGTTCGTCGCCTGCAAGTCGGTGAACTGGAACTGGCCGGCTGAAACTTCCGTGACGCTGCCCAGCACCGTCCAGTCGCTCATCGGCAACGACAGATTCGTGGTGCACAGAGCAGTGAAACCGACGCCCGGCGTATTGACAAAGTTGAATTGAAAAGCGCCCTCGGGCGGTTTGGTTGGGCTGGTCAGGAGAATCGGCCCTAGGTAAAGGATGCTCGACGTGCTGGGAATGCCATTGACGAACACCGTCGCCAGCATCCAACCGGGTGGCAAACCGGTCACCGGCACGGAGGTGAATGAATTGGTGGACCAATTCGTCGTCAGCAGGAACACGGTCTGCTCGTTTGCCAGACTGCGCAATTGCACCACCGGATAATCCGCCGGCGAATCCTGGGTGTTACCGCATGATCCTTCGGACACGCCCCGGAACTGGGAACCGGTGAGTTTCAGGCACCAGCCGTTATCGAGCGGCGAGGTGATTGCGGTAATCTGCGGTTGCCAGGAATTAGTAAAACCCAGACCAACGTCATATAGTGCAACATCGCTGCTGGAAATACCACCTCCACCCGCGATCATCACTTGGCCGTTGAGCAGCAATGTCACCGTAGAATATTCGGCTCCGGGAAACCATTGACTGGTCATTGTCCATTTCTCTGTGGCCGGATTAAACAGCGCAGAGTCGTTCACGCTCCCCCCTGCAACCAGCACTTTGCCGTTCGGCAATAACATTGCTTGGTTCCAATAACCTGCGAAAGGCATCGGGCTGTTGGTCGTCCACGTCCCACTGACTGGATCATACAACTCGCTGCTGGCCCCACCGCCATAGCCGCCCGCAACCAACACCCCGCCGTTCGGCAATAGCGTCGCAGTGTGGCCATAGCGCGCGGTTTTCAGCGCGCCGGTGTACGTCCCATGTCCCGCTGGTCGGATCATACAGCTCGGCGCTGGCAAGAATGCTCACGGGTTGTAGGTTTTGCCCCCCGGCGACCAGCACCTTGCCATTGGGCAATAACGTCACCGTGTGCCACCGGCGCGGCGTGTTCAACGAGCCGGTTGTTGTCCAAGTTCCGCTGGCCGGGTCATACAGTTCGGCACTGGCAAGAGAGACATAATTTTCACCCCCTACAACCAGCACCTGGCCATTGGCCAGTAACGTCGCCCGATGAGACCTGCGTGCGGTATGCATTGAGCCGGTGACCGTCCAAGTCCCGCTGGCCGGATCATATAGCTCGGCGCTGGCAAGAATGGCCGAGTAATTAGTATTTTGCCCCCCGGCGACCAGCACCTTGCCGCTGGGCAGTAACGTTGCAGTCTGATCATAGCGTGCCGTGTTCAATAAACCGGTGTTCGTCCACGTCCCGCTGGCCGGGTCGTACAGCTCGGCGCTGGAAAGACAAACGATGCTGTAGCCATTGTCATATTCTCCCCCCGCGACCAGCACTTTGCCATTGGGCAGTAACGTTGCCGAGTGCAGCGCGCGTGGGTTGTTCAGAAAACCGGTCCACGTCCATTTTGTGCCAGGCGAAGCTGAGTCGTACAGTTCGGTGTCGGCGACAAAGCCGCTGCTGCCATAGCCTCCCGCAACCAGCACGGACCCGTTGGGCAGTAACGTCGCCGTGTGAAGATAGCGTACCGTGCCGAGCGAACTGGTCGCCTTCCACTTCCCGCTGGACGGGTCGTACAGCTCGGCGCTGGAAATATAGTTGGTATTGTTATATCCCCCCGCGACCAGCACCGTGCCATTGGGCAGCAAGGTTGCCGTGGGATATTCGCGGGCTGTGCTCAACGAGTTGGTCGCTGTCCACATCCCGTTGGCCGGGTCGTACACCTCCGCGTTGGTCAGATAGCCGCTGCTGCCGTTCCAGCCCCCCACCACCAATACCGTGCCATTGGGCAGCAACGTCGCTGCGTGATACTCACGGGCTGTGTTCAGCGAGTTGGTCGGCGTCCATGTCCCGCTGGTCGGGTCGTACACCTCGGCGCTGGCCAGATAGCCGCCGCCACCCCCGCCTCCGGCGACCAACAGCGTGCCATTGGGCAGCAACGTTGCCGTGTGATTGCCACGCGCGGCGTTCAGCGAGTTGGTTGTCGTCCACGTCCCGTTGGCTGGATCATACACCTCGGCGCTGGCCAGCCAGCCGCTAACGCCGGCGCCCCCGGCGATCAGCACCGTGCCGTTGGGCAGCAACGTCGCCGTGTGATACCGGCGTGCCGTATTCAACGGGCCGGTCGTCGTCCACGTTCCACTGGCCGGATCGTAGAGTTCGGCGCTGGCCAGATAACTGCTGCCGTTATAGCCCCCCGCAACCAGCACTTTGCCACTGGGCAACATCGTTGCCGTGTGGTTGGCGCGTGCGACAGTCAGCGAACCGGTGTTTGTCCATGTTCCGCCAGCCGGATCATATAACTCGGCGCTGTTCGTCAGGCCGCTACCGGCATAGCCCCCGGCGACCAGTACCTTCCCATTGGACAGCAATGTCGCCGTGTGATTTTCGCAGGCGGTGATCATCGGGCTGTTGGTGACCCAGGAACCAGCTTGAGCCGGTTGCGTGATGCATAAACTGAGCGCCAGCGCTGCCAGCGCCACTCTGAGGGGAACAAGATTTCCTGAATGAGTTTTCATAAGCGGTTTCTGCCGAAGGTGGAATGCGTTTCGGTGCGAGAGCAAACTGAATCTGCGAACGCCCTCATACATGGGCATCATAACTTCCGGCAGCACAAAAATCACGTCAAATGATGTTTGACGACAAGATATTAAGCATACAACTGCTGAAAATTAAAACCGGCCATCGTACCCGATGAGTTTGAAGACCCTCCGGTTCCGGCTCGCGCACTCAGGCGGCGATTAAGGTTAGAGTACACGCTTCAGCGTGTCGCGGCGGGACAAGCTGAAGCTTGAACTCCAACTACGCTTGAGACAAATCCGGACTTGAGCGAGTCCCTTTTCCAGACGCCGATTACACTTTTCAGACAAGCGCTGTTGTTGGAGCGTCTGGTTTCTGAACCGGCCGTCAACTTCAACGTCAACGTCTTCGGTCCGAAATGGATTCATGGATATTTTCATTCGTTGGAATGTGCCCTGCTCAATTCTCAATCCATGCGCAGTTGTCGTATCACCAGCCTGTTCGGAGTGATTCGGTTCATCATCCTGTTCGGTGTCACTCAAACCCAAGCTCAAAGCAACCAAACCATCTACGACGATTCCCTGAAGAATGGATGGGCTGACTGGAGTTGGGCCACCGATAATCTGGCCAATACCAGTCCCGTTCACACCAGCACAAAATCCATCAGCGTGACGGCGGGAGCGTGGCAGGCACTTTATTTCAGTCACAATGCCTTTGACCCCTCGATGTTTACGAATGTCAGCTTCTGGATCAACGGCGGTGCCAGTGGCGGACAACTACTGTGGGTGCAGGCCATCCTGGGTGGAACGGCGGTGGACACGGGAACGGCCATCGGCCCGCTGCCCAAAAATTCGTGGCAACACATCAATGCGCCCATGTCCAGCCTGATTCCCCCCGGCCAGTCGCAGATTGACGGGATTTGGATCCAAAACCGCACCGGCAATTCGCAACCGGTATTTTATGTGGATGACGTGGTACTGATGGCCGGGCCTCCACCTCCGCCCACAACCAATACTGCTGTCACGGTTGTCGTGGATGCCGCGGCCAACCGTCATCCCATCAACCCGCTGATTTACGGCGTGGCCTTCGCGTCGTCGAACCAGTTGGCGGATTTGAATTTTACCGTGAACCGGTCGGGTGGAAACGCCGAGACGCGCTACAACTGGCAACTCAACGCGCACAATCACGGAGCCGATTGGTATTTCGAAAGCATCGATGATGGGAACGCCACACCGGGGGCGTCAGCGGATGATTTTGTGGCCAACAGCCGGAACGGCGGTGCGCAGGCGATGATCACCGTTCCGATGATCGGCTGGATGCCCAAACTGGGACCAAGCCGTGGCAAGCTCGCCAGCTATTCCATCGCCAAATACGGTCCCCAAACCGGCAGCGACTCGCAGTGGATGCCGGACGCCGGCAACGGCATCAGCGTCACCAACAACACCCCCATCACCTGGAACGATCCCACTGACGCGAATTTTTCGACCAACTCGCTTTTCCAACAGGCGTATGTGCAACACCTGACCAACCGCTGGGGCGTGTCCACCAACGGCGGCGTGCGTTATTACCTCATGGACAATGAACACAGCATCTGGTTCTCCACGCACCAAGACGTCCATCCAGTGGGACCGACGATGCAGGAAATCCAGGACAAAATTTTCGACTACGCCAGCATGGTGAAATCCAACGATCCCAATGCGCTGGTTTGTGCGCCCGAGGAATGGGGATGGTCGGGTTATTTTTACAGCGGCTACGACCAGCAACATTCGGGCATGCACGATCGAGCCAGCAACGGCGGGTGGGATTATCTGCCCTGGTTGTTGAACCAAATCCACCAGCACGACATGAATACCGGACGACGGCTGTTGGATTACTTCACGGTCCATTGCTATCCCCGAGGTGGTGAAAGCGGGAATGATGTCTCCACGTCCACACAACTGCTGCGCAACCGTTCGACCCGCCAGCTCTGGGACACGAATTATGTGGATCAAAGCTGGATCGGCCAGCAACCGACCAATAACATCCTGATGCTGATCCCGCGGATGAAAAACTGGGTGGCCACGTATTATCCCGCCACGAAGATCGGCATCACGGAATACAACTGGGGCGCCGAATCGCACATCGATGGCGCCACGGCCCAAGCGGATATTCTCGGCATCTTCGGCCGCGAAGGACTGGACCTGGCGACCCGCTGGACCACACCCGCTACGAACACACCCGCCTATCTGGCGATGAAAATGTATCGCAATTACGACGGCAAAAAATCCACGTTTGGCGATACCAGCGTGGCGGCGACGGCGCCAAATCCAGACAATCTTTCGGCATTTGCCGCGATCCGCGCCAACGACAGCGCTCTGACGATCATGGTCATGAACAAAGTGCTGACCGGAGCAACTCCGCTTTCACTGAACGTCACGAATTTCGCCAACAGCGGAACAGCCCAGGCGTGGCATCTCACCTCGAGCAACGTCATCGCCCGTCTGCCGGATGTTCCCTACGTCAATGGTATCGTCAGCAACACGCTCCCGGCGCAGAGCATCACACTTTTCATTCTGCCGACCGCGAAAAATTTCCGTCTGCGCACGGGCACAAACGCTCCGCCAGGCCAATTAGAGTTGTGGCTGGATGGCCAGGCCGGCCAGTGTTACATCCTTCAATCATCAACGAATCTGAGCCGTTGGTCGCCATTCAGCACCAACACGCTCTCGACCAATTCCTGCCGGGTTCTCGTAGCCACGACCAACGCAGCCAATCGGTTCTATTGTGGTCTCTTGAATTCGCCCTGACGGGAAATTCTCACCGGGATTCCTTTCCCTGGCTCTTTTGACGAACCGCCGCGGATGTTCTATCCTCTGGCTGTCTGTGGCAAAAAAACCATGAATCCCGCCGAACAAGCAAAACTCATCCGCGACTCGCTGCCGCCCGGCGGCTTGTTCGCCGGGCTGGAGTGGCGGATCTCGCCGGCGCCGTTTCCGCTGGGCGCGGAACTGGCCAGGGAACTGGATTCGCTCGGGCGCGTGCTGCTGCAGTTTTACCGCGCGGTCAATCTGCTTTACCGCAAGAGCGCCGAAGGCAAACAGCCGGAATGGGTTGCGCGCTGGCTGGATCAAGGTAAACCAGCCGGTCTGATCGAGCTGCAACGTTCGCCGACGTTCAAGAACGACGCGCCACGTGTCATTCGCCCCGATATTTTGCTGACCGAAAACGGCATCAGCATCACCGAACTTGACAGCGTCCCCGGCGGCATTGGGCTGACAGCGTGGCTCAACGCGACTTACGCAAAACTCCCAATATCGGAGGGTGGAGTTCCACGACGCCCTGATCAAGATGGGGACTCGCGGAGCTCGTCCCTCCGAAATAACAATTTAATTGGCGGCGCGGATGGCATGTTGCGTGGGTTTGAAAGCATTTTCGGCGATGCGAAACAAGTTCACATCGTTGTCTCGGAGGAGGCGGCGACCTATCGGCCGGAAATGGAGTGGCTGGCGAGCCAGGTTCAAGGTTCAAAGTTCAAGGTTCAAAGTTCAAAGTTTGAAGACTTTGCCGAAGGTGACGCGGTTTACCGCTTCTTCGAGTTGTTCGATCTGGCGAACGTGGCGAACTGGAAAAAGATTTTAGAACTGGCCGCCGCCAAAAAAATCCGCCTCACGCCGCCGCCCAAGCCGGTGTTCGAGGAGAAAATGCTGTTTGCGCTTTTGTGGAACCGGAACCTGCAAAGCTTCTGGCGGCAGGAACTCGGCGAAGGTTTTTTTGCCCGGCTGAAAAAACTGGTTCCGTACACATGGGTCATCGATCCGACGCCGTTGCCGCCGCAGGCGGCGATTCCCGAATTGAACCTGACGGATTGGCAGCAGCTCAAAACGCTGTCGCAAAAAGAACGCGATTTGATTTTGAAAGTATCCGGCTTTTCCGAGCACGCGTGGGGCGCGCGCGGGGTCTTTCTCGGCAGCGATTTGCCGCAGGCGGACTGGGCGAAGGCGGTGGACGACGCCCTTCAACATTTCGACCGGTCGCCGCGCGTGCTCCAGCGTTATCACAAGCCCACGCTCGTCGAGGCGCAGT
>Ga0187874_10001630_pt1 | contig 19457 bp, 15 predicted proteins | sample June2016WEW_16_1_3_FD_132993 | JGI IMG/M metagenome (GOLD analysis project Ga0187874, IMG submission 132993) | Peatland microbial communities from SPRUCE experiment site at the Marcell Experimental Forest, Minnesota, USA - June2016WEW_16_150 | ecosystem: Environmental > Terrestrial > Soil >... | reverse complement strand
TTTGTGAAAACTAGCGAAATTGAGCTAAAAAAGCCGGAGCCGTTAGGAAATAAATATATTTTACCTTAGCATCTTATGTATTAGTAGACGACAGCGTACACAAGATACCCAAAAATAGTTTTAGGTTCTTATTGTTTAGTCAATAAGCCATGCTGAACTTCAAATTGTTGGTTCATGTAAGACCTGCCTTAAAGTAAATTGGAGATGAATATATGATAAATAATGATGTTTGCCCAAATTGCAAGTCAACGGCAGAGACCGAACTGCTCATAAAGAATGAGCAAGAGATTTATACAATTTGTAGCGCCTGCAAAAGTATCCGTTCTAAATCATGGCTCTAAAACTATCTCAAATGCTTTGGAGAAACTTTGGCTCCAAAATTTAGCGCTAAAAGTCTTGGGCTTTATTTGGACAGGCATGACTCTTTTAAAAAGTCACGTTTGAAGATTCGGAAAAATCGTCTGCAGCCTCGGTGGCTGAAATGTATTTTTTTTCTTTCAAAATTTATTTTCTCAGCAATACTGTTTTTAAATGTCAGCGGGTATGAGAGTTTATGCATGAATGGGCGCTTGCTGAAGCAGTTTTGGCCTCGGCAAAAGAGATCGCTGAGAAGGAAAAGCTGAAGGAAGTTACAGAGGTCACCATTAGGATCGGCGAGCTCCAGCAGGTTGAACGACCCATTCTGCGTTTTGCCATTTCACAGATGAAGACGGCACTTTTCAAGAACACAAAATTCCGTATCCTGAAAGCCAAAACGTCGCTTCGATGCAGAGTTTGCGGCGCAACATGGCAGTTTGACACCAAGAAAATGGACAAGGAGACTGCAGAAGCCATTCATTTTGTTCCCGAAGTCGCCCACAGCTATATTAAGTGCCCGAAATGCGGCAGTCCTGACTTTGAAATCGCCAGCGGACGTGGGATTTGGCTTGAGAACGTAAAAGGAGCCAGATAATAGTGGCTGACCCGCGAACAAGCGTGATTGATGAGCGTTTAAGCCGAACAAGGCGAATCATCGCTGTTTCAAGTGGTAAGGGCGGAGTTGGAAAAAGCATGGTTGCAACTGCGCTTGCGTTAACTCTAGTGCGCAGTGGCTGCAGAGTCGGTTTATTCGACCTCGACTTCACGGGCCCCTCAACCCACATAATCCTCGGCGCACAAAAAGTCCAGTTAGAAGAAGAAAAAGGCATAGTTCCCCCGACAGTCCACGGCTTACAGTACATGTCTCTTATCTACTTTGTAGGTGACAAACCCGCACCTCTCCGCGGAGCCGACGTTTCAAACGCCCTAATCGAGTTGCTCTCCGTTACTCAGTGGGGTACGCTTGACTACTTAGTTATTGACATGCCGCCAGGAATCAGCGACGCAGTCCTTGATTTGGTGCGGCTCATAAAACGCATAGAATTCCTCATAGTGACCACGCCTTCCATGCTGGCTTTTGAAACCGTAAAGAAGCAAGCTAACCTCCTACGCGAGTTAAAGATGCCCATTATTGGTGTGGTGGAAAACATGATGATGGACAAGGCAGATTGCGTTCAGATTGAAACGGAAAAGCTTGGTCTTAGATACCTCGGCACGATCCCCTTTGACCCGCAAGTAGAAAACGCAATCGGTCACGAAACGAAACTACTTGGAACCTCAGTTGGAAAAGTAATTGGAGAAGTTACAAGAAACGCCATTTTGGCGGAGAAAAGAGAGCAGTAAAGATGGCTGGCATTAAAACTGTTATATTCGATTACGTCGGGACGCTCGTTAACTGCAAAGGATACAGCATGGAAGCATCGAGGCAAAAACTTTACAGGGCGTTGGTGAATGAGGGCTTCAACGCTGAAGAAGATAGGTTTGTGCAAGCTTACACATTGGCGCATGAGAAATACCGCAAGGTACGCTATGAACGGCTAAGAGAAGTAACTAACGCGGTCTGGGTAGCCGAAGCTCTCAGCAACCTCGGGTTTCAAGTGACCCGTGATGACGACCGAGTTAAAGCTGCCCTCAACATTTTCTTCCAAGACTTCATAGATTCACTCGAGTTAAGGAAAGACGCAAAAAAACTAATTAAAAAAGCACAAGCCAAATGCAAAGTCGGCTTAATAACAAACTTCACCTACGCTCCAGTTATCTACAAAAGCCTGCGGCACCTGGGAATAAACCTGTTCTTCAACGCCATAGTGGTTTCGGATGAGAACGGCTGGCGCAAACCCAGCAGCCACATTTTCCAAGAATCTCTCAAAAAGCTCAAAGCCCAAGCCAACGAAGCAATTTACATCGGCGACACTCCAATCGAAGACATCAAAGGCGCCAAAGAAGCAGGACTAAAAACAGTTTTTGTTCCATCACAATTTAACACGTTGAAAGACCTTTCAGATAGCCAGCAGAAACCTGACTACATAACAAAAGACCTCAGCTCAGTTTTAGAACTACTAAATGAAATTACCAACTAACAAATGACATAAGTCGGTTTTAAAAGAAAAAAAAGAAATTAGATTTTTCTGGTTTTTGTGGCTGTTTCTAACGCGACTACGCCTGGGAGTTTTTTGCCCATGAGGAACTCGATGAGTGCTCCGCCTGCGGTGCTTATGTAGCCGATTTTTTTGGTTAATCCATATTCTTGTATCGCTGAGATAGTGTTTCCGCCGCCTGCTAAGCTGAAGCCTTTGCTGTTTGCGATGGCTTCGAAGACGCCTTTGGTGCCGTAGTTGAATTCTTTGTTCTCGTAGACGCCCATCGGTCCTGAGACAACGATGGATTTGGCTTTGCTGATGAGTTCAGCGAATCTCTCAACGGTTTTCTTTCCGATGTCGAATATGCTGTTTTCAGTTGGAAGTTTGCTGACGGGGATTTCTTTGCGTTTGCCAGCTACATCCAAGGCAACATCTTCGGGCAAGATGATTTTATCAGGGTACTTAGCGAGAAGTTCTTTTATGCCAGGCACAAATTGCGTCAGTTCTTTCTTTGCGAGAAAATCCATGGTTTTCTTGCCTAAGTTGACGCCTTTGGCTGCGAGGAACAACTGCGAAGTAACGCCTCCAACGAGTACATAGTCTGCAATACCGTTGTCCAAGACGTATTTGGAGATTTCAAGTGCGTCGTCTGCTTTGGCTCCACCCATAACGTAGACGCATGGGTGCTCGGGTTTCTCAAGCGACCTGTTCAGAGACTTAAGTTCGCGCTCCATGATCCTGCCTGCTGCTGAAGGCAAAACGGCGGTGAAGCCAACCATCGAAACATGTCCCCGGTGTGCTGCGGCGAAAGCGTCGTTTACGAACAAGTCCGCAAGGGGGGCAAGATTCTGGACGAGCTCAGTTTTGCTTTGTTGCTCTGGCGTCCCGTTTTTAGTTTCTCCGTCCCATGAGCGGACGTTTTCGAGAACCAGGATTTCGCCAGACTGCAGATTTTTGATGGCGGTTTTTGCTTTTTCGCCAAAGAGGTCGTCGACGTATTTTATTGGGCACTTGAGGATTTTCTGAAGTATTGCTGCGTGTTCTTTGAGTGGTGTGTAGTCTGGGTCGCCTTTTCGTCCCTGATGGGCTAGAACTACGGTTTTGGCGCCTTTCTCTGCCAACTCTTTAAGCGTTGATTCTGCATGAGCTCTTATACGCACGTCGCTTGTAACTTTCTTGGTTGCAAGATCTATTTCTGAATTAAAGTCTACTCTGACAAGAACAACCTTGTTTTTTACGTCAAAGTCATCAAGGGTTTTGTATTTTGCCATTTTCTTCACTTCTTTTGGTTACTTTTACATAATTTTTTTTGGCCCAAAAAGAAAGGGGTGGGAGGATTTTGGTTTGTTTGGGTGCTTAGAGTTTTGCTTTTTTGCCGATCATTTCGATGAATTCAACCATACGGTTGCTAAAGCCCCATTCGTTATCGTACCATGCAAAGACTTTAACGAAGTTGCTCTTTTCACCTAGAACCATAGTTAATTGTGCATCGAAGACTGCTGAGTAAGTGCTGTGAAGTACGTCGGTTGAAACTATTGGGTCTTCAGTATATTGCATGATGCCTTTAAGTGAACCTTCTGCGGCTTTCCTCATGGCTGCGTTGATTTCGTCTTTAGTGACTTCTTTGCTTAGTATGGCGGTCAAGTCAACAATAGATACGTCTGGCGTAGGCACACGCAAAGAATAGCCATTCATTTTTCCAGCGCAACTTGGCAAAACTAATCCGATTGCTTTTGCTGCACCGGTGCTTGTTGGGATAATGTTGATTGCGGCTGCTCTTGCCCTTCTGGGGTCTTTGTGGACAAGGTCTTGGACTTTTTGGTCGTTTGTATAGCTGTGGCATGTAGTCATAAAGCCTTTTTCTAAGCCAAAGCTGTCGGCTAAAACCTTGCTGACTGGGGCTAGACAGTTTGTTGTGCATGAGGCATTGCTTAAGATATTGTGTTTTTCCGGGTCGTATGACTTGTCATTTACGCCTAACACAAATGTGGCATCTGGGTTTTCTGCTGGTGCGCTAATCAGAACCTTTTTTGCACCTGCCTGAAAATGTTTGCTTGCGCCTTCACGGTTAGTGAACAAGCCGGTGGATTCCACTGCTAAGTAAACTCCAAGGTCTTTCCATGGCAGCGCTACTGGGTCTTTTACGCTGAGGCATTTTAGGGTTTTTCCGTTAACGACCATGTCATTGCCGCTGACTTCGATTGTGCCGGGAAAATGTCCGTGGATTGAGTCGTATTTGAGAAGGTGAGCATTCGTTTTGGCGTCTGCCAAGTCGTTGATTGCTACGAAATCAATTTTTGCGTTTCGCTCGAGTGCTGCGCGGTACAATAGTCTACCAATTCTTCCGAATCCGTTGATTCCTACTTTTATTGTCATAATATCACCATTTCTTCCGTTTTTGTACAACCAACTTGACCCTTATTAGTTTTCCGACATAAAATTAAACGAACCTTTTAGGGGCAACAAGCTTGATGCCTAAAAAATAAATGCATGCTTAATTGCTGAATTGCCAAACAAAAACGTAATTCACGCGTGAAAGGCTTGGCTTTCTTTAGCGTTTAAAAAGAAATCTAAAACTAGAAAAGGTCGCCTTCTTTAAAGTAATGGTTCTCCTCTTTCTTTGGGCCAAAGCTTCGCACCCCGTCACGTTTGAGCTTGCAACGCAGTTCCTCGGCATACTCATTGGTTATTTCGCCTTTTTTCTGCAAGTAAGAAATTATTTCTTCTGCTTGTTTTTCGGTGTCACATCTGCGAATAAAATCTACAGCGCCAGGGTTGAAATGGCGAAGTTTATCGGGCGTGACAGTGTCGGCTTCGGATTCAACTTCTTCTTCTGCGCATTCAGCTATGTCAGCTTCAGCTTCCTCGGGGTTCTTTCGAAGAGCGTCTATCGAGATTTTGGCGTCTCCCGCTTCGATCTCATTGTAGAGGTTTGGAAACATCTTCTTTAGATATTCTTTATCGATGGCCATTGAGCATCATTTTGAATTTTGAAATATACATGCAATTTGGTTCTTTAAGTTCTTTGTTGATGTAAAATCAGAATTTAACAGGAATCAAGATGGGATAAATCTTTGAGTCGGGTTGTCTCTTAGCAATCTTTCAAGGTTTTTGGTTTTTAAGCCCTTGATTTCGTCGCCGAAAATTTCGCATTTTCTTTTTTCCCCTTTTTCCTCTGTGGCGCGTATGACAATTTCAAGTCCATACTTCGCAGGAGTTTCAGCTTGCACATTAAGCGACGCCAAGGTTCGACCATGCTTGTTCACGGTTGTCCAAGCGGTTTTCAGAAGCCTTATTCCTTGGGCTTTAATGATGGTGACTATTTCCTGCGGGTCGTCCGAGTAAGCGGCAATATCTATGTCGCTTCCCCTGTGTATGGTACCTCGCCAAACACTGCCGATTAAAATGGGACAATAGGCATCAAGAAGCTTCATCACATTCAAGGCTTCCTTCCGCATCTCCACCAGGCGTTCCTTCCTATTTTCACCCTCGTTTTCCTCAGCAATTTTGTCCAGCTCAAGCGCCACTTCCAAGTTGGACGGCAAAAAATGTGTGCCCAACGTGTGTGCTGCTCTTGTCTTGGCTTGCTTATACTCTCTTTCAGCGCCAAAGTAAAGCTGAGTAGCTGCTTCCCTTGCAACTTTAGACTTTAATTCAGTGACCAATTAACTCGCCAAGCGCCGCTGTCAGCGTTTCGCAATTGTTTCGTATAGGTCGATGGTTTTTTCAGCTATTTTGCTCCAAGTGAACTCTGCTAACACGCGTTTCCTGCCGTTTTTGCCAAGCATCTTTAGACGCTCAGGATTCTCAAGCGCGCTGATTACTCCCCACGCAATGTCTGAAGGGTTGTTTGGGTCCACGTGGAATCCGCATTGTTCTTCGCCGCAGCAGATGACGATTTCGCGCATTCCGCTGACGCCTGCAGCGCCGACTACAACTGCCTTCTCCATGCTCATCGCCTCAAGAGCGACAATGCCGAAGGGTTCGTAGAAGCTGGGAAAGACGGCTATGTCGCATGATGCGTAATGGACGATTCTTTCTTCTTCGGGGATGAAGTCGAAGCAGAACTTGACGTACTGGTCAAGCCGCATGGTTCTTGTCAGGTTCATCAGGTACTCTTGGAGGTCGCCTACGCCTACAATTACAAGTCTTGCGTTAGGAATCTTGGTCAGGATATGGGGTAAAGCTATGATGAGTTTGTCTACGCCTTTAACGCCGACGATTCTGCCGAGGAAAAGAATCATCTGCTGGTCATCGCCGATGCCGTATTTGCTTCTGACCCGTTTAATGTCTGCTGCAGACACATTGGCAGGGCTGTATTTTTGGGGGTCCACACCGTTATAGCTCACCTGGATCTTGTCCCGTGGAAAACCAAGCTGTATAAGCTCATCCTTCATTGCGTAAGAAACCGTCACAACCATATCAGCCATTTTGCCTGCACGCAACTCGATGTTGCTTACCACGCTTGAACCGTTACCTAAAGTGCGGCCTTTCTCGGTTGAATGAACATGGAAAGCCAGCGGCAAGCCTGTTTCTCTCTTAACCGTGATTCCACCCATGGCTGAAAGCCAGTCGTGAGCCACAACAATGTCATACTTCATGTTTTCTTTCTTGATTAACTCGTTGATGAGTTTAGCAGCTGACAAGTAATTGTAAACCATGAGTTTGCCAAAGAAATGCAAGCCTCTGCCCCACTTCTTGATGTCTTCAGCAATCACGTCAGGCAGCGAATCAGAAATGTCAATGTGTAATGGGCGATGGATTTCTATTCCTCGCCAAATCTCTCTAGTAGGCAGGGAGCCAGCGTCATCATTCATCGTGAAAACTGTTACATCATGATCGTCCAAAACAAACTTTCTTGTTATCTCAGCAGCGTAAGTTCCTAATCCGCCCACGATTTTAGGTGGGTACTCGTAAACGAAGACTGCAATTTTCATCCTAACTTCACCATTTCACCAATAGGATGGGAATCTCGGTACTAAAGCTTTGCTTAGTCTCCGCAGGGAAAAGAGGGAAACACCCAAAATGGATGCTTTGAAGAAGCTGCAGGGAAAACTTTGATTAGGACAGGTGCACATAGCACTAACTAAGTTAAAGGTGCTTTCAAATGAGTTTGTCCCCTGTTAAAAAAGAAATACTGGAAACCCTGTCGCGTAACGGCAAAGCAGTGAAAGCAATGGACGTGGCGAAGGAAAGCGGTAAAAAGTTCCGGCCTGTGATGATGCATATTTTGGGGCTCGAACGCATGGGTTATGTAACCTCGCCTGAAAAGGGGCTGTATGCTATAACTCAGAAGGGAAAAGAAGCTCTCCAGATGCCTGAAATCAGCAAGGAAAAAGCTGAGGCGATTTTGGCTTATGCGCAGCATGACAAGGCGTTCCACTTCTACGCTGGCTTTGGGAAACCGCTCAACCTCCATGCTCATAACCTTCGGGATTTCGCAAACAAAGTTCAAAAAGCCGACTTGGAGTCAGTACAGTTTCACATTACTCGCGGTGACTTCGAAGCCTGGATTAACGGGCTTGGCGACGCGGACCTAGCGAAGAAAGTAGCTTCTTTAAAAGAGAAAAACATGGTTGGAGACGACCTTCGCAGCCAACTGCACCAGATCGTTGAGCAACGGTACATAGAGCTAGCTAAGTTGGCAGGTCAACCAGTCTATCCCGAGTAAACCTTAGCTTCCTTAGGTTATCTCTATCGGCGCAAAGCGTTTCTCCAGTTTCTGCAGTACCTGCTGAATTGTAGTGTACTCCATATCTTTAGCGGATAGTCTCGCAGGTTCAAACTCGCCCATCCGCCTCAGGATAATGCCGTTGTGGACCGGACATGGCCGAAATGGAAATTGAGGAAGCCAATGGAAAAAATGAAATATGCAAATGTCAATATGACTGCGGTGAGGGAGCGCTGCGTTGAGTGAAGTAAGGACAATTTCGGTGAAAATCCCTGAACAAGTCTACCAAGAAATGGCATTGCGCATTCCAGAAGGAGACAGAAGCATCTTTATCAGGGAAGCTATAAGTGAAAAACTTGAGAAAACCCCAAAGGCAGACAAGGTTTTAGCTTTAGAGGAGAAGATGGGCAAAATCGAGGAGGAATTGGGCCAAATCAAAAAGTACCTTGCAGACTTGGAGCTGCTGACGTTTCAGCACGGGAAAACCAACCCGCATTCCTTCTGCCTCGATGAAGTCGACCACAAAATCATGGAGTATCTTACGCACTACAAGAGCGCAACCACGCCGGAGCTGGCGGAGTACTTGAAAACCAACAGGTGGCTCGTGCTGAACCGGCTGAGGCGAATCCAGAAAACATCAAGGAAACAGGCGGGAAAATCTGTTATCGAGTACTACGCTGGGGAGCGGTCGGGCAAGAAGAAGGCGTGGTGGATAGATGAAGAATTGATTCAGGAATAAGTGGCTAAATTTAAATTAGCTGGATTGTTTCGTTTGTTGAAGTGTGGGCTCGTAGTCTAGCACGGATTAAGGCATCGGCCTCCGGAGCCGAGAATCCTGGGTTCAAATCCCAGCGGGCCCGCCAGTTATTGCTCTTTTTTTCGCCCTTTCAAGAAAGTAACGAATGCAGAACTGACGAAGGCGACGATTAAAATTGAACGTGAGTTCGAAGAATCAACTTGATTTGTTTGGTTATCAAGAAAAAGCGATGGAGAATTAGCGACCTCAGAGAAAGGTTTGCTGAGGCTCTGGAAATTAAGGAAGAGATTTCTTTTTAGGAGAAAAAAGAAAAATCGCATCACTGCAGCTATTCTGCCATTTCGTGACGTTAACCAGAGCCTTCTCAGCCATTTCTCTTTTTCATCTCATCTCATGTTTTTAGGGGACTAAAAAAGGGGAGAGGATTGGGGTTTTGACTTTTTAGCTTATGGCCGTTTTCTTGTGACGAGTAATGCGAGTACAGCGCCGATGATGATTATCACGATGATGATAGCGATGCCTATGTATTCGAGTGTGGTTTGCGTGGCGACGCCGCTAAGCGGGGTAGCCGTTGGTGCTGGTGTTGCAGCTGCTTGCATCACAGTAAAGCTTGTTGAGTCTGTTGACGGCCAGTAACCGTTGGTGCCAGCGAAGGCGGCGTAAACCGTGTAGTTACCTGGTATGTCTGGTGTCCACGTCAGCGTGTACATTCCGTTTGCGTTGGTTGTGGCCGTGCCTATTTGTCTGTAGTTGTTGTTGTTGTCTAAGACGTAGATGTTAACTGGAACGCCCGTGAAGTTGGCCGGTGCCGGCTGCTGCTGGTAGACGTAGCCCATCCATTCACGCATGCTTGCGTCGGAACAGACTGGAACTCCGTTTGGAAAGTCAGCTGCCTGCTCGTTTTGCTTCGTGCCTGCTGAAACGTCGGTAACTGTGCCACGTATTACTACTGGTTGTCCTGAGGCTAAACCTGCTTCTGGTGCATTAACTGTGGTTTGGCTTGGTCCTCTGCCGACAACGTAGATTTGCGCGTCGTACCCGTTGAACCACGTGTTGTAGCCGTCTGCAGCGGCGTAGCTGAACGTCTGGAATTCGCCTGTGTACTCTGAGATGCTCCAGATTTCCTTTCCAGTTGTAGCGTTGATAGCTCGTGCTAATCCACCCTTGAAGAGTGGCGATTCAGGCGTATGTTCCGTGGTGACAAGGTATACTGCTCCGCTGCCTATGGCGTTAACGAAGGTTGGATAGTTGGCGAAAGGAGTTTCAAGACCTGAATTTGTGCTGTTGCCTTCGCCGCCGTTGCCGTATGTCCATAATAGATTGCCTGTCTTTGTGTCATAGCAGTAGACAATTCCTGCGTATGCGCTGCTGTACATTTTTCCGTAACCAAATGCATTTGCTAAGCTGCCTGATGCTGGGCTGCCGTAGTAATCAAGGAATGCTTGAGGCACAGTTGGGCCCCAGACCTTCTGGCCGGTATCCAAGCTATAGCCTACATATTGCGAAGTTTCTCTCCAGTTTTCAACGAAAACGCGATTTACCGGATCAATTCCTGCCTCGAGAACAGTGATGTTGTTTGCTGGCGGGTTATAGGTCTGTTTCCAAAGTATCGAACCCAACGTTTTATGACTCTCGCTAATGCTGACAGCGAAGTACGTGTATGGTGTACTACTTTGTGGACCCATGAATATAGCGCCTGTTGAAGGTAGGTTGCCGCTGTAGCATAGTAATCTGTCGTCGAGGATTGCTCCGACTTGAGTGACTGGACCGCTTGGAACTCCCGTAACGGAGACGTTGAAGTCATACATAGTTGGGTTTGCTCCGTTAGTAATCGGTGGAATAACAGTTGGCGAAGTTGACAAACCTGAGTATAGATTGTCCCACAGCCTAGACGAGTTCCATTCCTGCAGATAGTAGTTTGGGTTCGATGTGGTGCCAAGGTTTACCAAATTAATTACCAGTTGTTCTCCTTCTGAACCAAGGATAGTTGTGCCGACAGGAACGTTAGTTACGTTGAACATTGGGTCTCCTGTGAATGCATCAAAAGCCATCCAAGTAAGAGGCAATACACCGAAAAGCGATGCGCCTCCAGAAGTGGCAAATACTATTGGTGGGTAAACTCCGTGTTGGTTAGGGTCTTGAACATCATAAACGTAGGCGAATGATAGTGCAGGTACATTAGAGCGAGACCAAATAAGCTGTCCAGTTTGCAAGTTGACACAGTCGGTTGGTCCGTAAGCGCTGCCGCTTAATCCGCCTGGAACGCCTGCGAAGGATATAGGTTCAGTGTAGTAGAGCATTCCGTCAACTATTATCGGGTTCGTGTATCTTTGATTGTATGCTGAGCCTTCGAAATAGGTGTCGCCTGCAATTAAAGTTTGGTTTCCTCCGACGACTCCGCCACTGTCTAGTGGCTTAGTCCACATTACGTGGCTGGTCAATGAACCGACGACGTCTCCTGCTCCGGCTAATTGCTCGCCGTTGCCTCCCGCATTGTATGTCCCGAGGAAGCCTGTGTATCCTGGTGCGAGGTCACCTAGCCAGTTTGATGAAACAGTGTACCAGTTGGTGTTATAACCGTATATTGGGCGTGTCCAGTAAGCTGACGGCAGCGGTGTGGTTGGATAATAAGAAATTGGTGCCTGCTGAACAGTAAGAGTAGTTGAGGCGGCGCTGGGTGCATAATAATCGCCTTCGTATGGAGCGTTAGATCCAAACATAGTGAAGGTTATGGGGAAATTGTATGTTTGACCAGGGAAGGAAAAGTTCAGAGTATAGGTGCCGACCTGAGTTGGAGTGAATGAAAAGTCTTGCGCTGACGTTGGGTCCGAAATAGTTTGGAAGGTCTGTTTTTGCACATCGCCGTTTGGCGCGGTGATGGTGAGCACATAGTTTGCAAATCGAATATTATTTCCAAACGCTGCATTGAAGATTACTTGGTTAAGCCAAATGATAATTTCTACCGATTGGCCCGTTCCGACTGGGTTAGTTGAAACGCTAATGTACGCGAATGTTGGAATTGTTTCTCCCGGCGTTTGTGCTTTAGCAATTGGTACGAGCATCAATGATGCTGACATAGAAAGTATGAAGAATATAGCGATTGCAATTGCTCCTGTTTTGCTTTTGAAAGATTTCATTAATTTACTTGACATTTATTTTTCTCCTTTTTCTATGAACAAAAGTGTCAAAATTTTTATATTTAAAACTTTACCAGATTGTCAGAAATCTCAAATGAAATTGCCATTTCTACAACAAAGAGGCTATAACATAAGTTTTCGAAATCACAAAAACAAGTTTTATTCTTGGTCAACAGGGGTGCTGTCAAAAGATCATGCGTTTAGCGATTGTTGTAGAAGAAAAATATCATGGCCTCTAAGTGGTCATCGTTTATAAAAACTAAAAAAAGGGAGTGAAGTTTGTTTATTATTATTTTCTTATGGCCGTTTTCTTGTGACGAGAATAGCAAGCACTGCGCCGATGATGACTATCACTATGATAATCGATACGAGTCCGTACATGAGTGTGTTGTTTGAGGCTAAGCCTGCGACCGGTGTTGCCGTTGGTGCGATTGTAGGCGATGGGTTGCCAGTGTAGAAGTGCGTTTCAGCTGATGATGGCCAGTATCCGTTGGTTCCTGCGAAGTTTGCGTAGACAGTGTAGTTTCCTGAGATGTCTGGAGTCCATGTTAGGCTGTAACTGCCGCTTGTGTCTGTTGTGGTTGTTCCTATGGTTCTGTAGTTGCCGTTGCTGTCTAAGACGGATATCGTTACTGGTACGCCTGTGAAGTTGGTTGGCATAGGTTGCTGCTGGTAGACGTATCCCATCCAAGTTTGCATGCTTGCGTCAGAGGATACTGGAACTCCCCTTGCGAAGTCAGCTGCCTGTTGTGTCTGCTGTGTTCCCGCTGAAACATCCATTACTGTGCCGCTGATGACTGCTGCTTGTCCGAATGATAGCCCTGCGTTTGGTGCTGTGACTGTTGTGACGCTGGGTCCGCGGCCTACGCAATAGAGTTGGTTGTCATAGCCATTCGGGAACACTGAGAAGCCGTCTGCCATGGCGTAGCTGATTGTTGTGAACTCGCCTGTATAGTCGGATAGCGTCCAGATTTGTTGGCCTGTGGTTTCGTTGATTGCGTGTGCTAACGCACCTTTGTATATTGGGTCAGTGATGGTGTGTTCTGTCGAGACGAGGTAGACTACTCCGCCGCCGACTGCGTTGATGAATGTCGGGTAGTCACCGTAGAAGACGTTTAAGCCTGCTTTGGTGCTGTTGTCGCTGCCGAAGGGTCCGTTTCCGAAGGTCCACTCGAGCTTGCCTGTTGTGTCGCTGTAGCAAAAGAGAACTCCTCCGAAACCGCTGTAGAAGAAGTGACCGTCTGCCTCTTGGGCGTAGATTTGGGATGGAGCTGGTTGACCGTAGTAGTCCCATGAAGTCAATGATGGTGTGGGTGAAGTCCAGAGCTGTTTACCTGTGTTGAGGTCGTATCCAACATAGCTCAGGGTTTCTTGGTGTGCTTCCAAGAAGACGTTTGTTGTCGGGTCGACGCCTGCGTAGAAGACAGTGACGTTACCTGGCGGTGCTTGTTCCACTTGTGTCCACAGGAGTTTGCCGATGCTACCGGGGGCAAGGCTGATTCCGTAGTACGTGTATGGTGCCCAGCTTGGAGTAGTGAATGCTCCGGGGCTGGCTGGGAATGTTCCTCTTTCAAGTAGCATTATTTTGCCCGGAATCGCAGCTTCGATGGTTGGGGTTGTGCCTTGATCGTCTATGCCTGAGACTGTTACGTTCCAGTCATACATGTACAGTGGGCTGCTCGGGTTCACTACGTTCCCGTAGACAGTATAGTTGTTGGTGGGATAGTTATCTAGACCATTGGTGATTCCTGCTGGTTCATTTAGATCATATCCTGCTGGTACACTGACTGTTCGTTGAGGCCCACCGGTTACGTATTGGGCTTGTGCAGTGGTTATGGCTGCGCCGGTTGCTGTTGACATGTTGTAGAGGGTTGGGGTGCTGTCGATGGCACCTGTCCATGGGTCGAAGGTGTTGTCCCATAGTCTTGATGAGTTCCATTCACCCAGGTAGAAGTTTGGCGCTGAGGAATTTCCAACATTGGTGAAGATATATCTTAAGTGTTCACCCATTAAACCCAACGCTTCGTAACCTGAAGGTGCACCTGAGACGCTGAACAATGGTAAACCGGTGTATGCGTCGTATGCTTTTGCGAAGTTGCTTGTAAAGAGGATTGCTGGGTAGACTCCGTGTTGGTCAGTTTGCCATACGTTGTAGATGTAGGCGAATGAAAGCGTACCTATCTGGGTTGATGTCCAAAGAGTCTTGCCTGTCGCCAAATCTACTGCTGTGCAGGGTCCCGAGGTTGATCCTGTGAATGAAACTGGCGGGTTGTAATACAGTATGCCGTTGCAGATTATTGGGTTGGTAATTCTTTGGCAGTATGCTGAACCCTCAAAGTAGCCTGCGCCCTGTCCTGTTTGGAACAAGTTGCCGCCCACTACTCCGCCTTCCTGAATCGGCTTTGTCCACATGACATGCCCAGTTAATGGACCTACCGCATCGCCTGGGTACCGTTCCACATCTGAACCCCAACCACCTGAACCGGTGGAGAAGGCAGTTAGGTCTCCGGAACCTGTGACTGGACTGACGGGTGCGCCAGTTCCTAGCCAGTTAGACGAAATCGTGTACCATGCTGTGTTTTCACCGTAGATTGGGCGTGTCCAATAGGAAGTTGGTAATGGTGAGCTGCCTATGGCCGCTGGAATCGGGTTTTGTTGTACTGTTACGGTTGTTGATACTTGGCTTGGCTCGTAGTAGTCGCCGGCGACCACTGATCCGGGTTTACCGTCTCCGTTAGCGCCGTATACTTGTCCTGGGAAAGTGAAGATGAATGTATAGGTGCCGACTGCGGCGGGTGTATAGGTTGTGAATTGGTTTGCTGTTGGGTCTGTGACTGTTGGGAAAATGGTTGTGGATACTTTTCCGGAGGGGTCAATTACGGTAAGGTTGTAGTTTTGCCATCTGTAGCTGTTGTATAGAGCTGAATATGAGACTGCGGAAGCGGCCCCAGAATCATAGCCCACACCGTAGATCATGTTGAGCCACATGTAGATAGTTAAGGTTTGACCGACACCGATTGGAGTGGGTTCCGCTGAAATGTAAGCATAAGTTGGAATCTGGTAGGGCGGTGTGTGAGCGTTAGCGTTCGGAATGAATGCAATTGAAGATGCCATCAAGAATGCCAAGAAGATTGCAAAGATCGCTGCTATTGTTTTTTTGTTAATTTTTTGCAAATTTCTCATTTTCTCCTTTTTTAGGTGGACAAGGTCTTACTTGCTGTATATTTAAGGTTTTGTAAATCAAGACGCAAAAATCAAACAGAATCACTATTTTTTACGAAAAAAGGCAATAATATAAGCTGCATTAGTCTGCAAAAAAAAACACTTATAAGGCGGAAACAAAACGGAAACAAAAATGTGCGATGAATTTAAATAGAATGAAAAAATACCTTGAACGTCAACGAGGGGTATTAGCCTTAACCGAACAAATTAGTATAATCCAAGCAAAAATCCTAAAAGAGTTGCTGGCCGACGGGCGCCAGACTGACAATGAAATTGCCAAAAAAATAGGCGAAACAAAAGACAGCGTTAAGAAAAACCTTCGCAAAATGGAAGAAACTGGAATAATTGGCGGTGCAACAATACACATTAATTACAAGAGTTTCGGTTATAAGGCAGTAGCGCACATTCTAATCAACCTTGACTCGCAGCAAGAAGATCAACTTGTCAATTATCTGCAGAAAATGCCTGAAGTTTACTCATTCTACAATAGGGGAGTCAAAGGAAACTGGGATGTTATTACAATCATTAAAACACTTGAACAGTTGAACGTCATCAAGGACCAATTCAAAAGACACTTTTCAATTTTGGAAATGAGAACTGCAATCTGGACAGATGTAAAAGAAATGAATTACAACCTGACGATAACAAACGAGAATACGAAAACGCGAGATGCAGCAGACAATTATCAAGTAAAGGTTCAGAGAGGTAGTCCTAAATCAATGACTCTCGATCAGGTTGACCTAAAAATATCTGATAAGCTCTCTGAGAACGGACGGGTGCCCATGGAAACACTCGGAAGAGAAATAGGAATCTCATCCTACACCGTCAAAAGAAGATACGAAAAACTTAAGAAAAACGGAGTATTAAAAGTAACAATTCAAGTTAACCCAAATAAGATTGGGTACCAAGCAATGTGCGTTTTTTTCACAGTAACCTCGCATGAAAACTCCTTCGCAATTATTGAAAAAATCAGCATGATACCAAATATCATAAGCATTATGAAAACGACTGGAGACTACGACTTGCAAATTTGGGCAATGATAAAGGATTTAGGTCAATTTTTTTCGGTTCAGGAACAGCTGGGAAAAATTCAAGGCATAACGAAAATGGATACAGAAATGTGGTCATTAGAAAAATGGGAAAAATGGCCAAGCCCTCGCCAGTATATATCTACCTTTTAAGAGTCTCTCTGCCGCTTGGCAAATTCACCAAAATTTAATAAATTGGGCAATTTCAACCGATATATTTTCAAGTAAGTGGGAAATATTAGTTCATAAAAATCCGCCCAACTTAAACAAAAGGAAGAAACTGTTGCCTAAAATCAAAGAGCTCGATTCGCAAATTCTAAAAAGCATGCTAAAAGATGGTCGAACTGGTTACCATGAAATAGCAGAGCAGTACGATGTGTCAACAAACAAGATTTGGAAGCGCTGCAAGGCGATGCAGAAAAAAGGGATAATGAAGGGCGCAACAGTACAGATGAATTTTGGCCTTTTCGGATATGAGGCACTCGCGACTTTGCTCATCAGCGTCGAGGCTCAGCAGCTCGAACACACAATGGAGCTCATTAAAGACATACCTGAGGTGCGCGCTTACAGGCAGTATAACAGCGTCTACAATATTAGAGCAGTCGCAAGTCTGAGGAACCTTAACGAACTGGATTATGTGAAACAGATCATCAGGCGGAAATTGCCTATAATGGGTTTAAAAACTTACATCTGGACAGGAGTCAGAAACATTCCTGAAAACTTGAACTTCACTGGTGCTCAGAAGAATACCGACATAACAAACACGACGAATCTATGTCCTTCGGTGGTTTTGCCGAGTGAAAGAATCACAATTGATGAGGTGGACAAGGAAATAGTGGCAAAGCTCACTGTAGACGGGCGAGCTTCATTCACTAAACTTGCACGTGAAATGGGATTGTCCACTGACACAGTTGTAAGAAGATACCACAGGCTCAAGGAAAACTGCGCAATAAAGATTTCACTCCAAATAAACCCCAATAAAATTGGGTACACATCGTTATTAGATTTCAACATAGCTTTCACAGCACCCAGCGGCGTGTCAAAAGCGGTAGTTGAGTCACTTGCCAAAATTCCCGATGTTATTATAATTGTAGAAACAAGCGGTGATTATGATTTGCAATTGACGGCAATGGTAAGAGACGCCGCGCAATCATTCGACATCCAAGATCAAATCTCAAGAATCAGCGGCATAACAAAAATTGAAGTCAGCGCAAGAAGAATTCCCGAGATGTGGCCAACGTCGCAGCAGTACATGTCAACATTCTGAAAGATCTTTGACTTGATTACTAAACAAAAACTGAAGCTGGGCTTCCCTTGGAAGCTCCGGCCCTATAGGAGAAGTGGCCGACCAATTATCCTCTACAGTGCGATCAATCCACATTACATTTCCGTGTTCATAAAGAACCTCTCACGGACATGTCTAAATATGGTTTCATAGACGCGAAGCCTTAATTCATCGCTTTAATTCTCTTATGTTATGCGAAGATTGCACATTTTTCTCATTATTCTTATAGTGGCCATAGGCATCCTCCTCAGCCTTGTCGCAATTAGCCTGTATCTATCGGCAACCGCTTCTACCTATTATCAGTCAAGTTGGATGGGGGCGATGTGGCGGAGCATGGGGCTGGGTGGATCAACTGGCAGTGGAAACAATGGTGGAATGGGAGGAATGATGGGCGGAAACGGCACCAGAACCACGGCAACACCTAATCTCTGGATAATCCCGACAACTCTTATGGCAGCAGCTATAATCGGCATAATAGGTTTTGGCTTTTACATCGTTCTCCCAGAAATCAGAAATACCAATAGAACCTGCACACCAACCCGAAACGAAACGGTTTCGTTAATTCCGATGAAAACTTCGGATATAAGTGCCCCTGTTCCAAAAGCCTCATCTAACTCTTGCGAAGTAATCTTGAAGACCATGACACCTGAAGAACAAAAAGTCCTCAGCACATTGATTGCTCATCAGGGCAAATACCTTCAAAAGTACGTGGGCAAAGAAGCCGGACTCAGTCGGCTCAAAACCCACCGGATCGTAGCTCGTTTCGCGGAACGCGGTATAGTTACGGTAAAACCGCTGGGAAACACAAACGAAGTCACAATCTCAGACTGGGTTAAGGGCGCAGAGACACAAAGCTCAACCTAAACCGTTTCCGAAAAACTGTTTCAGGACGGTTTCGGCCAACTTCTATACCAAACGCCGCGATATATATGATTTACAGGTAAATTGAAATGAAAACTTTGGAAATAGTTGCCATTTTAGCCTTTGCGGCCGTGGAAGTTGAACCTGGACTTTGATTCATTTTCAAGTGGGTTTTTGAAGATGATTCGTTGATCTAGCGGCACAGGAACCGGCGCAATCCTTTGACTTTTGTTCACTCGTTTTAATTTTTTTAGACTTTTTTTAACTTTTCTTGACTTATTTTGACTTTTCTTAACTTTTTTTGACTCAACCTACAAACAAATCAAGCCCCAAACCAAAAAACCAACCCAAAACACAAACAAAAGAATTCACACGAAGAAATCCCGGAGAAACACACTTTCAAACTACCACAAGTTCACTTGATATATTAGGAATAACCTAGCTGACCCGCCAAATGAATTCTAAGTTAGTCAATGGAGACTTTGTCTATTTTGAGGTGTAGGATCTGCTTGGTTTAATCAGAACATCAGACAAGAAAGCTTAAGTGTTAAACGATTCATAAAAAGTGCCGACGCTCATGAAGTTGAAAGGCTCGCCCCTCGATCTGAACATTTATGAAGCCTCTGAAACGCTGACAAATAAGCATTTTAAACAATTCAGAAGCCCCGAATTTGAAAGATTTTATCTTCCCCATAGTATGAGGCCTTTTACGGATCTCAATCCTTTAGGCACGAAAGAGTTTATCGCGGACGATAACAGAGGAGCAGTTTCACCATTACCCATTTTGGAAATGGATGGCAAAGACTTTTACCTTTCAGTTAAAGGCATAGGTTCCACAACAAACCCATTTTCAACACAACTTCTCGGGAAAGCCGAAATGTGCAGCCTATTGAAGGATTCCATGCTGAAAAACAAAATCGTGAATTCCGAAGGAATCGCTCCACGATATATTACAGGGGAATTATGGTTAAGAGGCTCTCCATATGGAGGGCAAGGCCTCGAGCACGCAACCACTTCTATGAGAGTGTCAGAAATGGCTGACCTTACGACCATTCATG
>Ga0187874_10001626_pt1 | contig 19496 bp, 28 predicted proteins | sample June2016WEW_16_1_3_FD_132993 | JGI IMG/M metagenome (GOLD analysis project Ga0187874, IMG submission 132993) | Peatland microbial communities from SPRUCE experiment site at the Marcell Experimental Forest, Minnesota, USA - June2016WEW_16_150 | ecosystem: Environmental > Terrestrial > Soil >... | reverse complement strand
GAGTGTTCCTGTGAGTGTTGCTGTGAGCTGCCGGGCCGCGCAGAGCCGCACTACGGGATGGCCGAACCGAAGAAACCTTCCCGCGATCTCGTCTGTGAGCTCTGCTGTGAGTGTTCCTGTGAGAGGTGCTGTGAGTCGATCGGCGCACGATCGCGGAATGACTCGGTTCCGCTTCCGTTCATCGCGTGTCCACCGGTACGAGAACCCTGCTCCTCGAATCTGCGTCCTCGTCGCAGTCCGCGGTGGCCGGAAGACAACCGGCGGGGTCGCAACCAGCAATGAGGGACTGCTGTGCATGACCGAGGGGGGTTGACCCCTGCACAACGATCCCTTCGCTCCCGCTTGGCTGCTTACAGCCTCCACGCCAAGCGTGACCCCAAAGAGACGACCCAAGCGGCCCGTGCCGCGTTCCTGAACCGTTTCGAGCGTGAAGTAGACCCCGATGGCTCTCTGCCGTCTCCCGAGCGTGCCAGGCGCGCACAGGCAGCCCTGAGGGCGCACATGACTCGATTGGCCTTGGCGTCGTCGCGGGCGAGGTCGAGAACAACGTGACGCAACCGGTGCTGGGGGCCTTTCGCCAGTGCCGCGAGGACAGATACGGCCAATCGCGACGCACACACCGAAACACGCTCCGGGGCACAGTGGCCTCGTTCTAGAGGCGGTCGCCCGGGGCGATTCGTCGGTGAGCGTCTCGTGCTCGCTCGTCGGCGGCGCTCGCGCCGTACCTGTTCAGCATCTGGCGAGACCGCCAGCCGAACAGGCGCATGGCGTCACCTTCTCCCCCACCCTGGGCCATCCAGACATGAGCCGCGGTGTGCCGCAGTTGATGTGGATGGACCTTCTCGATGCCAGCTTGTAGGCACCGCCGCTCAAGCATCTGGGCGATGCCTGAGTCGGTGAGCCCGCCCTTCGGCCCCAACCACAGCGCGGGATTGTCGGCCTGCGAGTGCCGCAGCCGCAGGCGCAAGTACCGATCAATCGCTACGCCGGTCTTTGCTCCGAAAGGCACGGCTCGGGGCCTGCGACCCTCGCCGGTCACGTGAAGGACTTCCTCCTGTAGGTCGACATCCTCGCGCCTCAGCCCTGAGCATTCGGCCAGCCTGATCCCAGTGTCGATGAACACGCGCAGGATCGCGAGGTCCCGCTTGTCCTCGAGGGTCTTGCCGTTGCAGGTCCGGAGCAGCTTCTTGAGGTCGTCGTCCGATACGACCGGCACCGGGACCTCTGGCACGATCGGCGGCTTCATGCGCGCCATCGGGTCGGCCGTGATCTCCCCTTCCTCGAGGAGCCACTTGAACAACTGCTGTAGGCAGCGGTAGCGGACGCTGGCCGTCGTGGGCTTCCAGCGGGCGAGCTGATCGGCGATGAACGTCTCGACGGACTCGCGGGTCATCTTGTTAACCGCTGTCACGTCAAGCTCTTCGCGGGCGAAGACCTCGAACTGGCGTGCGCTGTCACCGTAGGCCCTGATCGTCTTGGGTGACTTGTTGCCAGCGCGAAGGCTGCGCTCCCAGCTTGGAATCAGCGTCTCCAGGGTGCCGAACTCGGTGGCCTCGGCGAGCTTGGCGGGCATCGAAACCTCCTCGGCGGGCGCGCCTTGCACCTTTTGCTAGAAGAAAGATTAGACGGTCTCGATACGCTGTGCAATAGCGCGTACCCTACAATTAGAACTCCTCGCCCTGGTGGCGCCCCCGGGAGGACTCGAACCTCCGACCGTCTGCTTAGAAGGCAGCTGCTCTATTCCGCTGAGCTACGGGGGCCTCGGCTGACATGGGAATCTCCCTCCGCAAGCGTAGGGGATGCTGGCACCTACTCTGGGAGAGTTGGCCCAACGAACTGAACGTCGTGAGCTGACCTTCAGGTTCGGAGACGAGAGGAGCCTTGCCGATGGCGGTCCGCATCGAGATCGGGATCGACAGTGTCATGCCCGAGACGCTCGCTCCCTTCTGGGCTGCGGCATTGGGATACACGGTCGGAGACATGGACCGAGCCGGAACCTACCTCGATCTCGTGCCACCGGATCCGGTCTTGCCCGTCGTGTACCTGCAGCGAGTCCCAGAGCCGAAGAGAGTCAAAAACCGCGTGCACCTCGATATTCTGACAACCGAAGCGGAGGAGACCATCGGGCGGCTCACCGCGCTTGGGGCAAGGACCATCGGGACCGCGATGTCTGGAAGCGAAGGGGGCTGGTGGCAGGTCATGGCGGACCCGGAAGGAAACGAGTTCTGCGTCTGCCGCACCGAGTAGCCGGGCCACCGGCAGACCGGTTCGGGTTGTCACGTCGACTGTGCCATGCTTTAGGTGAATCTGGGGCTAATGCCCCAAGGTCGTGGTGGCCGTAGCTCAGTTGGTTAGAGCGCCAGGTTGTGGCCCTGGAGGTCGGGGGTTCAAGTCCCCTCGGTCACCCTCTTTCTTTCAGTACGGCTGCGAGACCGGCTAGGCTGACCCGGCGGATGCGCCTCTAGCTCAATTTGGCAGAGCAACGGACTCTTAATCCGCAGGTTCCGGGTTCGAGTCCCGGGGGGCGCACCACAAAGGCCCAGGTCAGAGGCTCGCTCCACGCTCCCAATCTCTTGCGTTGCTCCCCCCGTGGCAACGGCGTGGCAACGAGACCTCAGCCGAGGAGGCGCGCGCTCAGCCGGGCGCCGGCCTCTTTTGCCATGCCGGGCATGACGTGCGCGTACGTCGAGAGCGTGACCGAGACGTTGGCGTGCCCGAGCATCTCGGAAACGACCTTTACCGGCTCGCCAGCGGCCAGCAGGAGGCTCGCTGCCGTGTGGCGCGTGTCGTGCAGGCGGATGCGCGGCAGGCCGGCCCTCTCGACGGCGACCTCGAACCATCCCGAGATGCTGTCCGGGTGATACGGGCGCCCGAGCTCGTCGGCGACCAGGAAGCCGCCGTCCTCGTACGAGGTACCTGCGGCGAGCTTCTCGGCTGCCTGGCGCGCCTTGTGCGTACGCAGGAGCGAGATGAGATCCGCGTCGAGATCGATTGGGCGCTCCCCTGCCTTGGTCTTCGGCCGGGAGGCCACGGGCTGGCCCTCTACCGTGATCCGGGTCGACTCGACGCGCAGTGTTCCCGCCTCGAGGTCGATCGCCGACCAGCGCAGCCCGCACAATTCACCCCGGCGCAGTCCCCTCGCGAGTAGAAGGGCCCAGGCGAACGCGAGCCGGTCGTGGCTCGTCGCGTCCAGGAAGGCCCGCGCCTGCTCGACGGTCCAGAACTTCATCGCGGGTGTCTCCGAACGGGGGCGTTCTACTTCCGCGATCGGGTTGCGGCCGAGAAGCTGGGTCTTAACCGCCCACTTGCAGGCGGACTTGAGGATCCCGGTCGTCAACTGCACAGAGCGCGCCGAGAGGGGCTTACCCTTCGCGCCTGGCTCTGTCCGGAGCGCGGCCATGAACTCGACAACCGCCGCAGGAGTCAAGGCAGCGACCTTCATCGCGCCAAGGCGCGGGAGGATCCAATGATCGATGACGCCCTCGTACTGCGAGAGGGTGGCGGGTCGCAGCTCCCGGGACCGCTGCGTGGGCAGCCAGTGATCGAGGAGCAGTTGCCGGACCGTGATCGCGGTGTCTGGCACGAACGTGCCGTTGTCGACCCGGGTGAGCACGGAGTTGAGGAACTTTTGTGCCTCACCCTTCTTTGCAAAGTGCTTCGAGTACTGGCGCCTGTGGCCGTCGCCGGGGTCGACGCTGGACCAGCACGCCGTGTAGCCGGCCCCCGGCTTGCGCTCGCGGATGTGACCCTTCATGACCTCTCCCCTTTCTCGTGGAACCTTGGTCCTGCTTCGAAACCCGATCGACCCGGTGAGCCTGGTGCAAGGAACCCTTGCTTCCGCGCTCTGGCAACCCAGGTTCGTGCCGTCTCGTAGGCGACGCCTTCCTGATCGGCGAGCGTGTGGATCACCCCATCGCCTGGACTCTCAGCCTGAATCGCCAAGCAGAGCTCAGCGATACGGCGATAGAAGCTGTCCCCGTAGGGACGGCGGCCGGCCCTGTACTCAAGGCCGCCGATCTCTCGCGCTTGGCGCACGGCCCTTCGGTTGAGTTCCCAGGGCTCCGGCTTCGAGCCGTCGTCCCGCTGGTTCGCGAGGGTCTTTTCCCACCCTGCGACCTCGGCGAGCACGTTCGCGAGAAGCTCACCGAAAGGAATCGACCGGAGAAGCTCGGCCGTCACGCCGCCCCGCGGCGTCTCGGCGCTCGTCACGTCGTCGTCGCCCCCGGGACCAGCGCCAGGCGCTCCCCCTCGCGAGCCGGCGATGGCCTCGAGGGCGGCTTTCCAGGCAAGGCGAACCGGCTGCACGCTGAACGACCGCACGATGAGACGGCCGTCTTGCCGGGCGAGCTCCCCGGTCACGCGCCAGCCGGTCTCATGCTGAGCCCAGAAGACGCCAACCACCTCCGGGGTAGCGTCGTCGGGGGCAGGCCATACTGCACTGAGCTGCCACCCCTTCGAGGGCCCGGGTGGTCTCACACCTTGAATCAGTCGGCGTCGCTGCACGACACCAGCATACACAAACTGGTGACAAGATGCTAGACACAGCCTCCCGGACACAGACTATTCCGCTTAGAAGTTCACCATTTCGGCTGGTCGAACGAGCAGATTTCTGGTCACACCATGCCGTACAATCTGGCTCATGATTGGTGCTGCGACAGAGAAACTAACGAATCGAATCGCCGCACGTCGGTCTCTTCCGCCGCCCGAGATTAGGCGAGCCATCAGGAGATCGGCGGGTGCGAGCCTGCAAGATGTCGCCGACGCCTTCGAGCCACCGGTCAGCCGACATTCGGTCATGGCCTGGGAGCGGGGCACGCGGAACCCAGGTGCGGGGCGCGTCGAACAGTACTTGGCGATTCTCCGGGCACTGCAGGCGTTGTGAGATGGCCGCGACCTTCACCGCCTCGGAAGTCGCCCAGCTCGCTGGCGTGAGCACCTACACGATTTACTCGGCGGTGAAGCGCGAGGAGCCGCCGATCGGGACCCTGGCCATCAAAATCGGCAATCGCCTCGTCTGGCCCCGTCGTGCCATCGAGCGCCTATTCCAGATCGACGCCGAAGGGGACCCGGCATGACCGGCGGTGCGGGTCCTCGAGCCAAGGGTGCCAGCGACCTTGATCGACTCCGAGGCCAGCGCGATGCACTCCACACGCTCGAGCGGCTTCGTGATCTGCTCGCTCTGTACGATCGAGGCGAGATCGGACTCGACGAGCTCGGGTACGGGATCGGCTTGCTCGGTGCCCGGCTGGGCGCGGCGGCTTGTCGCGGCGAGCTGGCGTCATGAGCGCCCTCATCGGACTCGACGCCGCGACTCTTCGCGCCTTGGCCGACGCTGTCGAACGTCGCGGTCGCAAGGTGCTCGACCCAAAGGCGACGGCTGAGGAACTCGCCGAGTTCGTCGAGCGTGGCACCGGCCCGACGATCGGCTGGTGGCTCGAACGGCTTGAACCGTTGCCGATGCTGGAGACCGGGCCCGAACGATGGCTCCGCGAGGACCCCGAGCGGCGGCTAATGGACATCTTCACGACGGTCGGACGCCTGGGGACACCGGATCCGGACGCCGCGCAGCGCCTGCTCGCTCGTGGGCTGGCCGACTACGCGGTGAGCATCGGGATCGACCGCAAGCTCGCCGAGCTCGTCGTCGATGTCTGCGTCGGAGTGATCGACGAGTCGGCGGTGCTCAGGTGCGCGTCATGAGCGATCTCGAGCGGAGAGAGCGCCTCGAGGCCGAGGCCCGGGCGCGTTTGAACCCCGAAATAGCGAGCGCCGTCGATAATGCTCTGGCCGCACGCGACGCGCACCTCTCACAGAATGGCTCCGAGGCCGGTTCGCGCCGCGAGCTCCTAAGCATCCGCTGGGCATCCGATGCCGTCATGACGCCTCCGCCAGAACCGGAGGTGCTCGTCGCCGGGATGATGCGGCGTGGCGAGCTGGCAGTGGTGGGCGCTCCGCGAAGCTTCGGCAAGTCCTCGTTCGCCGGCAACCTCGCCGTGTTGGGCGGTCGGGGCGAGGGCTTCCTTTGCGGTGCCCTCCAGATCGCCCGACCGTTCTCCACGCTCATCTGCCAGGGCGAGATCGACGAGTGGGAGTCCTCGCGGCGCTGGCGCCTTCTCACAGGTGAGGGCAGACCACCCCAGGGCGCCGCCGAGTCCTTCGACCGCTGGCGCATCCGGACGGTCCGCAAGCGCACCTCCAACAGCGGGGGCGAAGGTGGGGACCGCTGGTCAGAGAGTGACGAGTGGATAGAGGCGACACTGGACGGCCGCCTCGAGCTCACCCTCGCCGAGTACGGCTTCGACGCGCTGGTGATCGACCCTTGGGCTGTCTTCTACTCCGGTGCCGAGAACTCGAACGACGAGGTGGAGGCGGCTCTAGACAAGCTGCGCGACCTCGCCATGCGCCGAGCCGTGGCGATCCTGATCCTGCACCACCTCGGCAAGTCGAACGAGGCCCGCGACCCCGAAGACCTCTGGAGGGGCGCGAGCAGGCTCGCCGACTGGGCCAGCACAAGGGTCACGATGCTGCCGCACTACACAGAGAAGCAGGCCGAGGCCCAGGGCATGACGCGCCAGCAGGCGCGCCGCTACGTCGACGTGAAGTTCCTCCGTCGCAGCACCCAGACCGACGACTTCTCGATGGTCTTCGACCCCGAGACGGGATGGTGGTCGCGGTGGGCAGCGCCGGCCGAGGCCGCCGAGGCCCGTCGCATTCATCTCGATGTGCCCGACGTCGTGGACGCCCTCAGGGCGAGCGGAGGATCGTGGCGCTCGAAGAAGCAGGCAGCCGAGGAGCTGGGCATAGCCCAGGAGACAGCCGGCAAGCTCCTCGGTACCGCGGTGCGGACTGGAGCGATCGAGACCACTGCCGGCGCGCGGGGGGCGACCATCTACTGCCTGCCCGGCGCGCACCTCGGAGACGAGCCATGAGCTCCAAGCGCCGACGCAAGCGGGGCCGAGGTGGGGTGCTCTACGTCGGGCCCGACATCCCCGACAACGCGACCGTGGAGATGAAGAACGCGCTCGCCCTCCGGAGCGAAGCCAACCTCCCCGGCCGCTGTCCGTCGTGCGGCGCCGCCTTCAGGATGGTCGAGGACACCGCGACGCCGGGCGTCCGCCACCTCTACATGGAGCACGAAGACGGCTGTCCGGTGCTCCTCACGGTGAAGCCGAAATGACCTCTCACGACCTCTCAGTCGACCTCTCAGTGCCACCTCTCACGACCCCCCCTGAGAGGTCAGTTCTAAGCGGTGACCAGGGATATTCGACCTCTCACCATGTCGTCCTCTCAAGACTCCCCTTGCGAAGCCCTGACCTGGACTTTTACGACCTCTCACCTCTCACCCCTAAAGGGGGGACCCCGACCCTGAGAGGTCGGGTCCTCCCCGGGGTCTTTGGGGGGCTGTCGTGAGCCGGCCCGCGCAGCGTTTGACGGTTGTGAAATGCGACCGCTGCGGCACGACGACGTTGAACTGGTCCCGCTTGTGCAACGCCTGTACGGCCCTGCTCGCCGCGAACGACTCGCTTCCGCCTCAATGTCCACCATTCGATGCGCGACCTGCGGACACTCAATCCGTTGCCGGTGACAAACGACCAGGTCACAGCGTGTCGCTCGCACCTTGGCAGCGGCGTGGCAACCGAAGAACGGGGCAACCATGACAGAGAACGCGCCCGGCACCGCCGTGGCGGTAGCCAGCAAGGGACCTGCTAGAGGCTACTCGTGGCCGCCGTTCGAGCCTGGGAACATTGCCCATCTCAAGCATGGGGCGTTTTCGAGTCGGGCAGTCGGCGAGAGGGCCGGCCTCGTCCTTCAGGAGCTAGCCGCCCAGCGCCCAGACCTCGTAGCCGATGAGAACGCCTTGTCGCTTGCGTTGCTCGCACGAGCGACGGCTCGTGAGGAGCTTGCCCACGAAGGACTCGAGGCCGCCTCCGCCGCCGGCAGGGACGTCAGTCCCCGCTTGCTGGAGGCAGCCACGGCGGCCGCCCGAGTGGCCCGTGAGCTCGCCGACAGTCTCGGAATCGGCCCCCTGGCGGCAGCCCAGCTCCGTCAGACTCGCAGCTCTGCGGCGCTCAACGTGGCGTCGCTTGCGCAGCAGGCCCCGCTGGTACTTGCGGCCATTCAACGTGCTCTGAGCGTCTGTGGCCTGGCAGAGCGGGCGCAGGACGTGGTTGCCGCACTCGACGCCGCACTCATGGAGGTGACGGAAGATGACTGAACCCACCGGAGACAGAGCCCTCGCCCGGGCGCTGCACTTCACGATCACACCGGGCGACATCGACGTGTTCGGCAAGCTGCGTTGGAAGCCGACTGCCAGGCAAGCCGAGTTTCACGCGGCCACCGAAGACGAAGTGCTCTTTGGCGGTAGTCGCGGCGGGGGCAAGACTGCCTGCGCTGTCCTCGAGGCCATCCGCCTCTGTGCGCAATACCCCGGCCTCCGCGCCCTCATCATCCGCCGATCCTTCCCAGAGCTCAAGAACACCGTCATCGCCGAGCTTGCCAAGCATGGATTCGCCCGCAAGCTCGGAGCGAGGTGGAACGGCACCGACCTCGAGTTGAAGTTCCCGAACGGCTCCCTGTTGAAGTGTGGGTACGTCCTCTCCCTCCCCGACACGGCGCAGTACCAAGGCACCGAGTGGCAGGTCATCATCATCGACGAGCTAGGCCTGCTCGTGCCGGAAGCCTTGCCGATCTTGAGAGAGACCCTGCGCAGCTCGAACCCCGCCGTTCCCGTGATCGGCATACGCGCCACGGCGAACCCGGGCGGCCCGTCTCACACCTACGTGAAGACTCACTTCGTCGACGCAACCGACGACGGTCGCAAGGTCGTGACCGACGAACAAGGACTGACGACACGCTTCATCCGGGCGAGCGTCTACGAGAATCCCCACATAGACCGCAAGTACCTGAAGATCCTCGAGGGCATCGAGGACCCAGCCCGCAGAAAGGCCATGCTCGACGGTGACTTCAGTGCCTTCGCAGGCCAGGTCTTCCAGGAATGGTCAGCCGACCGGCACATCATCGGACCCCGCCGAGATGTCCATATTCCAGCCGAGTACAGGCGCTTCGCAGGCATTGACTACGGATTCTCGGCGCCCTGGGCTGTCCTGTGGGCGGCTGTCGACCAGGACGGCCGCATGTGGGCCTACCGCGAACTTTACGAGCGCAACCTCTCGCCCTCCGAGCAGGCACGCCGCATCATCGACGCCGAGCGCAAAGCGAAAGAGCAGTACGTCCTGCATTTCATTGACCCATCGACCCAGGCGAAGATTCACGCCACGGCACCCTCGGTGCTCGAGATGTACCACGCCGAAGGGCTGCCGGCCCTCCCCGCCGATAACGAGCGCTTGGCCGGCTGGCAGACGTTGCACTCCTACCTCGCAGAGGGACCCATTTGCCAGTTCCACGCCGCTTTGCGGGAGCGCGACGAATGGCGCGGCGACACGTGTCCCCGCTTCCACGTAGTAGAAGGCACTTGCCCTAATCTCGTCAGAACCCTGCCAACACTTCCGTATGACCCGGTACGCGTCGAGGACGTCGACACCAAGGCCGAAGACCACATCGCGGACGCGGCCCGCTATCTGTGCGCCGGCGTGGGCGGAGGCCTGCGGCCGGGCATGCACGTCCCGTGGACGACGGCGGAAGAGGGACCGCGCCGCCTCAGCACCGTGGAGCTCGGAGGCCCGGAACCGTCCCAGGACCGCGGCGGCTACGCCATGCCGAACTGGGGCCAGGGCCTCGAAGGGACCGGCGTGGACTTCGGCCGCACCGACGGCTCCCAGCCGGGGGCGACGCAGAAAAGCCCGTTCGCGCCGTGAAAATCCCCGGCGGCATTCTCCTCAGCCCAGCGACCTGTGCCGCCATCGGGCCGGCTCTGCTGGACAGCCTCGCCGCTTGGCATGTGAACGGACTCACGGCGCCCAAAGATGTTCGCCAAGAGATTGAGGAAGTCGCCGAGTTGGGCAGAAAGTTTCAGGCCGCCACGCTGCAGAAACGTGGCGACGGTGTTCGCCCGGACGCTCGCTGCGTTGACTCTCAGCGTTCGCCTGTAGCTCACTTACCTTTAGTGACCTGCTCGAGCACAGAAGCCGCCAAAAGACTGGGCATCGGGATTCGCGCCGTCCAGCGCCGGGCCCAGCGGGGCAGTCTCCACGCGACCCGTGGCCCGGGGGGCGAGCTGTGCTTCAGCAAGGCTGAGGTTGACCGCCTCGCACGAAAGGAAACCGCATGACACGCACCGTCGAAGAGGTCGAAGCCGACTTCGCCGCGGCCGACGCCGCCTGGTCGGCTGCCAGGGAGGCCGCGCGTCTCGCGCGCCTGGCGGCCGAGGACCTGCGCCGCCGGGCCATCGCCGACGACAGCACGGTCAGCGCCGCCGCTTTGGCGGAGGCCGAGCACGAGTCCGAGTTCGCTCAGCTCAAAATTGAGGCCAGGAGGACGGCGACGGAGGCACTGGAGTCCGAGCTCCGCACGGCGAAAGCCGAGCAGTTTGCGGACGATTTCGAAGCTGCGATCGAGCCGCTACGGGCGGACTTCGACCAGTCCCTCGTCGACCTCGAGTCAGCCCTCGGCCGGGTCGTCGACACCTGGCGCGCGCACGCGGGTCTCATGGAGCGCACCTACGAGACAGCGGCCCGTATAGCCCGCGATGCGAGCCCGCGGATCCGCTTCCCCCAGTACGGCACCCCCTCGGTCGGCAAGTTCGAGCTTCGCGCCAGGCCGGTTTACGAGCCTGTCGAGCGCCTCGTGACCAAGAGCCTCGGCACGCTCAACACTCGCCGGTAAGAAAGGATCCCACCATGAATGAGAAGTTTCTCGAGGACGTCGCCGCCGTGCTCAACGTCGTGATGCCGCGAGCCGAGGCCCGGGCCAAGGCCGCAGGCCGGATCCTCGCCGCGACAGAGCGGAGCGAGATCGCACGTCTTGTGCGCGAGTCCCTTAGCGGGAACGCCCAGGCTCTCGAGGCGTTGAAGGTGTGGACCGGCGCGCCGGTCGCCCCGGCCAAGCCTGCAGCCCCTGCGATCACCGAGACCAGCGATCTCGGACGCCTGCTGCTCGAAACGGCTGGCCGGCGCAGCCCGTTTTTCGCCGAAACTGGCCCACGCACGGCCAAGGAAATAACCGAGTCCGCGGGCACCTTCAGCCCTGAGGTCTCGAAGCTGTCGGATCAACTCCCCGCCTTCAAACGCAACGACATCTTCAATCAGGCGATGGTCGACTTCGCCCGGACGGTGCCGTTCGGCTCCCGCCGTCTCGACGATTGACCCATGGGGCGTCAAAACGGCGCGCTGTCTTCGGTCAGCGGCCCCCGTCAAGGCCAACCGGTCCCGTCAGGGACCTACGCGCCCCTTTCAGCGCTTAAGGCCGGCCTGCGCCCCTTTCATGCGACCGTGCCGCGGAGCTCTGCTGGTGGGTTTCGCGGCACCGGTCGCCTAATCGGGAAGTGAGATGTCCGACCTGATCGAACCGGTAGGCGCCAGACTCACCCTCCTGAACTACGTGGCGGCCCTTACTTCGCGCCAGCCGACCTCGATTTCGTCCTCTCGGGCACGGGCATGGTCGTGCAGAGTGGCGAGTGAGCTCACCGTCGAGCAGCGCGTCGGCCATCTCGAGGGCGCCTTTTTGCGACCTGGCCGACTTCGTCACCGAAGGCGCTCCCGGCCTTTCTGGCGATGCGACGTGAACGCGCAGCTTGCGAGTAACATGACGTCAGAAGTGGGCTAGGCCTTTGCCTGGTCGGCGGACGGGGTTGCCTTTTTAGGCAGCCCCGTCAGCTTTTCCAGAGGTCTCGGTAGCGTTCGCGCCAAGGCACGATCTTGAGACCAAGGATGGAATTCTTGGTCTCCTGTCCGGCGCAGAGCTTGTCTCGAAAGACGGCCCACCGAACCGGGTCCTGGTCCGGCGCGGCGACCTTCTCGCCCACGGGACGCGCCAACAAGTCAGAGAGCTGCAGACCTGTGGAATTGTCGGTCTTAGATTGGAACTGGATCCCGGGCCGCAGCTGCTGGCGAAACCAAGCTGCACTGATATAGGACGTTCCCTCGAGATGCAGCCGCGAGAACTCGTGCTGTAGTAGCGCGTTCTCCTTTGGTCCGCGTGACTCTGCCACCAGCAGCGCCTTGGCCCCGCCGAAGTGGTCGTCCAGCGCAAGGACGGCACGCTCCATTAGGAAGTCGAGCGCCATCATGTACGCGTGCGCGGGCAAGCTCGCGTCGAGCGGTCCCGTGCCAAAGTCCGCGACGTAATCAGCACGGTGGACCACAATGGCCAGGGCAACAAAGTCCAGTTCGCTGAGGATCTCGGGTAGTTTCTCCGCTGCTGCCTGGCCAGCAACGCCACGAAATGGGGGGTAGCCATTGCGAACGTCGGGTTCGTGCACCACCGCGTCCGAGCCGAGCTCGTCATGCTTCCACCGCTTCCATTTCGCGTCCACGACCGCGAAGTCGACGTCCCGAATGATGGTGGCAGCGAGTACAAAAACGGGGAACGGATCGCTGGCTCCTAGGGCGTGCTGCCCGCACTCGTCGAGGAAGATCGTGCATGTGTCTGCCGACAGGGATTTTCGAGGTCGGCGTCGCGAGGCGACGCGTCCCGCGCATCGCTTATGCAGCTCGAGGCACTCGGTGCGAACGGATTCGATAAGCGCGGAGAGGGCGGCTTCGTGAGGTCGGTTGCTGTCAGCCCGCAGGCGAGCCGCTTGCTCGAGGTAGTTGACGCAGATCTCCAGCCTGTCGAGCTCCTGCCGGGAGATGCGCGCGTCCCTACTCTCCTCAAGTTCCTCTGGCGTGGGTTCGCGGTAACCCGGCATAGACCTTTAAGGCTAACCCTGGTCGGGAGGGACTCTGAACGCCGGAATTCACCGATGGGCGGCGCCGATGGTTGCCGACGCGGTGCTGGCAGCATCCGGTCGGACGTCTGGGCACTTGTCATGTGACTAGTGTGCGCTAGTCATGTGACAACAGCATCGACTACGGTGCTCACGGTGGCCGATCCGTTCTTTGTCGGCGCGGCTGAGATCGCGCAACTCCTCCGAGTGAGTCGCCAGCGCGTTGACCAGTTGACCCGCCGCCAGGACTTCCCGCCACCCGTCGCCGAGCTCGTGTCCGGTCGCGTATGGGTGCGCGTAGTTGTCGAGCGGTGGGCGATGCTTACCGGGCGAATCGAAAGGACAGACGTGATGTCGAAGTGGGACTACAAAGTCATTCGTTGGGACGCGCTGACGGTTGGGGGGTCGAACCCCTGGCACTCACTCGAGAAGAACCTGAAAGAGCACGGAGCGGAGGGTTGGCGACTGGATCGCCAGGTCACTTTGGAGATTCCCACGCAGCAAGGTGCCTCGGTGCTCGGTGCCTCGCAGGCCATCGATTACGCCGTCCTTGTTAAGGAGATATCGGACGATGCCGCGATGCCGTAACCAGCACCCTCTACCGAGCCGAACGAGTCAGCAACAACGCCAGGGCCGCCTCACGTGGCCCGGGCGCGTGCGCGAAGCGCGTCGTACGCCGAAAACCTACGGGAAGAGCATAGGCGCCACGGGGCGCTTTTTTTGGGGCTCTCGGGCTCCAGTAGGGAATCGCCCCCGCGTCGCTACTATCGGCAACGTCCCCTGAGGACACTCCGCTAGTGAACATGCCTATAATGTCCATAACAGTCTTGTCGGACGTAAGGGCCGACGTGTCCAGAGGGCGCCCTAACGGGCGCCTTCTGTGTTTCTCACAAGACTGATGAAAGCAGCACGGCGTTCGATCCGCTAGCTCCGTAGGGCCAGATAATGACTCGACCGCCGACGCCGAGTCGGCCACTATGTTCGAAAACGTCCCAGGACTCGCCGCCGCTCGTTACCTTCGCGAAGGGGTGCTGGAGGCTTTGGACCACTGCCTCACGAGCATCTAGCAGTGTCGGCGGGGCCGGGGACGTGGGATCAGGTCCGACAACCTTCCAGACCGTGCCCGTCTGGGTCGGGACTTCCGCGATTACGAGTTGCGAGCCCACCTGCCACCATCCGGGCGCTTCGATCTGAGCTGCCAAGGGTGGGCCGCCAGCCGAAACCGGCACCTGATAGGGGGTTACTCGCACCTGGGGATTCGCATGCCCGCGGAGCGTGGCTCTCCCCTTCACTGCAAGAGGGTTTCCTACCATCGGGGAGAGCTCGACGCGCGGTACGCCGTACTCACCGTTTCGACCCCAAACGAGGGAACCCGCGTACAGATTGGTCGGCGCGATGAGCGGCAGCCCTTTCCACTCGAGCGTCAACCCCGCCGGCGAGGTAACGCGGCCAGCACTCGACTGCGTGAAGCGAATGGGCAAGCCCAAGGCCAAGGTCGCGAGTTCGCTTCGTTGCTTTGCCACGTTCGCGGGATCCAGTCCAGCCATTCGGCAGACTGTCGAAGCGTCGAGGTGGAGCCACGCGGGCTCATGCGTCGCGGTGCCACGCCACCGCCGGCTTAGCGCCGCGGTTCCGGCCACGATCACGGAGACGTTCTGAGTCTGGGCGATGCTCACAGCGCGGGTGGCTGCCGGGGACAGATCATCATCATCGGATACGAGGATGACAGCTCGAGGCGCCGCTGAAAGAGCCGCGCGAGTCGCTTCGAGGAGCTCAACGGCACATATCGTGTCGACGCGCTTTTCAGTCGCGGCGCCGCCGTCCCGCCCTATCGGCCACCGCCCCTGACTGACGTGAACGCGAAGCGGCGCGTGCGCCCCCGTCGAAAGCAAGTTCAGGTACTCGATGTTCGATGCTGCCCCGTATAGATACATGCTGATGTTGCCTAGGCGCTCAGACAGCCGTTGCAATTCTTGTTCAAGTTCCGCAACGCGCAGCGCCGAGACCACGAGTTCTGATGAGACCGGCGCTACGGGGAGAGCGAGCAAGCTGTTGCGCGCCTCCTGGAGGTGGTGCCTCGCATCTTCCAGGCGGGCGCTTGCCAGGCCCGCGTCCTTGTGAAGCGAGCTGAACGCCAGTAGGCCCGAGTGCACCTGACCTACGCCATGAAGTTCCTGTATGGCCCGCGTGCAGGCTTGTGACGCAGAGACGAGGCATCCATCTATGCCGCTCGGCACTTTCGAGGCAAGAAAACTCAGACGAGTCAGAACGAGGTTGAGCCGTTCCCGGACGCTGCACAGACGGTTCGCGGCCTCTTGGGCGTCGTCCTGAGCAGGCTTTGCGACGGCTACATGGACTTCGTCTACCTCGAAGCCGAGGTACCGAAATGCCTTTACGATTCCCGATGGATCGGCCTTCGCCCTTGGTCCGAGAGCTCGCGCTGAGAACCCGTAAAAGTTCTGTGTGTCGATGACGACGGACGCGGGAATCACTGATGTTCCAGCGTCGTGGGCAACGGACAGGGATCGCTTTCAAGCACGACACGCAGGTTACTCACCCCCTCCGTGTCGCTTCAGCACCGCCTCCTGCCGGACAACGACGGGGCGCATTTTGAGGGCGCTCGGGCTCAAGCAGAAAGCAGCCCGCCGCCCCGGGTAGCCGTGAGCGACGGGCCGTCCTTGTATGGTTGTTTCGGCACCGGACGGGCTGGTCCGGAGGCTCTTCAGGGCCGTATCCCGCCGGGACCGTAGGCGCTACCTCTAGCGCTTTTCCTGCTTGGCGCACTCGGCACACTTCTTAACTCGGCCACCCTTGCCGTTGACGAGATGCTCTGCCTTGATCTTCTTGCCCTCAAAGCAGATCCAGCCGCCGTCGTGATACTCGTCACGGCCGGGCTCAATCGAGTGGTAGTTGGTGGTCTCCTGTATCCATGGGATGGCCATTCTTGTGCTGACCTCCTTGATTCCGTTCCCCCCGCTGCGCATCATCTCACCATCACAAGAAGGCGGCACCTGGTACCCTTCCCGCCGATTTGCGGGGCTCCTAGATGATCTGTGACCAGGGCTTTTACGGGTCCACCGCTAGGAACCGCAGACTCGGTAGCTTGGCCCCGATGGTCATCCTCGAGCACTCCGCTAGCTTGCCGTGGGCAGCTGAACGTCCCGACGTCGACGAGTTCTACGGGGAGCACCGGCCGGCGTGGATGGCACGAGCTCTCTGCCGTGGCCAGGCGACGAACATATGGTTCCCCGGCCAGGGCGGCGACCTCGAGACGCCCAAGGCCGCGTGCGAACAGTGCCCGGTACTCGTGGAGTGCCTTGCTTACGCCCTCGAGCGCCCGGAGCTCTGCGGCGTGTGGGGCGGGACGGGCGAGCGACAGCGGGTGCGGATGAGGCGGGCGCGTAACGATGACGGATGCGCGAGGCTCGCGACATGAGCGACGAGAGATGGGAAGCAGACGACCCCGACCTCGTGCGTGCTAGAGAGATCGTGTTGTCGATTCTCAAACTGGACACCAGCTCACACGACGACGAGCAGAGCGCGCTACGAACGATCACGCTGAGCGATGATTTCCTGCGTGAGCTGAAGTCGGCGTCGGAACGCCTCAAACTTATGTCGGCGTGGTCAGCGGTCATTCTCCTCGAGGTCGCGGTCTATTGGATTGCTCGGCTGACCGACACGGGCACCACTGAGATCGTTGACGCGCTTTCTAAGACCTTCGATAAGCCCAGCGACGCCGCCGGCTGATGCGCCCCACCGCCACGCGATTCGGACTGCGAGCGCTCAAAGCATGTCGCCCCTTCATGGCAACGGGGATGGCAACGCAACTCTGCCCGACCACCCTAGACAGGCTCGCCAGACTCCACGACGGCGCGTCCGACACCCCTCCTGACCTGGGCAAACTCGATTGGTCTCGTCAGACTCTACGGCGCGATATGGACTCTTAATCCGCAGGTTCCGGGTTCGAGTCCCGGGGGGCGCACAAGGCGCACAAGGTCACGTGGGGGAACGGGGGACGGGGCCACGAAATGGTTGTCTGTGTCCACAATGCCTGGTGGCGGGGGGTGGCGGGCTGCGGCCCGACCAGTTCAGCCGGGTCCGGGGCGTCGGCGAGGTTGCGCCGATGAGCCCGATCCTGCGCCTCGGGGGCTTCGGCCTCGCGCTCATGCTCGTCTCTGTCGTATCTCAAGTCACCGATGCCGGGGTTGGCGCCTCCCAGCAACCTGCCGCGTCGGGCGTGGCGCGGACGAGTTCCGGAACCAGAGGCCAGACGGTGTACGACCCGCTGCTGAACGTCACCTGGCTAGCTGATTCCAACCTCGCAAGCAAAGAGACGTTCAACGTACGTGGCATTAACCGCGACGGCTCGATGGACTACCAGACGGCTGTCACCTGGGTCAAGGCTATGGACGCTTATGACCACGGCAGGGGCTACCTGGGTCACGACAACTGGATGCTCCCGGCGACGACGCCGAACGACCCCAGCTGCTCGAGCTACAAGAAAGAGGGTGGCGGATCGTTCGGATACGGCTGTCTGAACAGCGGAATGGGTTCGCTGTATTACAAGACGCTGCGTCTTCACGAGCCCGATACCGCTGTTCCGATCTCCAAAGGAAAGCCCAGCCCCTTCAACGACTTCCAACCCTATCTGTACTGGACCGGGGGCACTGCGGCGAAGAGAAACACTGGCTTTGTCACCTTCTCGTTCAACACGGGGTGGCAGGGCTCCAACGTCTACCAGCACAACATCTATGTGTTGCCGATGATCGAGGGCAACCCATTCCATACGCCAGTCGGCAACGGCAAGAAGCTTCGCACCGGCACGAACAGAGAGACTGTCTACGATCCGCTGGCAGATGTCACATGGCTCGCCGACGCCGATCTAGCGAAGACCGAGAAGTTCGGCGTTGCGGACATCGATCGCGACGGCTCGATGGAGCACCAGACGGCGCTCGCGTGGATTGCGGCCATGAACAAGGCCGACTGGCTAGGCAGTCGGCAATGGCAACTGCCGCCGCCCGGGTCGAGGTGCAGCGGTTTCGACTGCGAGGCCGGCCCCTTGGGTGAGCTGTACTACGACGGACTTGGCCTAAGCCAGGGCGACCCCGTTGTCGCCACGCCCGACACGACCTTGCGCGGCTTCTACGACGTCCAGCCGTATCTCTACTGGTCCTGCGCCGCTAAGCGCGTCCAGGGTCCTTGTCAGGGCGCCCCCGCGCCGGGCTTCGCTTGGAGCTTCTCGTTCGGCAACGGCTTCCAGGGAACGGACCTCGACCAGAACAACCTCTATGTCATGGTCTATTACCCCGCGCCGCCCATTGCACTGCCAGTTGCGAGTGTCCATCAGCGGCCCTGCGTCTCTCTTCGGCGAGCGACTGAGCGGAACCTTGTGGTCCGCCCGGTCGTTGTCGTCGGCGCGGGTGCGCCGTCACGTGTTAGCTGCCTGCTGGACCTATCCCACTCGGCACCACGCCTGCCTCTGTAATACCTGCACAAGAGCAACGTGAACAATCCTGTAGCAAAAGCCAGAATGCACGTGTACGCTCACCGCCAATTCGGATTCTCACTCCGACAGACAGGGGGGCGACATGCCAGGTCCAGTTCGTAAGAGCTTCGACTCACCGGAAGAGACCCGACCGTTCGAGGGTAACTCGGGTCACGTTGAGTTGGTCAGAGTGGAGGGCGGAGTGGTCGGTCGAGCCACTTTCATGCCAGGTTGGAAGTGGTCCGAGCATGTCAAGCCGATCGCGAAGACCGATAGCTGCCAGGCCGCCCACATCGGCTACGTGTTATCTGGTCGCCAGGCCGTCCTCATGGACGACGGCACCAAGCTCGAGTTCGGCCCCGGTGACGTCGTCTCCATTCCGGCCGGACACGACGGCTGGACAGTAGGCGACGAGCCATGCGTTGTGGTGGACTTCGCCGGCATGACCGATTACGCGAAGCGTTGACCCCCAAGCGGAACCGCCGAGCGACGCCGCTCTAACGCTCGACTTGTCGAGACGGTCTGTCCCGGGGACCTAGAGCGCCCCTCCAGGGCTGCAGGCTCATTACCGCGCTGTTCTGTCCCCTGCAATCCCCGGATCCGACGTATTTCGGCGCAGCGTCACGCCGTCCCTGCAGGGCGCGCATGGCGATGTTGCCCCGCTGCTGCACGTAGGAACTCAGCGCAGGATCGACTGTCGTCACGTCCATCAAGTACTCACCGTCCCGAGCCGCGGAGGTCTTGGGTGCCGTATTGGTGCCGTCGTGTGGGGTCCACCGCCGTGCTCGGAGCCAGCAACAACTTCGTGGCTGTTGGAGCAGATCCCGCGGATTTGCTAGGACCACAGGACGCGCCCGGGACAGTCACCGTCAGCCGGAGGCCAGCGCTGACCACGAGGCTGCAGCAGTTGCGTGTCACTGCATTCATCCCGCGTGCTTCGTCGACGACACCCTGGCTCCGAACCCGGCCTCCTGCGACGATCCTCATGGGAGTTGTCTGGAAGCGACCAGACATCTGACAGGAGCCTCTGGCCTGTCCCCCGCGTTGTCAACGGGCTCGCAAAGATTTCGTCGGGTAGCCCCGGCGCATTGCTGCGCCGGGGCCCCCTAAGAACCCGGCGTGCGGCTTTCACCGCACCGGGCTCAAGCAAGCCCACAGGGTCACGGACGAGCAAAAGTGCCGGGCACACTG
>Ga0187874_10001622_pt1 | contig 19523 bp, 36 predicted proteins | sample June2016WEW_16_1_3_FD_132993 | JGI IMG/M metagenome (GOLD analysis project Ga0187874, IMG submission 132993) | Peatland microbial communities from SPRUCE experiment site at the Marcell Experimental Forest, Minnesota, USA - June2016WEW_16_150 | ecosystem: Environmental > Terrestrial > Soil >... | reverse complement strand
CTTTAGAATATGCAAGTAATTTTCGATGATTAGGATCAGATAATAAAGAATACCAGCTATAATATTTCAAGCCAATATCTTTTTCAAGAAATGCATTGGGATATATTGAAAGAACAAATTCTTTATCCGTCATGATTCCAACTTTTTCATAATGCGAGCGTTTAGATATTTTGCAGTTTCACACCAAGCCATTTGTTTTGATTTGTAGAATTTTGGGCTCGATATCAATTGATTCTCCGCGGTCACGATAAGAAATCCAACCGAAGATTTCCTAACCTTTGCATTCTGGAACATTGCTTGCACTAATCTCTTGTTCATTTCAACCTTTCAAGCATGATATCTTGAATACAATGCCATGCCGTTTTCCAAGCCCTAGATTTAGTCTGACCACAGCCTAAAAAATAAAATCCTTCAGAATATATACAAAAAGATGTTTCATTCAAGGGATTTATACGATTATCACATCGAGCTTTTGAATAAATCCCTTGAACCAATTTTTTATAATTCATAATTCCAACTTTCGGATCATTTCTTTCTGGCAATATTCCCAGGCATCGGCCCAGGCCTCTTGACCATCTTTTCCTTTGCCCAAAACAGAATTCCAACATGTCATGTCACAAATTTCCGCAGTATGCCCACGCCAAAACAAAATAGCCCATTTATAAGCTCCTTGAACCTTTTCTCGATTTGTTAGCGTTCGAGTTGCCATAATAGTTCCTTTTCTATCAACTGCCGAGCCTTTGACCACATTTCGTTTTCATTTGGTGCCGAAGCTCCGTTCGGCCCTGAATATCCGTGTCGTTTCTTCCAAACGATATAGAAGAACTTTTTCGATTTAGTGTCGGAAGAACCGACATAGGCATCGGGATATATTTCCATTACAAATTCTTTATTGGTCATAATTCTAATTTCTCCAAAGTCAGTTTACGAATAAGATTTGCAATGATTCCCCATGATTCTTCTTCGGTGCTGGCACGCCCTCTACAATACGGTATCTTCCACCAATAATCCAATTCCTCAATGTCACCAATAAAATAATAAACTAGATCTCGATCATATCGTTTTTGCGCTGATGCTTTAGGACAAATCGATCTCACGAATTCTTTATTGGTCATGCCTCCTCCAATTGAGAAATCATGACTTCTTTAATTCGTTCAGCCGCCGCCGTCCATGCCAGTTCTTCGTTGATATTCACTGCTAAAACGGTATCAAAACCACCCACAGCTAATCGTTCTGATATTGTGTGGCTGCGTATTACCCACTCTGGATACGTAAGTTTAATCTGTTTTTCCCAATCTTCTGAATAAGCATCGGGAATTATCGAAAGAACAAATTCTTTATCAGTCATTAATCACGCTCCAAAAAATATAACATTGCTTCTTCATCAGTCATTGCTTCTACATTTATAAACAATTTGAAATATTCAGACACCGTTAGATATTTCAAATTGGTTACTACTCCGGTGCGTTCAATACTAAGAATCCGGACAACTTCCCCCATGCCGGTATCGCTGATAATTCGAGCAAATCCACCGACCTTGAAATTGTTCTTCATATCAGATCTCCAACTTCTCCAACATCTCCTTGGTGATCGCTTCCCAGGCGGCTGACCAAGCTTCTTCTTGTGTTTCGCCACCAAGGCCTACCTGAACCCAACTAATTCGACGATCACGCCAATAAAATCGTGTAATTATATATCGGGCGGAACGCCATTTATTATTTCCGGCTTGAATCGTCGACGACGGATACACTCCCCGAACACTCGAAATAATCTCTTGAAGTTCCATTATGCAAACCTTTCTAATGTGTCAATCATTCTTTGAGAACGCAATTGAATATTTCTTACGGCATTTTCCCAGGCTTCGTCTTCGGACCACCCAGATGCAAAATAATTCCAATCATTTGGTGCATGTCTTTCCATAGGGGAAGTCTTTATCAACCCCCACCGCCTCGTCGAGGCCCAGTAGTTTCCTACAAGCGGCATTAGCTTTAGCTTGACGGGTGGTTTGAATGAATTTATCTTCAGCCCGTTTTTCAGCCTTACATGCTGGGGTTTTAGGATCACAGTTCCAACTCCAACATAGCTTAGACGGGTCTTTAGGGTCGCAATAATGTTTTGTCCAATGCTCTTGGCAAATCGGAGGATTGCCAGCATTGTCATAAACACAGGTTATAGTTACGGTATCTCCTGCTCGTAACCCATCAGGGCTTGCTATAGTAGAGGTTGAAACCGTTACTTGAGCCTGAGCAACAGTGCTCAAAATGGAAAGGACGAATACGGCGAGGATAAGCTTTTTCATATGTAGCCTCCATGAATAGAGTAGCACAACTTCAGCATCTGGATAAACACTCAATACTAATTGTTTGTCAGTCATAGTTCCAACTTTTGAAGAAATTTATATTGAATATTTTCCGTGGTATCGTGCCACGCAGCGTCTTCAGTGTAGCCAAATCCGATATTACCACGAAGAGTGGCATCGCCAAAACAGAGAAAATATCTTTGTAAATTGAAACCAGCTCTCTCAGAAAGTATAGCTTCAGGATAAATTGCCAAAACATATTCTTTTGATTCTGCAAAAGTCATTATCCCTCCAACACACGAAGCATTTGGTTTTGAATCCGAATCGCTGCCGCCATCCAGGCTACGTCAAGCTCTATCGCACATCCAAGCTCAGTAGGAAAAAATTTACCTAATTCATTAACCACAATTTTATAGTGTGGGCTACACATAACTGTTATATGCTCAAATCGCGCATTTGGATAAACCGCACGAACATATTTTATGGCATATTCAACCGTCATTTACTTTACCGCCTTCAGCAAAATGCTGTCAGCGGTAATCTTCTCCCGCAGCGTAACCGATACTGCTCTGATTTCGTTGAAAAACTTAAGAGCTGCCGGCTTTCCGAGTGAATTGAACTTCTTCAACTGTTCCTGAGGTTTTCTCAATGTCTTGCAAATGCTCTTCGAGGAATCCACGTTCAGCAATTTGGTTCCCTTCACATCCAAAGTGGCGCCGGCAACTGAAACGAAGTGGCCCAACTTTCTCCGTTTGCAATCGAAAATCCACAATTCTGAACACTTGAGAATTTGAGTTGGATCAATGCTCTTCAAGTTCAACTCAGTATGTTCCTTCAGGAAACGAAGCCGCTCAACAATCTTGGCCGGCGACTTTTCCTTCTTCTTGCGCGGCTTGCGAGCACTTTTCTTGTGGGCACCAAACACGCTAATATCGGAAATTGCATTCTCCCACCAAGAGATACAGGCTTTTAGCTGTCTCCGGCCCAAATGACCATATGCTTCATTAAGATCATCATTGGTTCCGGCAAGCACCATACGGTATTCCTTAAGATATTTTTCGCAATGCTCAATCAAATCCTTCATACGGTTACCCGGAGCAGCAATTTCTGGATCATTCAAAATGGACATCACAACGCCAGTGCCCAAAGTATTTTTGTATTCGCATCCAATGAAATCATCGAATTGCGAATCAATTTCGCCTTTCACACGGCGCAGTTTCGCGTTGATAAAATCCTGAATGTTCAGCTTACTCGGCTTGTTTTCCATTTCCTCAATCGTTAAAACGGCATTTTTCGCACACTTCCGGATCGCCTTCGCGATCTTCTTACGATGCTTCAAATTGAGCATTGCCCCCATCAGGATCATACGAATCATCCAGGATTCCGTGATGGGAATTTTAGATGTGCTATTCTTGATGGCCGCAATCAATTCCGGGCGGTGACCGCTCGCCGACAATGCTGCAATGGCCAAATCCTGGCCTTTCTTGCCGTCCTGACAATGGGCATACCATCCAAAACATTCGCTGAGCTTGTTCTGGTAATCATCGTCGGTCCAGGCTCTTTGCTCTTCGGGTGAAGGCCACTTTGGCTCTTCAATTCCGATATAGCCAGCAATGGCGTCAGCTTCACGATACATCAAACGCTTCAAAGGTTTGGGGTTTTTCGGGATAAATGACCGTCGTTTTGTGCTCTTTTCCTTCATGTTCTAAGTATAGTGGAGTTTGGTTGAAAAGTCAAGTATTTTAAGCTCTTTATTTTCAATAACTTACAAAATAATGAAATATTTGTGATTTTGGTTGCATTTTCACCGAATATTTAGTATAATTAAAGAGTAAAGGAGAACAGACATTGAGTCCTTTTAGTTCCATCAAACAAAAGTATAAACTAAGAAGCTACACGGTAGATTTTCGGAAGCAATTAGTCAAACCGAGAATTGATCGTTTGCTGAATACTGTGAAGCATTGCTCTGAACCTCAGAATTACGCTGGTGAACTGCAAGAAGTCACAAAGTTCAGTGCCAAAATTTCGTGTGTTTCCAAGCCCACGTTTACGATGGAAGAAGCGGCTGAAAATTTGTATCTTCGCCCACTAGATGTGAATCCGTATATGTGTCTTGAATGTGGATTTATTCATTTTGGACATGAAAATATCAAGTTGGCTTATATTCGTAAGATGGTTTACCAGAACATTACGGTATAATTTTGTTGTTGACATTCGCACCAAAGTGTAATATTCTTATGAAGAGGTAAGTATGCTTAAACCAGCGAAAAAGTCGGCACCGTTTTATGGTTATGTGCCAATAAAACAATTGCCCTTTCGGTCTGGAGACCGCATCACGATTTTGAAAGGCACAACGATATCAGATGGTCAATCTGTGTGGTCCGCAAAACGAACATACCGAGTTCGAGTGGAAAATATTTTGCCTGGGCAAACATTTACGGATCTTCGAGGAATTGTTCATAGTTGGAATCCGAAAGTAGGCTGGGCCGGTAGAAACGGAAAACGGCGGCATGTTGATATCAACCATGTTCCTGAAGCGTGGCCCACCAAGGAAGATGCCATAGGATTTCTTATGTTGGAGAAATTGAGTCATGACGAATAAAGATAGAGTTCTTGCATGTGAACCAAGTGCCTATGCTCTTGAATCTTTTGTCGGTCTTGGATATACAATTTTGATAGCAAACGAACCATATCCAAAACGAATGAGAATTTGGCGTCCTACTGAGGAAGAAGCATGGTCTGCATCATGGGAAGAATTTCAAGAAAAGGCTTTGGAGATATTGGCATCATGACAGCCAAAGAGTTCGTTTTATCAATCTATCCAAATGCTATTTTAGCCAAATCTACCCGTGAATCATTTATTTTCGGAACGGAGATTTATTATTTCACCGTAAGATGGTTTGATACTACTAATTTCATGTCAGCAGATAGTGTTTTTTGCATGAGTAGATATGAAGAGGATGCATGGGAGAAAACAAGAATTTACCTTCTTAAAGAAATGGAAAGAAAGTTGGCAGTATGACAGCTAAAGAAGCAGTTTTCTCAATCTATCCAGACGCTGATGTGCAAAAATATTCTGGAAGGATGCCATGGTATATTTGTCGTGCGGGCATACTTGGATCCAGCAAGGATTCATATCGTGGTGTGGGAGATTCTGAGGAAGAAGCTTATGAAGTAGTTTTACACAAGATTCAAAATAGGATGCTCAGAAAGTTGGAATCATGAGTGATAAAGAATTTGTTCTTTCATTTTATCCAGATGCACGAGTTCGACAGTATTTTACGGCGCCAGGTTTCTTTATTTCCTTAGGATCATGTAAAAATCAGGTGTGGATTAATACTCCGACAAAAGAACACGGGCGTGGTTGCAAAACACCTGCTTTGGCTTGGGCGAGAGCTGTACAAAATATTCATAATTTTATTTTGGAAAAATTAGAAATATGACCTACGAAGAAAAAGTATTGAAAATTTGCCCGGACGCTTTTTGCATTTATTTCAAAGATAGTCTTGGTGGTCTTTATATGGTTCATGGAAATGATACCGGTTGGAATGAATTATTACAAACCGGCGGGGGATTTTCTACAATTTCAGCTGAAGATGCCTGGGAGAAAACATACACTAAAATGAACAATATTATTCTAGGGATTCTTTCAACATGACCTACAAAGAAAAGGTATTGAAAATTTGTCCAGGAAGTCGCTGTATTCAGACTATTCTTCCCGATGAAATTCATTATAAATTCACATGTGTAACTCCTTACGAATTTAATGGGGCCAATCTTCGAACTCGTTTTTCCAGCAGCGGATCTTCCGAAATGATTGCATGGAAAAGATTATATGGAATCTTGATTGCGGAAATGGAACGGAAGTTGGAATTATGAGCCCAAAACAATTTGTTCTCTCAATCTATCCAAAATCATTTGCCAGGCCATGGCTCTATGGAAGGCCCGCTTTCTTGATAGTAAACATTGATCCCAAAATAATTTTAGGTGTATCTAAAAATTCAGAAAAAACTGCTTGGCGACGAGCAGCACAACGAATAAAAGAGAATGTAATCAAACAATTAGAAAGATGATTTATATATTGCAAAAACACCAATCAGTTTCACGGGAAGACATGCGCCGAGGAGGGGGTAAATAATGACTTGATGATAGGCAATACGGCAGGCAAGACCAGCCAAAGTTAGAGAAAGATCATTCAGTATAGAAGCCCACCAAGGTCAGGTGGGTTTCATATTTATAAATTATTTTCCAATCTTGAACCCAATCTTTCCATTCGGACTCGTAGTTGCGGTGTAGCGTGTACCACTTTCAAACTTAATTTTCCCGTCAAAAACAGCCGGCCATATCACCGTAAAATTTGAATATCTTAGACTATCTCCTTGGACCTTTGTATATGTTTTAACTTGGATCGTATTCGAACGAGCTAAAATTTGTTTGAAGAAATCACTAATAATCTTTTCTGATTCATTCAATTTTGCCACAAGTTTGTGCGTTGTAACAGCCAACAAATGAAAACCAATAGTATAATTTAGATTTTTAGTATTGGGCGTATAAATTGGATCCACCAATAATTTTTGTAATTTTTTACTAACCTGTTTTTTCAAAAGATGTGGATCCTTAGTGGCAAGTTTTATTTCATCCAAATCAGTTTGGTCAATGATTCCATATTTCACACTGAGTTTCAAAGGTCCGTCCACGGCACTTTCATCTTTAAGAAGTTTTAGAATATTAAATAGATATTTGAATTTTCTTTGTTCCCTCATATCTTCATAGCGTTCTGGATTCCTTTCCAATATTGAAACGATGCTGGCAATACTTGCTGCGGCACCACCGCTTCTATCTTTGCTACTTATTGAAAGTTTTGTATTTTCATCAATATGAAGATAACTATCTACAAGCTGTTCGTTTCCGGCCATTGGAAAAGATATAGATTGAATTCCGCTCCAATTGGTTCCCATTGGGGCCAATAATTGTTTTTCAACTTCTTTATATGATCCAGAAACGAAATGGCCAGTAACCAGAGCAATCGGCGCTGCTACTTCTCCAAGATCAATTTCGTATGAACTTTGATATACTGCCGCATTAGCCACAGGTTGTTCAAATCCAGCGCGAACATTTTTTAGAAGTTCTGGAACTTGGGTAACAACTTCCAGTGGAAGATCATTCCGAGTCTTCATATTTTCTGAAATTCTCTCCAAAAGATCATCTAGTTCAAATGATTCGCTGGTCCCAACCACCCTAAACGGTTTTAGATTTAACTCGGTTCTTTGTTGAGCCACATTTTGCGCTGCATATCCGGTATCTCTGGCAAAATCAGAATTGCTCCAAATCATTGGAACCGATCCCATTGTTTTCATTGGATAAAATCGAACGAATGCCACAACTTTATTTTTATCATTTTTCCAGAGCGATACGAGTGCAGCCTTACCTTTTACATTGATTACATTCCAATTGGCTGGTGAAATTTTAGCCTGTACTCGATAAGCCTCCAAATCATCCATTAGTTTTTGTTCACCAGTTCTCAATAATTTCTTTTGTTCGGCTGGTGGTAATCTCCTGGCCTTGGCTGGAAGGTTTTCTATGGTATCATTTTGATATGAAGTTCCGGTAACAGGGAAAATAGCATTACCTAAAGCAGTAATTGTTTGCCCTTCTTTATTGTTGAAAATAATAACTTTACCTTGAAGAGCAGCCTCTTGGCCTCTAACATAAATTCCCCGACCCGATGCTTCTTGTAATATTTTTGATAATTCTTCTTGTCTCATATGAATATTTATCCACTGGAGTGAATACCTGTCCTTCAGGTCGGGGTGGTACGTGATTAAATCTTAGTTGCGTTTCATAAATAGATATGCTATAATGAATTTGTAATTGATTCGATAACCAAGATTCAATTGCGATGAACCAAGTAATACCTATATAGGGCAGGAACTGCCCGAATTTAAGCCTTTGGAGACATAGAAAGTTATGTCGTTGAATTAGGAAACCGCGTCCTTCAGGGCGCAGTGGTTCACAATAAGATATCGACAAACTTATGAAACCACTATTTATAATTTCTTCAGCTCTCCATACCAGATTTGGGATTTATTCTACTGAACAACGATTTCAACAAACTCTTGATACCATCAACAGCATCAAAGAAAGAATACCAGATGCCAAAATTATACTGAATGAAAGTAGTGGTGAAGAAGCCATTACTGAAAGTGAAGCGGCTATTCTGAAGCCACATCTAGTGGCTCTTCTGAGTTTCACCCAAGACCCAATGGTTCGGAAGATATATCAAGAGCAAACAACCAATTGGGATATTGTAAAAAACTTCACAGAAATTCTCGTATTTGGTAAATCATTAGATTTCATTCTGCATCAACAACCACATCTTTTGAATGATGTCGAAAGAGTATTCAAATTGAGCGGACGATATCAACTCACTGACGATTTCTCATTGGATAATTTCTCTTCGGAAAATCTTAAGGACAAATATATCTTTGCTCAACGCCGGCCTTCTCAATTTCAACCTGAAATCACTGGAGGATTGACCCATCAACTTATGAGTCGACTTTGGTCCTTTCCTGCAAATAAAATGGAATTAGTATATCAACGATATGTCATCATGTTGGAACATTTTACCGGAATGGCAAATAAAGGACTCTATGTCGATATTGAACATTTACTCTTAAAATATTTTTCTGGTCCATTCTTAGTAGAATTACCTGTAATTGGAGTTCAAGGGGATCTTGGTCCAAATGGCGTTACGGTTAAAGATTGAGTGAATTTCGTTCATTAAGAAAGCCAACTAAGTTGGCTTTTTCTTATCTCATAAATTTCTTAACATTCAATTTACTTAATGCCTGTTGTGTTCCCTTAATCTGGCGTATAACGTCCTCCAAAGAATCGTGCGTCACTGGATCTTGAATTACTTCTACTAAATCCATGAGCGTTCTCGAGTCGCGAGTTTTGAAATATTGAAATGGGATGGGCATATTGTTTTCCCGAAGAATATTCTCCAAAATAGTAATATCAAATGTAATTCCTTGAGCCCATATTCTTTGCTTATTCCAACACATCTTAGAAAACTGTTGAAGAGCATCTTTCACACTCACGCGATTTTCTTCCCCAAACATTTTGGCTTGAACCTTAGGATCTTGTTGACTCCACCAAGCAATTGTATTTTCATCAATATGACGGTTGCTTTGTTCTTCAATATTCAATAAAAGATCCAATTTTGGATTGTCCGTGAAATCTTCTGTAATTTTTAGTGGATCAAATGAAACAGCAGAAATACTAAGAATCGTTGCATTTGGATAGGTGCTACAGGTTTCTATATCAACACAGATGTCTGAAAAGTTCATTATTTTCTCCTATCAATAATACTAACACAAAACACTAAATATGTATATGAATAATTTCAAAAATATTTTCGAAGAAATTCTTGAAGAAGGGTGTTACGATAAATTCATATATAAAGCCATCTTCGTATGTGGTGCTCCTGGTTCTGGTAAATCAACTATTTCGAAAAAACTTGGATTGGATCATATTGGCTTGAAACTCCTAGATGTAGATGAAACCGTTCGACTGCTTCATAAAATGAATCCATCAAAACATCCCGAAATGAAAAGACCTGAGGCCAACGCATTCACTGAAAAAAGACTGAGTATGTGGGCTCGTGAACATCTTGGGCTTCAAATTCAGACCACAGGCCGTCGAGAGACGTCAATTCTGCGATTAAGACAAGTACTGGAAAAGAATTTCTATCAAACCTTTATGCTATTTGTGGAAGTAGATGAAAATATTGCCCAAAGAAGAATTTCTGATCGCCCTTCTCAATCAATTGTTTCGGCTGATATGGGTCGAAGGGTCACACAAAAATATTTCCGAAGAACCTATCCTGCAGTAAGTTATAATCTACCATTATATAAAGTAGCTTTTGGTAACAATATTTCTGTGGTGACCAATAATGAAAGACCAGAAGATGAAACTTCTTTAGATGATGCACGAAAAAATATCAATCAATTCTTATCCACAGAAATCAGTTCTGAAGCGGCAAAATTGATTGGAGATATTCATCGTGCTCCAGTATCAATGCCAATTGTTCGAAAGAATTTACGGGATAGACGATCTTTCTAAAGAGTTATTTGTCTTCATCTGGTAACCAATTGAAAAAGTATAGATGCAGCGCATATTTATATCTGACATAATTTATGGCGACATATGGTCCATGAATCAAAATTTCATGTTCCATTTTCAATGCCGTATCTAATCTTTCTTGAACGATTTGGTTGTTTTTAATGAATATTTTCGAGGCGACATTTTTATCCAGGGCTTGATCACACCATATTTTCAATTGATGAACTGAATCGGTTTCAAGTATTGCACTAAGGCCAGGCATAGTTGCCCGTAGAGAATCCCAAATATCTAAAGATTTTCGCAATTCTATCATTGAAGATTCGTATCCTAATGAATGCCAAGTAATGTTGTTCCAAATTTTATGAATTTCCATTAATTGCGTATTCTTTTTTAATTCGGGGTTTTGAATAACCCAATCTTTATGTTTTATGCTCCAAGTATAATCGAAACCATTCAAAGGAAAGATGGTATAAATCTGTGAGGCATCACTTAATTTCGTAAATGACAAAGCATTTCCATATTTCGATGTGCAAAAAATACTATTCCTTCTTAACGCCTTGAATCCTGCCAATGTTAAATATTCATCTGCCAACTCTTGATTCTCCTGAGAAGTATCACGCGGATAACGGTTTTCTCTCGGAACGCCAAAGAAATGATCTTCTTTGTTTGCATCTTTGATTCCACGATAAAGAAATTCATTCGAATCTTTCATTATTTTTACAAAGTCTGAGCAATTCTTTTCGACATATGTTGCCAAACGAATAAAAGCTTTCAATTTCGCTTCAGGGTATACAAGTGATTTCAGCCTTCTTAGACTTTTGGTGTCGGGTGTTCCTCTCAATCCTAATTTTTTGATTTGCCCGGGTTCAAGTTTTGTCGTCATAGATACATCCTAAAATATCTTGATAATTGATTGGAATATGATTCGTTGATTGCGGTATATTTACCATGAATCGTAATTTCAGCTCCGCTTTTCAAAGCAGAAACCATATCTCTATCACGAAAATCTAATTCTGCAATTAATCTCTCACTTTCTTGTTCCAATGTTCCCCAATGTTTCTGAGAAAGAAATTGTCGCAATCTTGGTGTTCCACCTATATCTTTTATCTTTGAAGACCACGTGAATGAATAACCATCATGAGGGAAAATTATATACACATATGATCCCATCAACCCGTCATAGTCTGTGGCACAGCAGATGCTATTTGATCTTAATGATTGAAATCCGGCTGCCATCAAATAACTATCAAGCGTGGCTTGCTCCATAGGAGTTTGCCCATTGGGCTTTCTATTTGTTGGACTTATTTCAGTATAAACATCTTGATCATATCCTGAAATACCACGCCATAAAAATCGTCGGGCCGTTTTCATATCTTTTATAAAATCACTACAATTCTTTTCAAGATCACGAAAGACATAAAACAAGTCATCTTTTTCAGTAATTTCATTGATTCGCATATGAATATTTATCGATTTTGCTAAATACTTTTGTCCATATAATATTGGATTTATGGGTTTTTCAATGCCCGTATATCGGTAAAACCGATGAGGCAATTATCAAATGGGAAGACCAATTAAAAAACAACTCTACTTAGGTACAATTGGTACCACAAATGTCGCCGTTCCTCACCAAATTCAGGCTAATGTTTGGACAAGTTTTGACAGTACAGGGACCGCAGGATATCTAACAGCACAAAATAGCACCACTCGATTTCGGGCAACCAGTATCAACGGTAATACCAGCGTTTGCACCTTGGTAAATGCCGCTCCTACCACCACCGGGCAAGTCACGGTTAAAGTATTTCCAATTTCTGGAGATCCAACGGTTGCTGCCACTGCGAATGCAACGGTTGGAACAGTAGGCAACGCTAACGTCGTTGTTGGTGGTACCGGATATAATGTTGGAGATGCTATTACCGCAGTGGGCGGAACATTCGGAACGGCCGCAGCATATACCGTTACAGCCAATACTGGCAATGGTGTAATTGTGTCGTTATCTACACCAACAGTTTCTACAGCAACGCAGAAATATTCAGTCCTTCCAGCCAATATTGCTGGCATCACTACTACAACTAATTCAGCAAATGGCGTTGGTGCGATCATCAGTTCAAATTTTGGACTATCAACCTCATATATTCTAACTGGTGGTGCTGGTTATGGTGGCACCGCAGATGTAATCTTCTATACTGGTCGAGCTGATTTTGTTACTCCAACGGTCACTGCACCAACTATTACTTCTGGTGTTGTTGCCACTGGTGCGTTATCAGTAACCGGAACCGGTGTTCTTAATGCCATTCCAACCATTACTGTTGAAGGTCTTACTGGTACGACCGAATATGTTAAAGATCTTACATCTCAGAATTATTTATTCACTTTTCAAGGAAATCAATATAAATGGTTACCAAAGGGAGCAACTGTTCCTGCAGATTATGCAACAGTAAACCCCCCAATCGCCTATCTTGACACATTGTAGATTCTTTGCATAACTTAAAAGACCGACGAAAAGTCGGTCTTTTTCTTCTATAAAAACTAATTAAGATTTTGAATAAATTTAATTTTTTCAAGAATTACATCAATTTTGAAACTTTGAAAAAGACCAGGGTGTAGAGGCCGAGGATATTTTTCTAATGAAGTCCAAGCATATCCAGAATGTTCGTTATTTAATTTCGGAAGAAATTCATTATTCACAAGAAAAATAAAACTATGGTATTGAAATTCTGAATCCATCGAGGTGAATTTTTCTAATGGAATATACTTTATAATTTCTGGAATAGCCCCCAATTCTTCTACTAATTCCCTTCTTAATCCTTCAATAATATTTTCTTCATGATTCAATTTACCACCTGGCATTCCCCAGGTTCCTCTTGTTCGAGTATTATTGCGTAATAAAAAGAGGAATCTTTTGGTTTCTACGGAATAAAAAAGAGCGCCAGCGGCGGTGGTCATATCAATATTTATAATTTTTCAACTTCATCTATCGCACGCATAGCCAAAGAAACAAGATATGAATATGCTAATCCGTGCGCCTTGCGAAAGGTATATCCGTCTGTAGATTCACGATCCCAGACAGATTTCTCAATGATATGCCAAGGTAATCCTTGTAAATGCTTTTTGCCGGGTCTAAGTATGGCCAGAAACATTGCGAGTTCTTCAATCGAAGCAATTGGTTCTGGAAGTCGTTGAATCAAATTGAAATAATTTCCAATATGAATCAGTTTTTCCACGAACTTTTCTTCTTGTAAACGATGCCAGGGTATTGGTTTGGAAAGTAATTCTTCAAGATGTTCTGGTGATTTTATCATCTTGTAAACGCTCTGGTTAAGAATATCTAGCTTAAAATAACCCAATTCTTCAGCTTCTTTATAATTGATACTTGAAAATCCAGTAAGAGGATTTTGCGGTATGGCTGTCACATAAATTCCAGAAGCATGTTTCTTGCCATCTTCTAAAGATGCTGAAGTATAATCAATGAATTTTAATAATTCATCACGCGATCCAAAATCTAAATCTATATCTGGATGAGAATGCATTGCTTTAAGTTCTAGTTCTTATCCCGCAATAGATCATTCCTCTCACATTAATCGCGGCTAATTTCCGTAAGAAGGGTAAGCAGGCCTCGGTGCCAGGATTATCGGCCCAGGCATCTTCTAAACGTCGCAAATATACTTCATTTAAGGCAGCGAAACCAGCTGGTTCTTTTGCTTCATCGTCGGTTCTTCTAGGTAGATTGTTTTGATATTCAATTTCAGACCACACGGCGTCGCAGGCCTCATTAAATTGCTCTCGTGTTACGATTTGTTTCATATTTCTCCTTTTATAATCCTACTTCCTCACAAATTTTCGTGATCATTTGGACTTCTGTTTCGAATTTTTCAAACTTGATCTGCCATCGTATAGAGTCAACCCAAGGCCAAATTGACTCTAGTTGTTCTGTGGATAATTTTTGCAACCATTCTCTTCCAGAAGTAGACAATAACAGAACCCAAGCAGTCACTCTTGCCATTTGAATGTCTTCAATTATGCGTTCTGGAATTGCTTTGATAAAATAATTTTCAAATGGTAAACCACCACATTTTTCACCCCAGTTGATCATTGTTTGAGTCGACCTTTCAAAAGAATCCCAAGGATCTTCAATGATAATCAAATGCTGTGTATATGAATCATAAATCTCTTTCTTCGCCCAATCATCAATTGGAACATTCATCCTTTGTAACCATTTCAAATATGATTTAATATCCCAGCAGCCAATATCAATTATGAATCTGCCCCATTTTAAACAAGCCAAATAGAATTCTGAACTTCGAAATTCTTCTTCAGTGGTCTTCTGTTGTGATCCGGGAAAATATTTTTGCAATGCTAAAAAAGCAGTGAACCCATGTCGAGCATATGGTGTGTCTTTTTGTTGGAATCTTCTTTTTGGTTCGCAAAGATGTGAGATTACCGTCTTTTCTTTGGAGAAATTTTTCTTACAAAATTGACATTGAAAATTACCCCGATTTCCTAAGACAATAATTTTTTCACTTCTTTTTCTTCTAGACCGAGATTCTTTAACCATATTTTAATTTCTTCTTGTGATGTAACTGTCAACATTAAATCAATTTCATCCAATTTCATATGTGGGAATTTTTCCAGTATGAAAGTTCGAAGAGGGTTTCCTTTTCCTTTCTTACCACTTCCCAGCCAATAATGTTTTTGGGCTCCTACGTTAGGAGATCCAGCACAAATTAAAAGCCATTGTAATTTTGGATGCTTCCCAAGATCGAAAAAATTTTCATTTATAAAAGAATTAGCGGAGATAGTATAATATTTTGAAATATCGTTATTACCTTCAACACATGCTGCCCACCGAAACAATACATAACAGGCTATTTTCTTTTTTTGTTCTTCATTCAATTTTTCGTAATAATCATACTCTTTCAAATCTATAGATTTCAATAATTGAAATATTGAAATTTCTGGATCATCGTAAGTTTTCTTTTTTGCTTTTACCATATATTACATTGCGTCCTTAAGATTAATAATCTCCAATGCTTTTGGAAGATCCCTGGTAATAAAGATGCATGGTGGTTTCTCCAAAGAATGCAATGGCACGCCATGAAGTTGCCCCGCTGCTAAACGTGGCACGAACCATTTCCGACTATTAGGAAAAACATCATCAACTTCTATGTGCATGAATTCTGGACGAAAACTGGTGGAAGGATTAATTGTGAATGCACGAAAATGCCTTCCGCTTAAACTTGTAATTGGAACAATCTCCAAAGAAGGATATCCTGGTTCTCCAATCAAAATTTGAAAATCTGCAGGTAAATTTATATAATGCTGTGATTTCTCTCTGGAGGATTCAACTGTTAATTTCAATCTCACCACGGGGGAATAAAAACTTTCAACCATAAGCAAAGGCTGACAGAAATAATCTTTCATTCCAACCGAATTATCAAATATCCAAAATGATAAATCTACTTCATCTGGTATAAGATTTAAGTCAAATATTTTATTTTCTTCATTCAAAATGTGCATATGTTTATTTTACATTTTTATTAGTGATAAGTCAAGAAAAATATTTTGCAGGATAAATAGTATTGATCGCGGTGCTCTAACCCACCCACCAATTCTAACGATCCGGAGAGATCATCAGCTAATGCCACGTATTTATTCACAAAAGAAAATTTTTTATGTATATCTTTATCTACGATCTAAAGATTCCGAATATGGTTTGAAAGATAGTCCATATTATGCAGGAAAAGGTAAAGGAAAACGTGCCTATACAAAGCACACATTTGGCCCGCCAAAAGATAAAAATCGAATTCAATTTATTGCAAAAAACATGAATGAGGCAGACGCTTTTCAACTGGAAATGCTACTGATAAATCTGTATGGTAGGGTTGATTTAGGAACTGGGTGCTTGAGAAATTTAACTGATGGTGGAGATGGGTCAGTAGGCGCTATTGGAAAAATAGTTTCTGAAAAACATAAAAAAATTTTATCGGAAAAATATTTAGGTAAAACATATGAAGAAAGATATGGTCCTGAAAAAGCCAAGAAAATTAAAAATAACATTACTATTGGCAAACTTGGAAAAACTACTATTCGGAAAGGTAAACCACTTTCAGAGGAAACTAAAGTTTTACGGAAGAGAAATCGTCGACCAATGTCACAAGAAGCTAGAAAGAATATAAGTAAAGGAAAGAAAGGCAAAAAACAATCTGAAAGCCACCATGCAGCCGTAGTCAAAGCAAATCGATTAAAATCATTAGGTGTACCAACATCAGAAGAAACTAAAATTAAACTACGAAATATTCGTAATAATAGATCAGAAGAGGAAAATGCAAAAATATCTGCAAAAATTTCAAAAGCACTAACTGGGCATAAAGGTGCAAGGAAAGGAGAATCTCGGCCAATTGAAGAAGTAACCCATATAAAAGATGGCATTAAAAACTCTAGCAAAACCTGTGAATATTGTAATAAATTTATTTGTTTAGCAATTTATAATAGATTTCACGGAGAAAAATGTAAATCATTATTACCAGTGAAAAATAAGAACCAAAGAGCAGTAAATGGAAAACTTGCTACTAGAAAAGTATGTGAACATTGTGATAAATTTATTTGTTCATCGGCATATACCCGGTATCACGGAGATAAATGTAAAAAGAAAAAATAATTATTCTTTCCAAATTATTTTTTCAATTTTGAAGGGGAAAGATTGCTCAGCATACCACCGGCGTCGCGCCGTAAGGTGCCTTTTGCTATATTTACATGAAGAACATATGTCCCAAATCAAGGCATAATTTTTATCAAATGCGGTACGTAAGCTACGCCCGCAACTTTGAATATTTTTTATGAAACTTTTTCCGGATTCAATAAGAAATAAATGGTTAATCCTGGGAATGTCAATCCCAACCGAAGCTATCCCGGAGGTGGCAATAATAACTTTTGAATTACTAATTTTTACTTCGTCATAATGCCCTTTCCTAGTTTTTGAATCAGTAGCCCCAGATAAAAATATACTATCCGGTATCAATTTCTCCAATACTCTTCCGGTTTCTTTTCTTCCTACCAAAGCAAGAACATTGCCTGTCTTTGCTGCTTCATTAATAAGATTGGCAATAAACGAAAGTCGTTCTGGATCAGTCACTAAGAAATCATATTCTGCTGGATAATCCGAAAAAACTTGAGTGTCAATCAATTGTAATATCTTGACATCGCAATGAGAAAGTATTCCTTTATCCTGTAATTCAATAGTGGGCAATTTATGTATGACATCACCAATACTGATAGTTAAATTTATGACTTCAAAAGGCTCTTTTGGCACCGTTCCCGTTAATCCCCATCTTATTGGAATCTTTGCCATTTCAGTATCACATAAAAGAGCACGCAAAATTGAACCGCGAAGCCCATGGCAATTGGAAACAACCAACCCATTTGCCACATAATTGTGATTTTTTTTAATATGTAAATTATATGTTTCTTTTGGCTTCTCAATTTCTCGAATTGATTTAATTTTCATTCTTACAATTTCCAATTTTAATATTTTTAATACTTTTCTTAATATCGTCTGATAAATCAGATTGCTGAATTATATTCATATTTTCAAAAAATATTCTTGATCAATTAATAAATATGTGCCATTATTTTGGTCGCACCATTCTAATGCAGCATTTTTTGTTGCTATAAATTTTTTAGAAGATTGATGCTCTTTAGGTTTGACTTCAACAAGTATATTCGTTGATGCATTGTAGAAATCAACAATATAAATGTGTCTTTTTCCATCCAATTCATATGGAATTCGAATTTTTTCAAATTCATAATTTTGATTCAAACACCACCAAGCCGCTTCCCAAGAACTACGAAAAGATTTATCTTTATATCTTGCAGTTCTATGGGTGCGGGAATTTTTTGTGTTTGGCGTAAATTTTCCAGACAAAATATCTGCTTTCATTCTATTTGATGCTTTTTGTTTATTTTCCGCGCTTTGTTTCTTACCAAACATTGGATTTCCTGATCCAATTCGATTTACACTATTTGCCAATAATCTTTCATCAGTTTCTTTGGTTTTTCCTTTATTCCAAGGGGAAATCCCGGTTCGTTCACCTTTTTTATAACGATGCGGTTTCCCACCAAATCGAACAGCTTTTCCAGAATCAAATAATTTTTGAGTTCTGGCAGCACGAGCCTTACCATTATCACTTTTTCTTTTTCGAGAATATTCCTTTCGAATTTTTTCATCAATATTATAAGCTATATCCATATTCCAATCTTGTGCTTTTAATTTTCTTAAGAAATATTTGACATCATTATCATATAAAACAAGACCATTTGAAAGTTCTAAAGTTTGAACCAAATATGATACAACTCGTAAATTATATCCATTTAATTTTTCATTTATAGATTCGACGGATATAGCAACTGATCGTTTGGATGCACGTTCTTTACATATTTCTCTCTTGATTTTACAAATATATTCTGTTCGAATTTTTTCATTAACGTTATAAGCCAAATCTAAATTCCATTTTGAATTTTTCAATCGAGTGAAAAACGTAGATCGAGGACCTCCACCACAAATTTCGTATCCATTATTAAATATTACTCGATTTTCAGATGGTATATATCTTTCAACCCGCAGATTAAAAGAAATCATTAATTTGTTAATCCCTTCTATGGTTAGATACTTTGAATTCATAAAACATTACTCCTTATACTATGATACTATGTTATTTATGTTTTATAATTATAAATTTCATCTTGAAGAGATAAATATTTTACTTTTATCCAACCTCGTTGTGTTAAAACTTTATGATTACCTGTAATCTGAATAGTTGCGCCATTTTCCATTTCAATTTCAAACATTTTTTCTTCTGAACTTATAGATAAATTATGATGCAATTTTTCAACAGTATCAGGAACAAACTGTTGAATTGATTCATTAAATGACCATACAGTGTCCCCAGCTTGTAATTCTTCAATATTTTTATCGCCATATGGCGTTGAAATTTTGGTTTCAGATGCTAAACACTCATCCACTATTACTGCAATCAATCCTTTAATAAATATATCAAAAGTAATTGGAACATCCAGACCAATATCAATTGGTGATTCACGCAAT
>Ga0187874_10001621_pt1 | contig 19533 bp, 24 predicted proteins | sample June2016WEW_16_1_3_FD_132993 | JGI IMG/M metagenome (GOLD analysis project Ga0187874, IMG submission 132993) | Peatland microbial communities from SPRUCE experiment site at the Marcell Experimental Forest, Minnesota, USA - June2016WEW_16_150 | ecosystem: Environmental > Terrestrial > Soil >... | reverse complement strand
CCTTCCGCTTCAATCGCCGCTTCTACCCGTTCAACGCCTTCCGCTCGCTCTTGGGCATCGGCGCAAACGGCGAAAGCCCGACCTATGACAGCCTCTATAGCGGCAAGTGGAAACACCCTACGGTTAGCGATCATGGGTGAGAACCGGATAGGCATGCTATGATCGATCGCCAATATAACAAAATCGTTATCGAGTGCGATTCGTGCGGCGAAGTCTTTAATGGCGAGCCCGGCGAGGAATTCGCCGTGCTGTGGGCACGCGCCAAGACCGACGGCTGGCGCACGCGCAAGATCGGCGACGAATGGGTGCATGGCTGCCACGGATGCGGAGTCTGACAATGCAAAAGCTGCTTTTTACAGATGTCGAGACAAATGGCCTGACAGATTTCAGCAAGCCAGCTGACGCGCCTGGACAGCCACGCGTCGCGCACCTGTGCATGATCGCACTGCACGGTCGCGCGCAATGGTGCAAGGCCAACGTCTATATCCGGCCCGACGGCTGGACCATGACGCCTGAGACAACCGCAATCAACGGGCTGACCGACGACAAGCTGGACGAGTATGGGGTCCCGGTGCGCGACGCGCTGGACTCATACGCGTACTTTGTCGACCGCGGTTATGTCGTTGTCGCCTTCAATGCGTCATACGACCTCAAGGTGCTGCGCGGCGAACTGCGGCGCGCGAAAATGGACGACCGCTACGGCAAGACCAGCAGCGTATGCACCATGCGGGCGTCGACCGGCGTGTGCAAAATCCCCAAAGCCAACGGCCGCGGCTATAAGTTCCCCAAGTTGGCCGAGGCTATGCGGCATTTCGGGCTTGAGCATGTCGGCGCCCACACCGCGCTGGGCGACGCGCAGGCCTGCCTGGACCTGTTCCTTAAGCTGCGCAGCCTGGGCGTCGACCTGACGCCAACGCAGCCCAGCGACAAGCCCAACACGGAAGGGCGCCCTGCAGCGCCGGACGCACCGCGCGACCAGCTGCAGGCACTGCGTGAGGGCCGCCCAGCCGTTACCGATTAACCCCCAAGGAGTCATACCCCCATGACTGACAAAACCCGACACGACGTGCTGCAGCTGACGCCCGTCAGCCAGTTGCGATTTGGGCACGACCCCAAAGCCGGCCCGGCTATCAATGCGCGCGTAACCGGCCGGCTGGACGGTATCGAGGCCATAGCTGGCACGATTGCGCATTACATCGCGCGCCTGCCAGGGCACGCAGGCCTGGTGCTGCCACTAGCCTGCGTGGCGTCGCCTGACAGCGATTTGCTCTACGTGGTCGACGGCAATCGCCGCCTGGCCGCGCTGCAGCTTATGGTCAAGCAGCAGACGATACCCGACACGCACCTGGTGCCCTGCATGGTGCACGGCGTCATTGGCGACACCGCGCTGGAAATGTCGCTGGTCGCCAACAGCGCCAGCCCGCTGCACCCGGTCGACCGGTTTGAGGCCTTGTCGCGGCATATCAACCAGCTGGTCGCCGCCGGCGCGACCGTCGAGGACGCCTATGCGGACGTCGGCGCGCTGTTCACCATGACGCCGCGCCAGGTCAAGCAGGCCATGGCGCTGGGCAACAGCCTGTCGCCGATAATCCGCGACGCCTGGCGGGCTGGCGATATCAATGCCGGCACCGCCGAGTCGTTCACGCTGATACCCAAGCCGGCCGAGCAGGAGCGGGTGTTTAAGAAGCTGAAAAAGTCCCACAGCCTGCATGCGCATTATGTGCAGGACGAGGCCGGCAGCGCCGACGACAAGATTGCCGCGCTGGTGACGTTTGTCGGCGCCGACGCGTACCGCGCCGCCGGCGGCCAGATTACCGAGGATCTGTTCCACGAGGCCCATGTGGTCAGCGACGCCGACCTGGCCAAGCGGCTGGCGGACGAAAAGCTGGACGCGCGCTGCAAGTGGCTGGTCGAGCAAGACGGCTGGGCCTGGGCGCGCGTGCCGGTCAATCCCAGCGAGCGGTACCACCTGACGCAGCAGGAGGCCAAATCGAAGCCGACGCCGGACGAGCGCAAGCAGCTGGACGACATGGCGCGGCAAATCGACGCCATGGAGGAAGCCGACGACGACAACCAGGATAAGTATGACGCACTGCGCCGTGACCACGACGCGCTGCAGCAGACCGTCGACCTGCGCGCCTACACGCCCGACCTGCGCGCCAAGCTGGGCTGTCTGGTGTGGATTGAGGACGGGCGCTTGGAAATGGCGTTCGGGTTCCGCGCGCCCAAGGCCCAGCCCGCCGGCACACAGACGCCGGCCGGCCCGACCGCGGCGCCCAAGGCCAAAAAGACCAAGGCGGCCAAGTTTGACCCCAGTGGTGGCGTCAGCAACGCGCTGGCCGAGCGCATGGCCAAGCAGTTGACCAAAGCCGCCGACGAGGCACTCGCCGGCAATGGCACGCTGGGCCTGCAGGTGCTGGTTGCGCAGCTGGCCTATGGCAGCGACGAAAGCCCGGTCAAGATCACGCACCGCGGCCTGCGCAGCATGGACGTGCTGGACCGCAACGAGGTCGGGTTTGACGACGCGCTGCGCAGCATGCGCCGGCTGTCGACGGCCGACCTGCTGACGCGGGTGGCCGGCTGGGTCGGCATTGCGCTGCGCTTCGACGCCCGCCAGGCCGACGACCTGCCGTACTGTGGCGACAATGACGGTTACGACGCCGCGCTGCTGGACGCGATACCGCCCAAGGCGCTCAACATGCAGCTGCGCAAGGCCTGGGACGCCAAGGATTATTTCGACAGCGTCAGCAAGCAGCTGTGCCTGCAGGCGGTCAGCGAGGCGGTCAGCCCCGAGGCCGCGCGGTCGGTGCAGGGCCAGCCCAAGGGCGACGTCGCCAAGTTCGCGCTGGCCAACGTGGTCAAGACCAAGTGGCTGCCGCCGCAAATGCGCGCGGCCGGCTATGACGGGCCCAAGGCGAAGCAGGTAGCCAAGCGCAAAAAATAATGGCCAAGCGCTTACCAAAACCGCCGACCGCGCGCGCTATGCTGCCGACCGCCGCTATCGCGACAGTCGTAAGAACCGTGCTTATCCGGTTTAGACACACGGACACAAAATGCAGACCGTGACCTATAAATACCGAGTGAAAGACCGCAGCGCACGGAAGGCGCTGGCGCGGCACGCTATGGCCTGCAATCAAGGGGATGTTTGATGAGACGAAGGGCATCGACTTTCATAGGCCATTTATGCCGTCACGGTCACTTTGGCGAGCGTTATAGCAGCAGTGGTGAATGTGTCGAATGCGTTCGCCTGCGCTCGTTAGCGCCCTCAGCCATAGAGAGGCGAAAGCGGCATGATCACGACCACCCGGATAGATGTGTTGCACGAGTCAGGCGCTATCAAGCAACCACAAAAGGGCGTGCGAGTAGTCTATGGCATAGCGCGCACAGCCGGAGTGAAACAGTCACCATTACGGTTGAATGGATTGAGAAACGATTAGCGCGTGGGGTCTGCGAAGTAAGTGGCTTGCCTTTTAACTTTTCAAGATCAGTCAAAATGGGTCCTTATTCACCCAGCCTTGATCGGATTGATACAACGGCGGGGTATACACCTCAAAACTGCCGTATCATCCTGTGGGCATTAAACGCTGCCTTTAGTCACTGGGGCGCGGATACCTTTGAGCCCATTGCCACGGCATGGCTCGCCCGCAGTGCTGCGGGTCCAGCTGTGGAAAGCCGGGTAGCCGCATGACACAAGATTTTGCCTGTGTGTGCTAACCGGATAAGCACGCTACAGTACAACGGCGTAAACGACTCCACCCCACGACCCCCAACGAGGTGACACCATGCGACGATTGCTCCTGACGACTGCTGCGCTGATTTTTGCCACCGCGGCCGCGGCCACCGCGGCCGAGGTCGATATGTCGACCGTGCTGCTCGACGGCAGCGGCAAGCCCATGCAGGAGTGCGCACAGTGGGTGACAAAAAACAACCAGCCGGATTGCGACCAGCTTGTCGACCTGACGCTGGGCCTGCTGGCCTACGGCTCGCTCAATAAGGCCGTGCCGAACGAGGGCGCGGCCGACCAGACCAAGCGCGGCAACCTGGCGCTCAAGGTCTACCACGCCGGCAAGGTCACACTAGACCACGACGAGTCCGAACTGATACGCGCCGCGATTGCCAAGCAGGGATACCCGCCCGTCACCGTCGCGCGGGCGCTGGCTGTGCTTGACGGCACGCCGCCGCCAAAAAAGTAGACCGCAGGCCCATGGTCCGATTCGCCCGCCCGGTACTGCTGCCAGACCCGCGAGTCGGACCTGCCCGCGCGGCATACGACGACGACCTGATTACACGCGTCATGGCGCGATGGGACGCCGGCCTGGACACGCAGACGATTGCGCTTGAGATTTTTGAGAGCGAGGCTGCGGTGTGCGTGGCGCTGCGAGTCGGCCGCGAGCGTCGACGTCAGGGACAATAAAAAGCCGCGCCGACATGGGCGCGGCGTTGTCGCTCCTTGAAAGGGCCGCCAGCCAGCGCGCGCTTACTTGCTGACCGCCAGGTCCTGCCACTGACCGTCACGGCCGGATAAATACTCAATCGCCTCGTCGACGGTCACGCTGCGGTTTGTCTGCAGCAGCTTGCGGTGCGGAAATCTTGCCAAAACGTCGCGGAACGCCCCGACGTCGAAGTCAGGTTTTTGGATTCGCCAAATCTCGAACACGGCCGCAAACACAGCGTCCCAGGTCGCCGGCTCGATCAGCGTGGCAATCAGCTCGTCGTACCCCTGCGCGTCCGACTTATAGAGGATCGGCCAGCCTGGTCGCGCCCACCGGCGGCTTTCGACGTCGGCGCGCAAGGTAACGACAGGTTCGGTACTAAATGGGTCGCCAGCCATGGCCGAGCGCAGCAACGAGTAATTGCCGCAGTTCTCGTGGTCAAGGTACAGTTTGAAAACTCCGCTATCGCGGGCCAGCGCAAAACCAAATTGCGACACCCGGCCGGCCCAGGGCGCAAGGTTGTGGGCCATGTTCTCATAATTCGTCGCGTCCGGCTCGTACGCATACACGCGCGCGATATTCGACAAGGCAATCAGCGCCTGCCTGGAAAACAGCCCGACATTGGCGCCCACGTCGACCAGGACGAAAGGCGGCCGGCCGCCCGCGACGTCGCGCAGCCACCGCAGCTGCGCGCTGTCGGGCCGGTGCGCGTTAAGCCTGGCGGCGCCGCCAAAGCGGTCGTTGCTGATCTTGATCGGGTGGTCGGCCCAATAGACGGTCGTGCCCGGCGGGGGATAGACCGTTACGGTATCGCCTCGAATGCCAGCCATGTGCCCTCGACGTGCTTAATGTCGTGACCCGCTGCGGCAAAGTCGTGCAGCACCGCGCGGACGTCAACCAGCGGGACGCCAGCTGCATCGCGCAAATCGTGGTAATCATGAAATATAATTATGCCGCCCGGGCGCACCCAGTATCTGGCCAGCTCGGTATCGTTCAACACGCCCGCGCGGCTGTGATCGCCGTCGATAAAGACCGCGTCGCACGGCCGCAGGTCGGACACCCGCAGGTCATGCGACCCGCGCGGCCGCACCAATAGCTCAAATCGCGAGTCGCCCTTGACCAGCATGCCAGGCTCGGCGGGCACCTCGTCGCGCTGCGCCGCCATGGCCGGCACGTAGCCCACCGGCACGTCGACGCCCTGGTACCGCTCTATGCCCGGCACGTTGGCCAGTATCGCCTTGGCGGTGCGCCCGACGTTGACGCCAAACTCGAGAACGCCGCGCGGCTGCACGCTGCGCACCAGCGCCACCAGCACCTCGAGCTCGCCTGGGTTTAAGAATCGACGCGGCATGTCGCCCCAGTCAATAGGGCGCACGTCAATTTGCGACTGCTTAACCTTTGGCAACGTCATGGCGATTCCTCGAACAGACCTGGCTGCAGACGGTGACCGGCCGGCAACAGGTGCAGATAGTGCAGCGGGGGCTCGTAGTGCGCTTGCGCGGTGGCCGGCTCGTAAAACTTATCATCGCACAAGTCGTCGCGCACAAAGAACGCGTTGCCGCCGGCGAGCGAACAGCCGACGACACGATAACCCTTTTGCGTGCCGAGTCGCACCATGGCCTCTAGACTGGCACCAAAATAGTTTGATCCGTCCCACTTGGCGTCGGGCTGGTACGGCACGACCAGCGACAACGGCGGCCGCAGGGTCGCATTGTATTCAATCACCACGACGCGCGGGCTGATCGTCTCGATGGCACGCCATACCCAGTAATCGTTGAAATCAATATCAATGCTCAAAAGGTCGACCACGCCGCGCAGGCCGTTGCTATCGAGCAGCGCATTGATATTTTCGGCTGTGACTGTGCCCTCCTGCAGCACCAGCTTGTGCGCGTCGATAAACGGCGCAAAGTTTTGCCTGATCGCCGCGACGTCGTCTGGATTCGATTCGATCCACAAGCCCGACCAGCCCTCGACCAGCAGTTTGACTGTGTTGCATTCGGTGCCGGGCCCGACACCAAATTCGACAAAGGTGCGCGCTGTTGGCTCAATGCGCCGGAATATCTCGTCAATGATTCCGTCCTCGTCGTTTTGCGAATAGACCTTATAGCCGTAACGGGCCAACCGCTTGGGGTCAGCATTGCGCGGGCTGTCGACCTTGGCCTGCCAAGCCGCCATGACGGCCATTTGAGTCAACCGCACAGCCGCGGCGGCAAGCTCATGCAAATCTTGCTCGATCATCGTGGCGCTATCCTGTCGACGAATTCAATTAGTCGCTGCCGTGCCACCGGCACGTCAATGCGCTTGTCGCACGCGTGACCGGCATGGAAACAATCGCACGGCCGTATCGGGTCGATCAGCAGGGCCGGCGCCAAGGTCGTGGCGCGGCAGTACGACGCCGAACTTTCATGGCCGCCGAATACGATCACGCTGGGCACCCCGACGGCCTGCGCCATAGCAATCGCGAAGCCCGGCGCCGCAAATACCAGGCCAGCAATCGAAAACAACCCGACCAGCGCCTCGACGTCCAGCTGCCCGCCGTGTAATTCCAGGTCGGCCTGCACGCTCGGCCCGACCAGCCACTCCTTGCCGTCCTCAAGGTCCGCGACGCTGACGACAAAATAGCGGTCGCGGATTGCGGCCAGCAGTTGCGCGTACGCGTCGGCGTCCGGGTTGCGCTGGCCGGCCGACCCCCATTCGGTGCGCACGGTCAGCGGCCGATAAACCAGCAGCGGCTTGGTCGTCTGGCCGACAATCGCCCGGGCGCGCTCCTGCCATTGCGCCGGTACCGGCAGCCGGAAATCGGCGCCGCCGACGCGGCATATCGGGAACGTCTCCGACGCGTGACCGACCTGGGCGGCCGGCAGCGAGCCGTATTTTTGTATGCCGGCACGCGTGTACCAGATCCGCATGCTTTGCGTGACGCCAGGCGGCAGCGGTCGGTACTTAGCCTGCTCGCGCTGTGCATTTTTTAATTGCGTGCGCAGGCCGGTCTGCTGCGGGTCAACCAGCGTGACCGCCGGCATGTCGTGATAAATCGCCGGCCAGGGTGTCTTGAGGAACACCGTATAATGCGGCAGCAGCTGGCGGATAATCGCCCGCTGATAGACGCCATCGCCAAGGCCCATCATCCCATTGACCAGCAGCTGCGGGCCTACCATCGCAAGGCGTCCTCGATCGACATTTTGGGGAAACACTCGATAGCGCTGTGGGGACTCGCGTTGACGACGTCGACGCCCAGACTACGGCACGCAGCCGCGGCGTCAACAAAATCGCGCGCCCAGGTCGCCCAGTTGCTGGCCGTCACGGCGCGCCACGTGTAGGCGTCGTGATAATGGTGCCGCCCGTCAATCAGCCCGTAATCGTACCCCAGCAGCACAATGCGCTTGGCGCGCTTAAGCACGGCCAGATTCAGCGCCGCATAGCCTGACGTGTGGCCGCGGCGCAGCACGGCCGGGTCGATCGACAGTCCAGGTTGCGGCTCGTTGCGCAGGTTAATCGCCCCCGCGACCGGGGGCACCTCGCGCCACCATTCGCTGCCCATGGACAGGTACAGCTGCGTGGTGCCGGCAAAGGCCGTCAGATCGCGCCAGCGCTCTTTGACAAAGCGCAGGTCGATCGACACCCCGGCGGCGACCGGCAGGTGGAGCATGCTTTCGTTGACGCCGCACAGGTGGCCCAGGCCGCACAGGCGCTTAAGATCGAAGCCGGCCAGCGACGGGCCGCCGCCGACCAGGAACACGGTTTTGTCGCCCCACCAGGGCGGGCCGACGCAGCCGGGTGTCGGGATAATGACCATGCGGGCGTCTTGTGCAAAAAAGTGCCGCCGGAGCCTACTAAGAACCGGCGGCCAGTCTTACGCTCAGCGGGAGGAATGTCCTTCTCTACGCCTAGCGCCAATAAACCACAAGCATCCCGAACGCTGCCGCAGCGATGATGCCGATTATGAATCGCGACACAAACGGCCGCGGCGGCAGCGGTTTATGCAGGTCGGGTGATTTGCGGGTCATCGGCTGGCGTACCGAGCGGCGTGCGGATTGACTATCGTGTAGCCGGATATGCTCCGCTGGTGCAGCCGCGATTGATGGCCACCGCTGTTATAATCCGCAATCAGCCACACTGACCCGCCGACGTAGCTCCGCAGGACAAAGACGTGGTGCGATCTGACGCCGACCATGCCGGGGGCCGGTGACGTTCGGGGAAACCGATACCAAGCCGATGCCGGCCAAAGGGATCGTATTGCGCTGCCAAATACCTCTACAGCCGCCCCACAGGCACAAAAGGCCCTAGCCGGGCAGCCCGCAGGATGAGGCAGAAACGACTCATCGAAGCTATTGGCTATACGGGTATGGGCACGCCTCGAATAACGCACCATGGGCGATTTGTGGGCCAAATTCCAGCTAGCGTCATAGACGCGGTGGTGGTGTCGGTAGTGGTGATGATGCCGGGCCTCGGCCGGGGCCGAAAAGGCGAAGGTGACGACCGCCAGGGCGGCCAGGGTGACCCGCGAGATTCGCATTGTCATTGCCTCGTAGTTCGTGTCGATTTTTATGCCCCTGCTAGATGGGCGAGAAAGTCGACATTGGGTTGCGGGGCGCGCGTCTGAGCGCGGACGATATGAACTCGTGGATCCCCTTGGTTGTGGGGGATGCTGGATAATAGCCGCGTCGGGCCGGCAGGCCTATAGGGCAAACCAGACGCCGAAGGCCACCGAAAATAATGCTACCCAGACCCACGCCCGTGCCCCGCACCCAACGGGCATGACGCTGCGCACCCAGCAGACTGCACCCCATAATGTGATCGCGGTGCTGACGACCAGCATAACCTGCGCCCAATAGCTAAACGTCGCCGACTGCTCGTGGTGGTTTGTCATATGACGCCACACCCACAGCATGTCGTTTTTCATGCCAATGCCGAAGAACAGCAGCACGGTCGCCCAGGCAGCCTTGGCCTCAAGTCTGATTCCGACAAAACTGTATGAATTTTCGCGCCACAGCCGGTGCAGATAAAACAGCGCCGACAGCATCATAGCCAGCAGCATGGGGGCCAACGCGCCGTCGACCGCCTCGATAAGCGGGCCCGGGACCGCGTCGTTCATTGCACCGGCCTGACTGCCCGGCGGCCGCGGCTGCGCTTGCTTTGGCAATCTTGGCGCTGCCCGTGCAGCAAGCGGCTGAATTCGTCGGCCCGTTCTTGAATCCTGGTCGAGCTGGCCACAATCGACTGCGTGGCCGCCGCCGAGGCGGTCACGCTGGCCGACACCGCAAAGGCCGCCTTGATTGCTGCTGCCGTTTGGGTAAGCAGACTTTTCATCGGCCGCGCCTTCTGATGTTCGAATCCTTGACCGTATCGATCAGGAAGCCAAGCGTTTTGTCGATGGACGTCATGGCGATTGCGATGGCTTCACTGCGTGTGCTGGCGTCGTTTTGCTGGCGCACCAGCTGCCGCCATACGATCAGCGCAACCGCGAGGCCGACCATAAGACCGGCGCCGAATGAGCCACCGTATTGCAGCGCTGGCTGTAGAACGTCCATGTCACCCCCCCGTTCCCTCGTTTCGCTTGCCGGGGGCGGCACGATATAACTGCATGTGGTGATATCTAAAAGCACTGTGGTCAGTCGCCGGCGGTGACTGGCTGACATGGATAAGCGGGCTCGGCCTGACCCACGGCCACCGCGGAGGAATCGGGAATGGGACCTCAGTAATTAAGTCGTGGCCATCGTCGTCGCCGTTGCAATAGCTGGACTGCCACGGGATTGGCGACAGCATGTCGCTGAATGACGCAAAGCCGGTGAACGGTTCTCCAAACACCACGCGGCCGCTCGGTACGTCGCCGTCTAGGATGGCAAGCCCGCACAGCACGTTGGCGCGCGACGCGCCGAGCGAGTGACCTCCGACGCGCATGGGCTTGCTTGGTCGCCGCAGCGCTTTGATTTTAGTGTAGGCCCCGGGCATGCCGATCAGGAATCCGTCGTGCACCTCGTTAAGCGTCGAGTGCAGCGTCGGCTTTGCGATAAAGTCGAAGTCGTCCAGCCACTCTGCAAAATTATCGGTGCCGCGGAAAATAACCAAGTCCTCGTCGTCGGCCTGCACGACGCCGAAGCAAACGCCGGTTAGGCCGCCGCCTGGCTCATAATGCGACCACCCAACCGAGGGCTCGCCCGGGTAGGCGTAAATGCCGCAACACAAGTCGGCAATGCCCTGGTCGGTGGCAACCATTAAAGCTGACCTTTTAGTATTTCAGCGTAAAGCCAACCTCGGCGGCGTTGCCAAGCTTCACGCCCGTCGCCGGGCCGACCGACAGCCCGGTGCTTTGCAAGACCCACTGCGCGGTCACGTCCGCGACCACGCCGTTGCTCAACCGCGATTCGAGCCCGATACCGATGCCGGGCGATATCAGCCAATCGCGGTTTTGTGCGAATCCGAAAGTTGCGCTCACGTCCTGTTCGTGCAGCGACACGAAGATGAATGGATATTGTGGTCCCTGGGTCACGCCCGCCGGCAACGCCGGCAACGCCGGGACCGATAGCCCGCTGGTCAGGCTCGGGAACAAGTTAAGCATTGACGACAGCGGGCTGCCGACGCCGGCGCGCTGCTCAAAGTGCAGCGGACCGGTCAGCGCGAGCCCGTTCTGCGTGCCGTTAAGCCCGGCCCAGTCAAAGTTGCCCTCGACGAACCAGAACGTCCCCGGCGTAGTGCCAAACGGGCAGCCATAGCCAAGCGTCAAGCCGACGTCGCCCTGGATGATCGACGCGCCAGGGGGGCCGCCGCTGATCGTGCCGGCGCCGCCGAGCGTGTTGAGGCCGAAATACATACCGCACTGGCCAGCCACATAGCCGGACAGCAGATTGGACTTTGGCTGCTTGGCCGGCATGTCGGCAGCACCGGCAAGCGCCGGGACAAACAATGAGGCAGCAATCGCGAGTAGAAAGATTTTACTTTTCTGCATAGTGGTACGCTCCTGGGGTTGGACTCTGGTCTTAAGCAGTAAGTGGCGGCTGTACGATCGGTGCAGGCTTGGGCTGTGCCGCGTCGACGACAGCGGCAGCGGCCGGAGGATTAGGCACCGGGCCAGCATTTGGCTGTTGTGCTGGTGCAGCAGCTGGTGCCGCAGTTGACGCCGTTGCGTGCGCCTGCGCGATAATCGCGGCGCCGGCCGGCACCTGCGGGATCGCGTCAACGATTTTGTCCTCTAGCAGTTTGGCCGCGCCTGGCGCGTCAAGGCCGAAATGCGCCAGCGCGTCAGGTATGCGCGTGATCGCGCTGTTAACCTCGGCCGCCATGGCCGCGCTGCCCACGGTGACGGTCTTGCCCTGCATTTGCACCGCGCCGGCGGCGACCAGCGAGCTGGCGGCGTTCTCCAAAAACTTGGTCAGGGCGTCGCGTTGACCTTGGTCGATCGTCACGCCGAGTTTTGTCTTGAAAATCCAGCCGACCCAGCCGACGCCGCCGACAATCAGCGCTTGCACGACGGCGTCGACATAAGGCTGCAGCACGGTACCGAAGGCCTGACCGATATTGATTATGCCCCCGCCGGCTTGTGCCGGGGCCTGCACGGCTACGGTCATAGGTGCGGTGCTGTCCCAGCCCGCCTGGGCCACGGTCTTTTGCACCGTCGTGGACGCGGGCGCAGATGGCGCCTGCGCAAACGCCACAGCTGGTGCGAAAGCGATAAATGCAGCCGCAAGGAAACGAATGATTTTCATGTGGTCCCCCGAATCAGGTCAACGCGGCGACGGCCTTTTCTATCTCAGGCTGCGTCACTCTACCACATTTCCCGTCATCTAAAAGGTCGCCATGCGCGCGCTGGAATCCACGCACGGCCTGCTTGGTCGCCTGCCCATAATCGCCGTCGACGGTCAACGGGAAAGCACCAGGTGGATGCAGCTCGGCCAAGGCGCCCAAAATCGCGTCCCGATAGGGCTCATGCTGACCCAGCAGATTCATTTGCGCCTGCACCCATGCGTTGTCGTGCAACGCGGCGGGCGTCACCGGCGGCGGCATGGCAGGGTGCGTCGCTTCGGTCGGCATGTCTGGCGTGTACAGGCTGCGCAGTTCTGGGTCGGCCGCCAGCATGCGCGCAAACAGCACCGCGGTGCCAAGCTGATGGTCCCACGCGCTCGGGTCCCAGCGGCCGTCGCCGACAAACTTGCCGCCCAGATACTGGTCGCTGCCGGCCCACACGTAGGCTGACGGCACGCCGTGGAAATAATACCCGGCGCCATTCCACAATTCCTCTTTGGTCAGCATGCCTGGGATCGACCAGTCGGTCCATTGGTTGACGTGATCGCACGCCACTAGACCGTCGATAGCCGCAGCCTCAAATGTAAAAGGCGGCTCGGCCGGGGGCGGAATGCGACCAGCCGGCACGTTAACAGATCGGCACGCGAGAGGATCGCCTTGTGCTAGGCTGCGTTCCCAATTGCCGCTCGACTCGCGCTCGTGCGCCAATGCGATGAAAGCCGACCCGCATTCAACAGGTAGACCAGCAGCTGCGGCGATCGCCTGGTATCGCGGCTTTGTCGTCGGCGTCCACAAGCGCGTGACGACACGGTCAATCTGCGCAATTAATTTGGGATGCACGCGCATGTTTTGCCAGCGCGATGCGTTGGCCGCAGTTAACGAAACGATATTAACCTGCATGATATCGATCCTTTTATTAGGAACGGCCAGCTATCTTAAAGTCGCCATGCGGCCAGAGCGCGTGCATCATGTCGAGGGAGATCATTCCTTTTTCTCCTACTTGCTCTCAAGTTCCTTGATGCGCGCCTGAGCCTTGGCGAGATCGTCGGTTTGCTTCGCGAGTTGCACATTGGCCGTATCAATCATTTTAGCTAGCTGCGTATTCGTATTTCCGCAGGCGGTATAAAGTTGCTCTTGAACTGTTGGCTGCGGTCCCTGCTGCGCGAAAGCAGGAGAAACCGCAAATAGCGCCAGCGCGATCACAAGATGCCTAAGTTTCATCGGGTTGCCCTCTTCAATTCGTTGATCTCGGCGCGCATGTTGTCGTTGTCTGCCTTGAGTTGCTGGATGGCATGTAGGCCGATAAACAACAACGCACCAGAATCATAGTTGATTGTCTCACCCTTAACGTCGTGCCTGGCAATGTCCGGCAACACCGCTTCAACATTCTGCGCCGTTGTGCCGTATTGCTTGTGCGCGCCGTTATCACCATAGCCATCCAGATATCGGTAGTTCACGAAATCGATTTTCATGAGGTCATCGATACCGGCAACCATCGGCGCGAATGCTGTCTTGAACTGCCGACCGGACGTGCCCAAACAAATGCCGAGAGCGCCGGTGCCGGTATATAGCAGCCCCGTGGCGGCGACGCGGCAGACCGTTGCGTCGGTCTGCGCCGTATCTGCGGCCATCGTAATCACGTTCAACGTGTCGGTGAAGATTGCTCCGGCGTTGCCGAAGCCGCCCAAATTGACAATATTACCAGTTGTTTTCGAGGTTGATACCGTTGTTGCTGGAAAACTCGCGTTGCCTACGTTGTTGATCCTCATGCCCCCAGCGCCGGTAGCCCAAGGCGCAATGACAAAGTTCCCTGTATCTGATGCATTGTTGGAAAATATAATGCCACTATCCCCCGCTTGAACAATATTATTCAATGATCCAGCACCCATTCCGGTGGACAAGAAATACCATTTGTTATTTGCGCTTCGGACTTCAATCCCGTCAGTCCCACTGTCACTGTTGGGTATTGCCACATACATCGTCTTGTCATTGGGATTTGACGTGTTAGCGCCTCCCGCCCAATGTCCAGATGTGTCGATCTGCCAACGAGTTGATTGGCTCCCGGTTTTGAAAACGATTGAATCGGACGTGCCAGTGCCCGACGTACTTTCCAGCGTCAACGATGAACTTGCAGCCGCGCCACCAATGGTAATTGGGGCAGACATCGAAGTCGTGAAAGTGCCAACAGGTCCAACGAACGATGTCCCGGCATAAATTGTTCGTGGTGCAAGCGTCGTGGCGTTCGTTCCGATATCGAGCGTGTTCGTGGTGGAGAACCCAATTCCGCCAGTGAACGTGCCACCAGCTAATGGCATGTAGTTGGCGATGGTAGCTGAGCATCCGGTTCCGACACCAGATAGGTCAGAACATGCCGCTTGTGCAAACGTGCCGCTGCCGTCCGATTTGATCGCTCCCGTTACTGCCCCAGGGTCGGTGGCTATCGTCAAATTGGCACCAAGTTTCAGCGTCCGTGAACCGTTAACTACGTCGACGGTGACGGCGCGGGCGGCCGTCAATGCCGACGATGAAGTGGCTGAAATAGTTGTGTCGTAGGTCGCGCCATCGCGGAGGCCAAGCGACGCCGCTGCCGTTATCCCGCCTAAGATTTGAGCCGGAGCGCCGTTTCCTAGATTAATGTAATCGCCACCGCTTACACTGTTGATCCGTAAATGAGCACCATCGTTGTTGATGCCCCACGTCTGCGTTCCGTTGGTGATGCGGAGATTGTCGCTACTACCATTGGAGATAGTTTGTGATGTCGTGGCAGCAAGGGCGGCGCGTTGCGCATTGACGTTTGCTGCGCCTACTTGATCCGTAACAAGCTGGTGAGAAACGGCCAATCCTTGCGAGACATACGCCGAATTGTCGGTGTAAGGGAAATACGAACCTGTGCCGGCAGTCGGAGCAGGCGTGCCGTTTTCGGTATCGACCGAATAAATTATGTTGCTTACGCCAGATGTGACGCCGCCCGTATCGGTCCCTTCGGCATAAGTGGCCCCGGTGCCGGTAATATGCCAAATTGTATTTCCACTACCACCGACAGGATGCGCGGCTGTGTTGCCGCGTAAAATTAAATTTTGCCCGGTTCCGGTAACAACCACTCGGATCGATGCGATGTCGTTGTTGTCAGCCGAGATGGCATCGACGCAGTGGCCATTTGTAATCTGACAAGAAAACTTGGCACCGACATTGAATGAAAAATTAGCATTTGATGACCCGCTTAATTTGTAACACGTTGCGGCCTGTGCCGGGGCACCGTCAAGCTGTCGGCAAAACAAATCGATATCGGCATATTGCACATCAGCGGCCTCGCCAACATCCGTTCCGGTGATGCCTGATGTGAAAAGAACGGACTCTGATCCAACGCTATCGACAAGGTTAAGGTGATAGATACCGCCACGAACGGTATCGACTTCAAGCAATCGCGTAGCAATGGAATTTCCAAGTACGCGCATGTTTGCGAAGCCGCCGCCGCTATTGACGGATTGCAGAACACCATTGTACGGCGTGCGATGTTTAAGGACGGTTCCCGCGAATGTCGGCGTGATCGTTACGCAATAGTTTGGCCCGCTCAGATCATGAAATGTCGGTAGAGTGCTGGCTGGTCCGGTGACTAGAATTTGCGAATATTGATTGTCGATGGTCGATGCAATTTGATAGGTTCCACAAGGCAGCGTTAGAACTCCGCCGCCAGCAGCGTTGATGGCCGTTAGAGCAGCCGCAAAGCCAGTCGAATTTGCCATATCACTATTGCTCGCAGATATTCCAAACTGATTGGCGTACCAGTTTGTGCCGCCGTAAATTCCTGGAACATAGGCCGTCGCCCCAGAGTTCATTACCGGGACTTGGCCAGGCGTCGCCGCCGCCTGCGAGCCGCCGAGGCCGCCGAGCGACAAAGGCACGGTCGTCAGTCCGATTGTCGCGGTCGGTCCACTGAACGACACCGTGACCGGCGAGGTGACCACAAGATTCGTGGAGCTGATCGGCGCCGTATAAACGCCAGTTGCCGGATCAAGGTATCCGATCAGGGCGCGCACGCCGGTCGAGCCGACCCATTTGTACCACTGATACGGCGATGTGCCGACGACCAAACAGTCCTCGAATACGTAGCCAGTCGGGCACGTTGTGACCGACGACTGTGAATGACCGGCAATGATCGCATTGATATCGCTAGCGGCGGCCGCGAAATTGTTGCGCATTGGCGCGGATTGCAGCGGCGCACCGGTGATCGGAATGTTTTCGTTAATGGTGCTTTGCGCGTGCACCGGCGCGATCAGAGCAACCACGATAGCGAGCGAGGCCGCTAGCCTTATGAATTGACGCATTGAGTGTCGTCCTCTGTCGTCAAAGTTTGATGATTATGTTCCAGAACGCGCTGGGTTGCATGTTGTTGTGCGCGCCGTCACCGCCGGTCGCGTTTGTGGACATGAGCGGGCCGCCGCCATTATTGCCAAGGCCTGGCTGGTTGGTGACGGTATTGACCACAGATATGCCGATTGTGTGCGTGTGTGATGGCATTTCCGGCGTCGTCAGCAGGTGCGTTTCTTCTCCCAGGTTTGTGCCAAGCGCACGCGACGTCAGGCCAGCGCCGGCGCCGGCGATGCACAGCGCGCGGCCCAGCTGCAGTGTCAAGCCAATGCGATTATTGGCCGCCCAGTCGGCCGCCGCGCTCGCGCCGCGCGCCACTGGCGTGCCGCTACTGTTGTAGGTTGGCGCATACGTGTTGCTGATATTGTTCCAGAGCAGATTGTAAAGCGCCTGGAACGTCGTGCCCTGGTGCGTCGCACCGGACGACGTGCTGCCGAGTGTGCCGTCGTCCATCATAAGCCAGCCGGTCGGCGCTGACGTTGCGAGCGTCAGAACTGCCGTGCCGGTCATGCCATACGGGCCAGCGACAGTAAGCGAGCCGCTGCCGTTATCTGCCAGCGTGCTGGGTTCGACCGTGAGCGTCAAATTGCCGCTGCCGTCGTTCTGGGTCCATTGGCCCAAATTCAAGAATGCGGTAGCGCCAAGCACGCCAACCTGCAGTACCCAGTACGTGCCATTGAAGGCCATGGTGACGGGCACATTCGCAATGAATTCATTGCCGGCAAAAGCCACCAGCACGCCACCGGACACCTTGCGGCAGGCTGTCGCTGCTGTGCCGGACACGGCCAGCATGGTCGCACCAGTGTTGGCGATGCCTGGTATGAATGTGATGCTGTAGCCGGCAACAAGCGAAAACCCTGCCGGGCTTACCGGGGTGACGACCTGCGCATTCGCGAGTCCGGTCGAGGTGCCACCGACAAAATTGACCGCCTGACCGGATGCCGGATTCCAGACCGCAGCCGCGGCATTACCGGTCGTCGAGCAAAAATACAAAAGATTGTTGGCAACGTCGACGCAAAGATCAGCCGGCGATACGCCGGCGACGGCAGCGACGCCGGCCACATGGCCGTTCGGATTGCCTGCATACGAGTACATGCTGGCCAGGCCAGACCCGGTCGCCGAACTCGACACATTGGCCAGCTCGGCCATTTTAATTTGCGGGGCTTGCCCCGGCTTGGCGCCATGGTGAGAACTCAGCAGGCCAGCCAGGAACGGCGCATAGGGATAATTGCCAGGGACGTTGGCGCCGACCGCGGGCCCAGCGACAATGATTTGGCCCGACGTGACCGAGGTCTGACCAAATGCCAGGTCGATAAGATAGAGCGGCACATACCCAATCGAAGGCGTCGGCGGCACCTCGGACCCGGTGGTCACCGGCGAGCCATAAATGACCTGGATGCTCGCAACGCCCTCACGCTCCGTCGGCTGTGTCTGTCCGTCCCCGTTCGGCCCCTGGAACGGCACCGTCGGATTGGCCGAATTCCAGTAATACAGCACGCCCCCCGTCGGGTCATTGGCGCGGATTACGTCGACCTGGCCAAACGATACCTCGATCAGCGCCCATTGACTTTGACCGGCCGAGAGCGCCGCCGTGGTCAGCGTCACCGTTTGCGCGGCCGCGAGGCCTTGCTGCATAATCAGATCGGTGTCGTTCGGCAGCGACCCGTACTGGGTAGCATCAGCTGCCGACAGCTCGTAAATGCGTCCGGCGGTAAGATTGAGGACCAGCGACGCCGGACTGGACGGCGTGGCGGCAAAGCCGGTGACTACGGTCGTGGTATTGCCCGCCAGGTCTTGCTGCAGGTACCCGGCCGCAATCAATGCGTCGCGCCACCCGTTTAGAATGTCGAATGTGCGCGGCTGCTCTTGAGTATAGATGATCGACCGGTTCATGCTGATTCCCCTTTATTGCCATACCACGCCGGACTGGTCCCATGAAATACCCGGCTGGTCCCAAGACGCCGCCGGCGGCGCGGCGACGAATTGCACCCAAACGACGGTTCCTTCGCATTTTGTGCGGTTGATCGCGTTGTAAACGGTCTGCGCGCCCAGCGCCGCAGCGCCAGGTGGGTCAATGAAATAAATCCCGAACTGATTGGGCACGTCCCAAAAGAACGGCACGGTATCGAGGCAGGGCGTCGGGTTGTTGCCGAACGGCTGTGCGCTCGGTAGCACGGCGTTGACAAAGCCCTGATACGCGAGACTTTGATCGGTCCAGCGGAACGGATTGTTTGGCGTGTCGACGTCCCAGAACGACATGGGGGCGCCCAGCGCCGGGTCCCACACCCCGGTATCGGCCGGGCGCCACGGCTCGACAACACGCGGGGCATAGCCACTTGTCGCCTGCACGGCGGCCGTCACCGCGGGGCGCGTGGCGCCGGTCGGCAGCAGCGCGGCCATTAGCCGTGCACGATATGCGGCGTCGCCTTCGCCCGGCAGTCGCCAAATCGCGTAAATGTCCGCGTCTAGCCCTGACCCCTCAATGGGGCCGTCGTAATCCGGCAGACCTGGCGCCAGGTGCGCGTCATTGTCGCCGAAGTAATCCACCGAGGCGATATCGAGCGCGTCGCCCACCGCGGTCTGCAGCCGCGTCGCCGCGGCGGCATACGCCAGCGAGTCCATGGCGGACGACGGGCCGGTGCCGATCGACTTGAGCATTTCGTAAACGGCGCCGGACGGCAATTTTGCCTGCGCACTAGCCCAGCCGGGCGGGAACAACGCGCACATGCGCGACGCGAACTGGTCCGGCGTAATTGTCGGAATGATGGTCGCCGTCAGTCCCATTTTAATAATTGTCCACAGTTATGTTGTTGATCGGCGCGTAGGCGCGCTTGAACTCATTGATGGGGAAATCTTCATTGTAGCCGTCAATCGTCGTCGACGGCTGCACCGCAATTACACCAGGCACCGCCATGGCGGCACCTTCCAGGACGCTGATATAGATTGTCTCGCCTATGCCGAGCGCATTGGTGGCCGCCTGCAGCGCAGTCTG
>Ga0187874_10001619_pt1 | contig 19544 bp, 19 predicted proteins | sample June2016WEW_16_1_3_FD_132993 | JGI IMG/M metagenome (GOLD analysis project Ga0187874, IMG submission 132993) | Peatland microbial communities from SPRUCE experiment site at the Marcell Experimental Forest, Minnesota, USA - June2016WEW_16_150 | ecosystem: Environmental > Terrestrial > Soil >... | reverse complement strand
ACGCTGGTACGGGACGGATCAGCTGTCGAATGTGATGATGAGAAAAACGAGGGTTTTCAAAAATTATATTAAAATACTACGTCTGAAGGGTTAGTACGGAAAGCTCTTTTTATATCGTCTCTGAATGTTTCAAATTGCAGATCGTTCATCTGATTCGACAACAACCTTCCACTCCAGACCCGGTGGTAAACCCAGTCTACAATCTCCTCTAATGCCGTGACGACGCTTTCTTCATCAGGTACTGTGACAAGTTCCCTGTCAATATGCGGGTGCCGCCCCGCCTTCCCCAGGCAAGGATCAGAAAATGATGGTCTTCTGCTTTTAACAGATCGAATGGGTGGGGCAGGTCTTACACTCCGCATTACACATATTTTTCTTCGGGAAGTCGAATAAACCTGGTTTACATAATGTTTGTGCTTGCCTTACAGTATTTAACCTTGGTTCCTCAACCTTTGCATTGACCTTCAATATGCCGGAGGTATACCCGTACCATGATACCGATCTCATTGAGCATGTGACTTGTGCAGGCATTGGGGAAGCCGGATAACGCCATTCTGCAGCTTAACCGGTATGAACATGCCAAAACAATCTCTTATCAATCTTTTACAAGGCTCGCGATGTCGATATCAGCAACCTTACGCCTCCGGTGTCCGGGCGGGTAATCATGCAGACAATCTCATCACGTTCAGATCCGATCGGTGTGCTATATTTAGAAGTCCTTTTTCAAATATCCAGACATTTTTGATTATCCTGATAAATCTTCACGGTTTGTATGCGATAAAATGGATAAACCCTTTTTCCGCATCGTTGAGAGATGCTGGCATGTCCGCGCATCTTGCTCTACAAGGAATATACCGTTGGAAAGGCGTATAAGGACAGTACAGTGCGTTCCACTTATTTATGACGCCACCTTTCAGGTGTATGCCAAGACCCTCGAACATTGATAGGGCGTGGGAGCAGAACAAATATTGATGATGGCGTTGAGTTGGGAAAGGTAGTTGATTCAGGCCAGTGCCAGCGCAACAATAACGAGTGCGCGGGTGATTTCATTTGCAGCGCCGACCACATCGCCGTTGAGCCCCCCGAACAATTTATCTGACACTACGAGGAGGATTGTGGGGCACAGGATCATGACTATACCCGCGGTTACCAGTTGGAAAGGGGTTACCGGAAGAAAAACAAGGGGTAGGCACAGAAAAAGCGAAAGGAATGGGAAATAGGGCCGGGCAAACTGGTGGAGGTAACTGTGCATCCCCTCTTTGAATGGAGTCCCGTAAGCAGTAAGAAAGGCCATGGAAAATTTGGCACAAACTTCCCCGATGAAGAGTGCCGAAATAATGGAAACTGATCCTTGGAGGCCGGCAAAGAGCAGAAGGGTGATAACCAGCCCGGCGGCAATACCCCCGGCCCCCACATATTTATCCGTGAGTGCCCGGGTTCTTCTCTCATGATCCCCGTGCGCCATCAATCCGTCGCCAAAATCAAGCAGGCCGTCGAAGTGATGTGCACCAGAAATGACGATCACTCCAGCAACAGCGATGGCTGCTGCAAGTGTCCGATCCGTAATAAAATATACCGGCAATGCAACCAGAAATGCAATTACATACCCTGCAACCGGGTAGAGCCAGGAATGGCATGCGAAATAATCAAAATTTATGGGTTTTCCCAAGGGGAGTACTGTCGTGAACTGCAAAAGCGACAGAACCGGTCTCATACACAATCACTGTAAAGGCGTGAGGTACATCCTGCGATCAGGCCCGCCACGGCATCGTCAAGGAATGGTCCCAAGGTTGCAATGATGCCGGGCTTCTTCTGGTCATACCGGGTGAACTCGAACCGGGCATATGTCCCGCCGATGCATTCAGCAATGGCCATGCCGATGATCTCGTCACTTAGTAAAAAGACCGGGTCCTCGGCCAACTCTGAGTCTTTGCGCTTTTCGTAGAGCTCCTCTTCAAGCAAGAGAGCACCAAGGAGCAGGGTGGAGACATTGGGATCCCGGAGGTATTTCTGCATCCTGCCTTTTATTTCATGTGCGGCCTGTTCTTCCGGTATACCGTGAGAGATATACAGCCCCATGGCTGCATCGACCATGGCATCGAGAGTAATTCCTTTTTTTTCCAGCCTCTCTTCAATTTCAAACATTCAGAAAGGTAATGGGATTACTCCCTATTAGAGGGTTATGACACGATATGCCGATATATTCAAACACAATAGATAAGAGATGATCATACCTTGATAACATATGCCATTCCTTTCTGGTGCCTTAGGAATCTCCTGTAAGAAACCCCTTTTTTGTGTGATTCTTGGAAATACCCTGATTTCAACCATCCCTGGTCTCTCCGGGGCCGGCCCAACACCGGAAAAAACTCTTCTGACCCCCAACCTTGATGCCGAATTGATCACGAACGGTCGGATCACCTCTCTCCCTCTTAAGCCCAATACCCCAACCGGATGCCCTACGCCAGCCTCTATCACGCGAGCGATGATAGAACTGACCGGAGTTCCCCCGCTTTTCATCAATGCAGGATTAAAATATCCTCTGACCGTTCCGTACCTTGATGCGCTGGGAGGGATCGGAGAAGACCCGCGGAAAGGTGATGCCGTACCTCTGGCAAAGAGCCTTTTTCTCCATGGACAGGAGATCGGCAAGTTCCTTTCGTGGTCAAGCGATCTCCTCGTGCTGGGTGAATGTGTACCGGGAGGGACAACGACCGCGCTCTGCGTTCTCCGTGCTCTAGGGTATCCCGCCACGGTCAGCAGCAGTTTTGTCCGGAATCCGGTGAACCGGAAAGAGGCGATCTGCCAGCACGTACTGAAAGGAATTACTGCCGATAATATTAAGGATCCCCTCGAAATAGTCAAACGTGCCGGAGATCCGATGATCCCTGTTGCGGTGGGTATTGCCCACTCCTACACCGGTACGCTGGTGCTTGCTGGGGGTACCCAGATGCTTGCAGTATGCAGTGTTATCAAGGCGATGAATGGCCCCGTGCCTGCGGTTGCAACGACTATTTATGTCCGCGATGACCGTACCGCAAACGTGCAGGAACTGGCGGCGATGATGGGGCTTCGTACATTCTATATCGATCCCGGGTTTGATGAGATTGGGCATGATGGCCTTGCCCGGTACTGCCGCGGGGAGGTCAAGGAAGGTTCGGGAGCCGGAGGAGCGATGTTTATGGCTTGTGCAATGGGTTTTTCCCCAAATCAGATCCAGAAGAAGATCTTTGAGACGGTCCGAGGGTATAGCTGATCAGGCTTAATAATGATTTTATCATAATTACCTAGAGCAATGCTTCCCATCTGCGTGGTCAATAACTATGGGCAGTTCAATCACCTGATACACCGTGCCCTGAGAGATCTGGATATTGATGTGGCGCTGATACCCAACACGACCCCTAAAGAGGAGGTAATGGCCGGCTACCGGGGGATTATCCTTGGCGGAGGTCCTGCGATCGAACGCTCCGGAAAATGTGCCGAATATCTTGATCTGGGACTTCCTGTTCTCGGGATCTGTCTGGGTCTTCATATCATCGCAAAAAAATTTGGTGGCGAGGTTCACCCGGGAAAATCCGGGGGCTATGGTTTTGTTGAGGTTTCCATCTGTGATTATGACGATATCTTGGCGGGGTATCCTGAGAAGATCCCCGTCTGGGCGTCGCATGCGGATGAGGTCTGCAGGGTGCCGGAAGGATTTACGCTCCTTGCCAGATCCGGTATCTGTGAGGTGGAGGCCATTGCGTGCCCAAAGAGACGGATTTATGGGCTTCAGTGGCATCCTGAAGTCAGCCACACGGTGGACGGGAAACGGGTATACGAAAATTTCGATGCGATCTGCAGAGAATAACGCTCACCGATTTTTGGCCAGGCTTTATCTGCCACAGTCTGGTGCGAGGGCCTGTTCCTGACTCTCACCGGGCATCGGAATAATAAAAATGACCGTCGATCTCTTCCCTTTGGGGGGGGAGCGAACCCATGGAGTCTGGGATCGATCTTCCTCGGCCCCATCACCATGGTACGGGTAGTGGCTGTACCTGTGCGATCTATCAGGAGCCTCGTAAAGCCCCAGCCGGATCCGGCCAAAAAATTTCCGTCCAGAAAACGCGATGTGACATGTACCAGCAACTATCTCATGTACATCCAACAGTTGCATGTATATGCAACTCAATTTTTCTGGCTCCGGCGTGACTTCATGACCGGATCGCGCGTTTTTATCATCGGATCCCGGACCGGCAAAGAGAAAAAAATGTCCCGGGCCGATCCCGTACCGAATCTTTTTCTTTCAATACATGGGAGTCCTTTTGCCTGCCTCCCCAAATCGTCCATAGCATATTTCGCGATGATGGAGTTGTCCCTTCCCGGAATTATTGGCTATGGTCTACCGTTCATCTCTTCTCGCTGACGTTACTTAAGGAGCGTCACGTTTTTTAAGACAAAAACAGCATTGAAGACTATGCGAACCGAATCAAAAATCCGGCTTGTGATTGTTCTTATTTGCTTATGCTCGCTTGCTGTGCCGGTAATGGCGGGAGCATATACTACCATCAAGCAGGGAGGAACTGTTTACATCGGGGAGCAGGGCCTTGACGTTTCTAATGCAATGGGAACCAGCGATACGCAGATTGGTTGGTGGGCATCCGGGGCTGCTATTGCGACGAGTTCCCCTGACAGCCAGATGCAGGTCACATCTCCTTCGAATTTTTATGTATCCTCTTCAGCATTCGGACAATATCTCGGTACATGGTACCGGCTTAATTCACAAGGAAAACCGGACGGTATAGCATTCATCGTTGCCGATCCTTCTCTGGCCATAAGGGTCATCGATACAACGGTCAATATTGATGCGACAAACAAATGGATACCCCGGGGAGATCAGGCAGCATTCTGGATAGATACCAACCTATATCAGATATTCTCACGGGGTAGCTCGTCATCAGAAGGTATTACCATATACGTCCAACCGCCTTCAGGCGGGACATACTCCGCACTTCTTGATAGTTCCGGGACTCCACACCAGCTTGGCAATCTTGCAATAACCAATCCCTCCTACCAGACCCCTTGGAACTGGGATACCGGTAACTCCCAGTACGTTACGGGAACGTATACCATCTGGGCCAAGTGCGATGTGAATAGTATGTATAATAATTATGGGGTACCCGGTAAAACGATAAGTCAGCAGATTACCGTCCTCGATCAGGAGCAGAATCCGCTGATTTCGGTGAATGTCCCTACAACAGTAGCAACGACTCAGGGGAGCACTGTACAAACACCCACTTCTCTCCCACCCACAACACAAAGTACTGTCGTGCCCACTACCATACCAACGATCACTCCCAGTACCCCGGTCCCTGTTGTTACGACAACATCAGCTGCGGTCCCTACCGTTGTTACCACGCCCATCCCGGTGGAGACTACCACTGCCAGATCTCCCGGGTTCGGTACGATCCTTACCCTAGTTTCGGTCTGTGCCCTCGCGATTATTGTGCTTAAAAAGCAGCACTGATCATTCTCCATAACCTTTTTATCCGTCGTTTCTCCATATCCGATCTATGAATGTTGTAACTGCGGTTATCAAAGGACGGCACAGCGTGCGGAAATTCAAACCGGACCCGGTCGATGAAACCACCATTCATGATGCCATCGAGTGTGCTGTTCATGCACCAACGGCTATGAACCTCCAGCCGTGGCTGATTGGTGTGGTACGCACAAAGGAACAGCTTGAAAAAATTGCAGCACTCACCAATCACGGAAAATTTATCGCGGATGCGGCAGTCTGTTTTGCGGTTTTTGGTGAACGCAATATAAAATATTATCTGGAAGACTGCTGCGCCGCGACTGAAAACCTGATACTTGGGTTGCATGCCTATGGTGTAGGTTCATGCTGGGTTGCCGGAGCTAAAAAAGAATATGCTGAAGATGTTCGTAAGCTCCTGAATGTCCCGGAGAAGTACACCCTTGTCTCACTGGTTCCCGCAGGATTACCTCAGGACATTTCTCTAGCCTCAAAGAAAGAAACAAAGAAACTGGTATTTTTTGACAGGTTCGTGCAGGACTAATCTCAGCAAAACACCATTTTGCCAGTTCATTTTTTCGTTTGTCCCCCTCTTGGGGATCATGCTGATATTCTGGTCTCGCAATCCTTAAGCATCCCCCACAACCCATCTGTATTTATGAAAAAGGTTGTCCTGCAGGTTGCACTGGATCTTCTCGAACTTAACCGGGCCGTGCAAATCGCAAAAGAGGCACTCGCCGGTGGAGCGGACTGGATTGAAGCCGGCACACCGCTTATCAAGAGCGAGGGAATGCAGGCAATCCGTACCTTACGCGAGCAGTTCCCTAATGCTGTCATTGTCGCAGATATGAAGATCGCTGATACCGGTACCATGGAAGTCGAGATGGCTGCAAAAGCCGGTGCCAGTATTGTTTGTATTCTTGCCGATGCAGATAATACCGTTATCGCAGAAGCGATAAGGGCGAGCCGGTTATACGGGACCCGACTGATGGCAGATCTCATCAATGTTCAGAATCCCGTAGCCCGTGCCCGCGTCCTTGAATCTCTGGGGGTGGATATCATTGTCGCCCACGTCGGCATCGATCAACAGATGATCGGAAAGGACTCACTGGATCTATTAAAAACCATTCAAGGAGAAATTCACATTCCGGTTGCGATTGCCGGTGGACTTGATGCTGCAACCGCCGGAAAAGCCGTGAAGCATGGTGCAGATATCGTAATTGTCGGGGGATGGATTGCCCGCTCTGCCGATGTAACGGGATCTACACAATTGATCCGTCAGTCGATTGATTCACCATCCATCCAGATCCCGGAAAAAAAGAGTTTGGATGAAGAGATCCATTCTCTTTTTATGCAGGTCTCTACACCCAACGTCAGCGATGCGATGCACAGGAAGGGTGCACTTCCGGGACTGGTCTCTGTCTGCGGGAATGTAAAAATGGCGGGAAAGGCCGTAACTGTACAAACTACTGCCGGTGACTGGGCAAAACCCGTTGAAGCAATTGAGATCGCAAAGACCGGGGATGTCCTTGTGATCAATAACGATAGTTGCACTCATATTGCACCATGGGGGGAACTGGCAACATTAAGCTGCATGAAAAAAGGGATTGCGGGTGTTGTTATCGATGGAGCTGTGCGCGATATCGATGACATCCGCGCGATGAAGTTCCCCCTCTTTGCCCGGGCCATCGTCCCAAATGCCGGAGAGCCTAAAGGATTGGGGGAAATCAATGCGGAGATCTTATGTTGTGGGCAGTATATTCACCCTGGAGACTGGGTTGTCGGGGATGAAAGCGGAGTTGTCGTGATCCCCCGTGAACGGGCCTATGAAGTTGCACGAAGGGCACTCGAAGTTAAAAAAACCGAAGCAAGGATCCGTGAGGAGATCCGTAGAGGAAGTACATTATCCGCGGTTTCTGAACTGATCAAATGGGAAAAGAAATAAGGTGTGGTCTAGTGGAAGACCGAATGCTCCAGAAGTGTTGCACCGGATGACAGGATTTTTTCTATTGCGTCATCTACCTGATCGACACGGAGGATGAGTACCGCAGCCTTTTTCCCCGAATATGCATAGGAATATTCGATGTTGATGCCTGCATCTCCAAGAACCTTCGCGATCTCAAAGAGTCCTCCGGGCTGATCTTTCATTTGTACAGCGATAACATCGGTAAAGGCAGCGTTGTACCCCAGCGAGGATAGTTTCTTATATGCTTTTTCCGGTTGATCTACCAGTGCCCGGATAACGCCAAACCCATTTGCTTCAGCAATGCTGAATGCAAGGATATTGATTTTCTCTTCACCCAGCGCCTGCGCAACCGATGCCAGTCTGCCGGGGCGGTTTTCCGAGAAGATTGAGATCTGTTTAATGACATACTTTTTCGTGTCCATGTTATAACGACCTCTTATCGATCACTTTCTTGGATTTGCCTTCAAACCGTGGTAATGATCCCGGCTCCACAAGTTCAACGTCCACGGCGACGTTCAGCGCATTTCTGAGCCGGTGTTCTACCTTCTGTTGGATCTGCATCAGGTCAGTGATCTTGTCACTGAATGATTCCTTAGTTAACTCGACTCTCACAAGCATATCGTCAAGTGCACCCGTCCGTTCGACAACAATCTGGAAATGCTGACCGACCTCGGGAATTGACATCAGGGTATACTCCACCTGAGAAGGGAAGACATTGATGCCCCTGATGATCAGCATATCGTCTACGCGACCTTGGATCCGTTTGATCCGCGGGCTCGTTCTGCCGCACGGGCAGACGTCCTCATCGATCGAGGAGATATCCCCGATACGGTAACGGATCATCGGGAGCGCTTCTTTTTGGAGCATCGTGAGGGTAAGGTCCCCTTTCTCGCCAGGTTCGAGTTGTTCTCCGGTCTTTGGATCGATTACTTCCACCAGAGCAATGTCTGACCAGACATGGAACCCGTTTTGTTCTGTGCATTCGGTAAACATTGGTCCGGAGAGTTCGCTTGTCCCATAGATATCGTATGCCCTGATGCCCAGCCACTTTTCCATCCTGGTACGCATACCTTCTGTCCAAGGCTCCGCTCCGAGGATTCCTGTTTTGAGGCGGGTGTCCTTTTTAATGTCGATACCCATCTTTTCTGCAACCTCCCCGATATGGAGGAGGTATGAGGGGGTGCAGGCAATGGCTGTTACCTCGAGATCCTGCATCAACTCAATCTGGCGCTCGGTGTTTCCAACACTTGTCGGGAGCACGGTTGCACCGATGCGCTCTGCACCGTAGTGCACACCGAGGCCACCGGTAAATAAGCCATACCCGTAACTGTCCTGAATGACATCCCCCCTTCCCAGTCCAATTGCGGTAAATCCCCGGGCAAGTGAAGTTGTCCAGTTATCGAGATCCTTTTGGGTATATCCAACCACCGTTGGCTTTCCTGTTGTGCCGGAGGATACATGATACCGTACGAGTTCCTCCTGGGTGGCCGTGAATATCTTGTTGGGGTAACTATCCCGGAGGTCCCGCTTGAACATAAAGGGAAGTTTTGTTACATCCGATAATTCTTTGATGTCATCCGGGTGGACTTTTTGCTCTTTCATTCGGTCATGATAAAAGGGCGAAAAACTATAGAGTCGGCAAACAAGACTTTTTAATAATTTATATTGCATCTTCTGGAGATCCGCTTTCGGCAGCTCTTCGATTCTCGGGTCCCAAAACTGCATCAGATGTCCCCCCGTCGATCGATAACCCGTTTGGCTTTCCCTTCGAACCGGGGTAATGAACCCGGTTCAACCAGTTTCACGGTTGTCCGCAATTCAAGGGTATCATGCAGTTCTTTCACGACTTTTTTCTGGATCCTCGCAAGATCTGCAAGTTCCCCGCTGAAATGGCTCCTGTTAATCTCAACTTCCACAGTCATCTCATCCAGATGATTGATTTTGTCAATATAGACCATAAACTGATTGCCTACTTCCGGGATCCTGAGGAGCACATGTTCTATCTGTGAGGGGAATACATTGATACCCCGGATAATCAGCATATCGTCGCTTCTTCCGCTTATCCGTGTGAGTTTTTTCCCCCGGCCACAGAGACAACCATCTTCCATGAGCATGGTGACATCACCTGTCCGGTAGCGGATGAGGGGCATGGCCTCCTTGACAAGTGGCGTCACAACCAGTTCTCCCCGTTCCCCATCAGAAAGGCGTTCTCCGGTTTTCGGATTTATAATTTCGACAAGATAACTGTCGTGCCAGATATGGAGGCCATCCCGTTCAGGACATTCGAATGCAACACCCGGGCCGAAAAGCTCACTTATACCGTAAGAGTCATATGCTGTGACGCCGAGCCGATTTTCTAGGGTATGTCTCATGTTATCTGACCAAGGTTCAGCACCGAAGATACCGGTTTTCAGACTTTCAAGGGTTTCACCCATCTCTTCGGCAACTTCTGAAAGATGCATCGCATAACTTGGGGTACAGTGGATAGTGGTAACCCCAAAATCGCGGATCATTTCGATCTGGCGCCGGGTATTTCCCGTCGCGCTCGGGATCACGGTCATTCCTATTTTTTCTGCCCCGTAATGGAATCCCAAGCCCCCAGTGAACATTCCATAATTGACCATATTCTGGAAGACATCATCCTGCCCAATTCCAATCATGGTCATATTACGGGCAATAAGGTTTGCCCACGTATCCAGATCCTTGCGGGTATATCCCACTACGGTAGGTTTTCCGGTCGTGCCGGACGTTGTGTGGATCCGCACAATTTTTCGCATCGGGACTGCAAAAAACCCGAAAGGATAACCATCACGGAGATCCTGTTTTTTCGTGAAGGGAAATTTCTGGAGATCATCAAGCGTTTTGACATCGGATACCGCTACTCCGGCATTGTCAAACTGCTTCCGGTAAAATTCAACAGATTCTACCGAATGGAGGGTTTTTTTCAAACGCTTCAGCTGAAGAGCATGGAGATCAGCAGGATTCAGTGTTTCCATTTTTTTGTCCCAGAACATCCGCATCAACTGTTATGCTATTGCATGACAGTGTATATATGGCACATTAGATCCTTTATATTTCATCATTCGTCTCTGTACGTTTAAAAGTGTACAGACGCAATATATGTAGCAATCTGTATGAGGAGATAGGAACCATTGGCAAAAACGATGCCTTAATCAAGAGGAAAATGGCACTAATTAAATTAAATCAAGCGTTTTCATGTGGGCTTTTATGTCAAGTGCAATCCCTTGGTTGGCAGTGTATGGATTTGGTGCCCATATCAAGTCCACACAAAAAAAATTAATCATCCTCAATAAAGGAATAGTCGAAGAGTACCCCCTTGATGAGATCCAGAATCTTCTCATTGTCGGGGGACATACCCTGAACTCGACAACAATTTTTCACCTGCTCAGGAATGGTTCTTATATCTCATTTTTTGAACCTGACGGTACTCCTGTTGGAATCGTACGACCTTTTGGAAATTGCAATGATAAAGAAATCCACCAACTTCAGGCAGAACTGCCTCGTCATCGGTACGCAACGATGATTGCACAGGCATCCCTCAAATCACGTCTTATTGCGATTGAACACCTTCAGGATCAACGTGAATCCGACCTTTTATACGACGGGGAACTGCAGATACTTCACAATGCCCTTAATGAAATGGAGTACCTGGTAAAACTGGATGAAATCCGCCGTTTGTCAAATTTGACTTCCGACATGTATTATGAAATACTTTCAAGGGATATTCCTGCATGCTTCAATTTCAAGAGACGTACTGTACGTCCACAGTGCGATCCGATCAATGCCATGCTCTCTTTTGGCTATGCAATGCTGTACGGTAATTGTTGCGTGTCGGTGCTCGGTGCTCGTCTGGATCCCGATCTCGGTCTCTTGCACGAGGGACCAGGTGCACTTGTGCAGGATTTTATCGGACCGTTCAAAGCGGAAATGATCGATCCCGTTGTGTGCAGCACCGCTCACGATTCCCTCAAACCTGGAGACTTTGAACAGACCTCCTCACGGTGCATGCTTTCAGATACGTTAGTAAAAAATCTTATCTGCGCTTTCAAAAAATCAATTGATAATCAGAAAATCGACCGACAGATAAATAATTTTTTAAAAACAATACAAAAAGTGGAAGACTTCACAGTGATGTACTGATTCGTCCCTCATTTTTGATTATAGAGAATTCATCATAGGTTCGCATCATAATTTCTATGGTTTTAATGTCCCTTATTACCGCCCGGGGACAACCATAGAGCATCGAAATGAATTTTTCAAGTATTATCGGTTCAGCAGTAGCAAAGATCTGCACTTTTCCGTCAGCAAGGTTCATAACAGTACCGGTCACGTTTAAATCCATGGCTATCTTTCTTGCACAGGCACGGAATCCCACTTTCTGTACTCTGCCCGTGATCACGATCTCAAGGGTTTTCACTCTTGCATCCCTCCTTGCATTATTCTGATAACCAATCCCAGTTCATTAAAGACATCATTCCGAAGAGTGGATTGCCTGATATTTGTTGCTGCATCTATCGCATCGTCGAGAATATCCTGCGCAATGCTCTCATATCCCGCAGCATGCATCTTCATTGCCATATCACACAGTACATATGCCCGTTTTGAAAGAGGTCGGATAATTCCTGATTCTTTTATTCCATTATTTAACATCCGTTTTGCGGTTTTCAGATCTCCCTCGTCCCGGAAAAGAATGGAAAGCCTGCAGAATAAAAGAGCTCTTTTCCCTCGATCGGTAAGGGAACGGACCTTTCGTTCAAGTACTACAATCTGACTTGGCTGGGCTCCTTCCTGGATAACCCGTATCGAGAACGCCAGGATCTTTGCATACGGTGTGCTTTTTTCTGGTACATCATCATTGCCTATATGGGCCAGACGATACTGACGCAATTCATCATCTTCAATCAGAGTAAGGATTTCAGCAGATTTTTTCATATACTGTGATTTTTCTAGTCTTCGGGAAAGATCAGATAGTACCCTTGCGATTTCATCGCGGATGGAATCAGCAATGTGCTGGATGTTTATAGTTTTTGACAGTTCTTCTGCTTTTTTTAACAGGATAAGAGGCATATCCTCATCGCAGTTCTGTACTGCCAGCGGTACTACTTCTAAAATAAGCAGCGCTTGATCATACGGGGAATCAATTTGTTCAATTGATTCTATAATGTGGTATATGGAGGTTTTGCACCTGTCTTTGTCTTCGTGCACGAGAGAATGTGCAGAAATAAGTGCTTTCACATAATCTACGGGATCGGTTAATTTTGCGATGACCTCAAATACGAGACTTATTTGCTTTTCCTCCGGCAGGATGTCGTTCATGCTGACAATGGCAAATACAATCTGGCGGCGTGCAATAGTATCTTTGTCAGATTCGACGATATGCAGTTTTTTCAGTCCCTCATCAAGACAGAGTTTTGCTTTCTCCGGGTCGATACGGCGGTATCCGATTGTTAAATCTGCCATGATCTGTACTTTCTGGTACTCTGCGGGAAGTTTTGGGACAGCTGAATAAACCTCATCCAGAATGCTATGGGAATATTTCCCTTCATTTATTCGAATTGCTGAATCTGCAAGCATGCACAATCCTTTGAGTCGTACAAACGGATCATGTGTCAGATCAAGAAGATGGTGTATCAGATCAATAATTTCCGGTGCTAATCGTGCCTGATAATGCTTCTGGAGAATATATGCCATTACTTCGTATGGATCTGCTGAGTCCGGGTAAATGAGATCCTCATTGAGGTTTGCGACAATCCGTGACATCATGGCATTGCGTTCCAAGGGGTTCTCTATCTCGATGGAACACAATGCCAAGGGGAGAATGTAATCAATGCTGGTGCTCTTTTTTGAGGAGAAGAGAATGATATCTATCATTCCCGCAATCTTTAGGGATATCTGAGGCTTTTTAATCTCTGATTTTAATACCTGCAATCCCTTTTCGAAGGATGTTAAAGGAATATTTTTATTCAACCGGTTCTTCTGTGAGGAAGTATTTTGTATGAGGTCACACCCGATCCTGACAAAAGACTCCGCAATGCGCTCGCATAACTGCATCCTTAATGAGGGATCTTCAATATCCTGTGCAATCCGGTATGCATCATCGAGGGCTTCCGGAACTTGTTTACCGGTTGCATATTTAATTACACCTTCTATAATGTTTGTCATCGCATAGGCAACAAGACTTGGATCCAGCAGTGAACTGCTCCATGTTCGCATCCGTAAAAGAAGATCAAGATCCCCTTGATATGCAGCAAGAAGTGCTGCGTCGTCAATGATGCTGCTCAGCGTTGCAGATCGAGTTGTCTGTCCCTCAATCAGGCAGGTGATTCCTACCGCTTGCTGGAGAAAGTCGCGGTTTCCGGTCCGGACTCCAATTTCTGCAAGTTTCATGACCACTGTTGAAATTGCCTGTTCTCTGATGAATTGGTTCTGAATTGATTTTGCAAAATCCACCAGAATCGAAGAATCCAAGGAATCAAGAAAGCCCCGGTTTGTCAAGGTTGTGATACTATCGAGAATGAGGGAGTCACACCCGGAATACAGAATCAGGAGCTGCTTTAATGAACCATAATGTTTTACAATATCAGCAAATGGTATAGCATGACTTATTTGGTGAACTGCCAAGTATAAGGCATCAGAAAAAATCGTGGGGTCTGTTTTCTCGAGAATCTCCTTAAACTGGGATGATTGTTGATCATGAAATATGCCCTCCTCTATTAATTTTGCCAGGCAATTGGTGTATTGTGGTAAAATTTCTGCGGGCTGTGTTATTTTTCCAAATAATTTTATAACATTGTCAAAATCACCTAAAAATAGCATAATTTGCGAAAACTGGAGATAGATCCCGGTGGAATCTTTGCTGTCACACGCTTTTTCAATAAATGGTATCAGATATACCAGAACCCGGGTAGAATGTGAATGCCGGGCAATGGCAATCCCTGCACGAACAATCTCCCTGACCGGATAGTTCTCCTTTTGGGGCAGGTACCGGAGAAAGTCAATTGCATTTAAAAGATACCATGGATCCCCGGATCGCTCTGCTTTTTTAAGAAGATTCTGTACGATAATGTAGCTTGTAAACGGTAGTTTCCTGCAGAGAAAATTCAGGTTATCGTTAATCAGATCTTTGTTTTTTGTACGATCAAGAAGTTGTTCAGTAAGGGCATTAATCAGATCTCCCTGTATCTCATCCTGTAGAGATTCAAAATTGAGTATAAATGTGCGGATCTCCAGCAAATTCTTTCCATATGTTGATTTTACCCCAATGTTAATAATACAGGTGAGGCACTCTCGTCTGCGGAGTTTTTGATGAATCGTTGCAGCAAGCCGTATACTTTCCAGAAAAAGATACATATCTCTTTTTTGGCGAGCAATGGTGGCAAGTGCCTGTGCTATTTCAGCATGCAGTACCGCACGTTTTGATATATCATTAATTTCACCGATAAGATCTCGTGCATAGTACAGAATGGTAATATTGCCATATATGACCGTCCATTTGGTAAGTTTGGGGATGCATTCGACAATAGAATCCGACCGGTACTTCCTGAAGGTGATCTTCTTCAGTACTGCTAATCCCTGTTCAATATATATTGGATCTGATTCAGAGATACCTTTTGAGATGAGTGTCTGTGCGATAAAGGCGATTATCTTCGATTGCGAACTTTTTTTTCCCACTTTTTCAGGAAGGTCGAGTAATCCAGCAAACCATTTTATCTCTCTTGTCGTGATATAGTGTTTTAAAATCGAAGAGCATAGATCTTCAGCATCCTCCTGGGGAATATTATGAATTGCTGATAATAATTCCGGCTTATTTTTCCGAAAAGCATAATCCACGACAATTGAGTTCAGGGTACGTTGCATTAGTGCACGTGCATGTTTCCCCTTGAAACCTGATACATCTGCGACAATTGAATCAAGCACTTTCCAGTCACCCGAAGCGAGCGCCTGTTCTATCTTCCCGGTAACTGATGCAGATAAAATCATTTTTATACCGTATATATGCAGATATGGTTGAACAAATTCAATTTAACCCAAATAGTAGATATAATTTTTGTTTTTAAAAAATGTTAAATTTTCGTTTATTTTAAATTTATGAGGAATATTTCGCGAAATTTGCAGTTTAAATGGAATTTTTAAATATCCCTCTACATCCGGGTCAAATCTGTATTTTTCAGGATTTTATAAATATTAAAAAAATATTTATAGAATTTCCAAGTTTTCGTTATTAAGCATCCGATTGATCAGGGCATATTTCCGAGTATGTCAGAAACCGACTTTGTTATTTCCTTAAATAGTGCAATACCCTCTGAGCTATCATCAGCATCCACCATGATGCGGATGAGTGGCTCCGTGCCGGACGCCCGGATTAACGCCCATGTATTTTGTCTTTTAATTTTCAGGCCGTCAGTGCGGTCAATGGATTCCTTTGCGTATCGTTTGTTGAGCTGTTCAATGAGACGTGACCCGTACGGTGTCGAGACCTTATCTTTTATCATATGCCTCGGCGGTAACTGCCCGACAAGGGATGAAAGACTCTGGCCGGTCGTTGCGAGAAGTGAGACCATCATGGCGGCGGTCATTCCCCCGTCGCGGCAGAACTGGTGCATCGGGAAGATCAAACCGCCATTTCCCTCTCCTCCAAATACGACCTGCTTGCCACCTGTAATAAGTTCCCTCATGGTACGGGCGACATAGATGCTTCCGACCGGGGTGTACTGAACAGTACATCCTTCCTTATCGGCGACCATTTCGACCATCTGGGATGTGCTGACCGGTGTAACAATGGTGCCTTTCGCTTTCCTGCAGATATGCTGCGCGATTAAAGAAAATTCCTGATTTTCCTCGACGAAGGACCCGTTCTCATCAATAAATACCGCACGGTCTGCATCACCGTCATGGGCAACACCAAATGCCGCTTTGCTTGCCACAACCAGTGCTGCCAGTCCTTTCAGGCCTTCCGGGGATGGCTCCGGTAAGCGTCCGGGAAATGTTCCATCCATAATTCCGTTGATGGTGATCACCCGGCATCCCAGTGCCTGCAGTATTGCCGGTGTTGTCTGGCAGGCCGGGCCGGACCCTGGATCAACGACGACGGTCATTTCTTTCCCGGGTTTTCCTGCAAACTGGCTGGCAATCGCATGAATATATTCATCGATTAGATGGGGTGCTGCAGTCTCTGTCCCGACGAGGTCCCATGGTTTAACCGGAAGGGACTTGTCCGATATCAGTTCTTCGAGTTGGATGGTCTCTTCATCTCCCATCTCGGTACCATCGGGTTCGATAATTTTAACGCCATTATACTCCGGAGGATTGTGCGAGGCTGTGATCATCGCCCCTCCATCGTAGTGCTCTTTTACGACATACTGGAGGGCCGGTGTCGGGAGTACTCCGCAATCGACAACGTCGCATCCTGTAGCAAGAAGCCCTGCCTTGAGGGCATCGGCCAGTGTCGGACCGGAGGTTCGGGTGTCCATTCCCACAGCGATGCGTCCCGGTCTCATTGTGCCAAGCGCTTCACCAATACGGAGCGCAAGTTCCGGGGTGATCTCTTTTCCGATAATTCCACGAACGCCGTTTGTTCCAAACAGCTGTTTCTGCATCTTTTTTATCGTCATCATCATTGAGATCCATCTGGTTTTTTTGGTTTAATAATCTTCGAACAGGGATAGTGAGGAAATAACCTGGTCAGCAGTCGGGTTTCGCAAAACACAGGTGTCACTGGGAAGATCACCGATGATGATCTTCGGGAAATTTCGTTTTTTGAATCCTTCGATAACCGCAAAGTCTACACCATCCTTTTTGAAAAATTGGAGAATCTCATCAAGATTAACTGTATGAAGGGCTATCACGGATTTATTGGTATCAATACCCGCTGAGATGTCGGCTCCATTTTCAAAAAACACAGTTGTATCTTTTCCCTCATCCAACCGGTAGTCGTGATCTATCAGGTGCTTGATTACACCTACACGCCCGTGTGATTTAAGCACCGGAATGAGGTTCCGGATAAATGTGGTCTTTCCAGTGTTTGCCCACCCAGAAACCTGAATGATTTTCATGATTATTCGCCGTCATCCGGGTTATGGCGTAATGTTTTATCAAGAGGCACGTTATTTTCACTGGATCCGGATATATCCGTTGATGGAGCGTTCATTGCGATCGGGGTGAGATCTTTTGTAATTTCTACCGCCGGAGTATTTTTCTGTGTTATTTTGTGAGGGGGCAATGTCTCCTTTGATCCGGTCTTCTGCTGATAATCAGGGTTATTGGCTGAGGGGACTATCGAGTTTTTGTTGAGGAGGTGATCTGATCCGGAGGAAGGTTTGTCTCTTATGGGGGTCGTCTGTGCATCTGCTTTTAGAACCGTTTCGTCATCTACCCGGGTCTTAAATATTGTCTTTGCGGTCTCTCCCACACTTCGCATCACACGGGTGATTCGGTCTTCGATATCAATTTCTTCATCAATATCGAGTGTTGTCCCCTCGACTTCCAGCAGAAAGCGTGAGACTTCGCTTGCTTCAAAAAGGAGATCATCAAGTTCATCGGTTGTAAAAAATCCACACATTGCACCGTAGAAAAAAGTGGCACTCGCCTTTCTCACCTTTTTCTTAAACGAGTGACGTGCCTGGTTTACTGCCTGGGGAGTATAGGTATCTTCCATGAAGGGAACAAGCTCCGGAAGATGCTTCCCAATGAAGGTCATCTCGGCGCCGCCGGATGTCCGGAAATCCGTGCATAAGCGTGCAAGCGCCCATTCCCGGGCTGTTATGTAGGTGCGTTTACGTAGAAATTGGTTGACCTTCCGGTATGTGGCACCATCCACTTTTTTAAATTTTTTATACTTATTAATTTCCTGCTGAATTCCTGCGTCGTCCATGGTAGATACTCGTGATGGTTTTCCGTTTAATATCCAATCACTGGTTTTTCTTTCAATCTGCTTAATTATTAGACCTTTTTATATATAGCGGTATGTGGTTTATGCGGGGTGAAAATAAACGAATACAACCGATTTTTATTGCGATTTATCTCTCTGAACTCTCTTTTGAAGGCATCGGAGGGAATTATCAGAACGAAAGCATTACCTGATATGCGCATATCCATTCTATGAAGGATCATGTACCTTAGATATTTCGTTTAATCAATCGATTTTTTCTATCTACTATAAATATAGGTTTTTTACAGAAATCTTTTAAGAGAACCTTGCATATTTTTGTTTATCCACTGACCTGGAATTAAAAGGGAGTATCCATAGTTATGGAAGTACTAAAAAGATACTAGTGGAAAGGGACAATTAAAATTGTGGGTAAAGCCGTTTTAGTTTAATTCGTGCATCTTTGGAAGTAAACTGCCAGTCAACCGGTTTCTGATTGTTATTTCGGGAGGTCTCCCCCCCTTTTTTGTTTCCTGCATGAGCAAGGTCAGGTTATCCAATCTTCGATCCAGGCATTGTCGGGATAAAGCGCTCAATTCGATTTCAGCGATGTTGAGCCAACTCCCGCGTTTCGGAGTATGGTGAATCTCCAGACGCTTAACAAGCCTCGACGCTTCAGCCGGGAAAAATGCAGCATAAAATGCACCGATTGTATGTGTATTCAGGTTATCACAAACAAGAATTATTTTCCTGGCGTTCGGGTACTCAGTCTCCAATAAATCCCTGACTTCCTGAGCCCAGTCTACTTTCGTTCTCTGTTTTCGGGGATTGACTTTTTCTCCACCCTTCCAGAGGTTCGGTAAATAAGAAAATGCTGGCTGTCCCATTCCTTGTATATTCATAATCGTAGCGAACGGGGTAACGGGGGATTATTGGCAAAGGTTCTCTGGTGTCCCCGAGCAACTGGACCGGTTTTTCATCCATGTAAATCAGAGGAACTTCTGGATCATAGGGAAGATGGTAAAGATCCAGGATATCCTCCATGTGGGCAACAAACTCAGCGTTTTGTTGAGGAGGAATAACCCAGCATTGCCGTTGGTGAGGTTTTAATTCGTTTTTTTAAGACGCGTCCGACTGTTTTTCCTGAAATGGTATCGACGATTTTTAACTCAACCATT
>Ga0187874_10001618_pt1 | contig 19547 bp, 13 predicted proteins | sample June2016WEW_16_1_3_FD_132993 | JGI IMG/M metagenome (GOLD analysis project Ga0187874, IMG submission 132993) | Peatland microbial communities from SPRUCE experiment site at the Marcell Experimental Forest, Minnesota, USA - June2016WEW_16_150 | ecosystem: Environmental > Terrestrial > Soil >... | reverse complement strand
GGACAAGGGCTGGGAATTCCGGCAAGTCACCCCGGAAGAGCAGGACGATGGCGGATGGCTTCCTGCTACCGTGCCGGGAGACGTTCATCTCGATCTGCTGGCGAACAAGAAGATCCCGGATCCGTTCTACCGCGATAACGAAGCCAAGCTGCAATGGATTGAGAACGCGAGTTGGGAGTACCGCGTGAGCTTCGACGTCGCTCCCGAGGTTTTGGCCCGATCCAACGTCGATCTGGTTTTTGATGGGATCGATGCCGCGGCACAGATCTTCGTCAATGACGCACCAGTGCTTGATGCGAACAATATGTTTCGCATCTGGCGCGTGCCCGTGAAGGCTCACCTGCATACCGGAAAGAACCTGTTACGCGTCGTCTTCCCCTCGCCGATCAGAGCCGCCGAGCAGGTGGCCACCGGCGATCCGTTCCGCTTGCAATCGAAGACCGCGGACAAGACCTATATCCGCAAAGCTGCCTATGAGTACGGCTGGGATTGGGGGCCTCGCTTCGTGACCAGCGGCATCTGGCGGTCGGTCCACCTCGAAGCCTGGGACAAGGTGCGCATTGCGGATTTCGCCATTCGCCAGCGCGACGTGAGCAGCCATGTCGCCCATCTCGAAGCCGAATTCGATATCGAGTCTTCCTTCGACGGCGCCACGAAACTGAGCGTGCAATTCCTCGACAAGGGCAAACCCGTCGAGCTTGATTCAACCCTGAACGTGCACACCGGTCACAACCAGGTTGAGATCCCAATCGAGATTCAGCAGCCTAGCCTCTGGTATCCAAACGGTTACGGCGAGGCTTTCCTTTACCAGTTCACCGCACAGTTGAGCCAAGGCGGGCATGTTGCCGCCGAGCATACCGTCAAGACCGGCCTTCGCTCTATCGAACTGCGCCGGCAACCGGATCAATGGGGCCGCTCCTTTGAATTCATCGTCAATGGCATTCCCGTTTTTGCCAAGGGCGCTGACGTCATTCCCTTCGACAGCTTTCCCAGCCGCGTGACCACGGCGGAGTATCGCCGCATCCTCGAGGCGGCACGGGATGCCAACATGAACATGATCCGCCACTGGGGCGGAGGTTATTACGAGAGCGATGAGTTCTACTCCATCTGCGACGAGCTCGGCATCATGGTGTGGCAGGACTTCATGTTCGGCAACGACTGGCAGCCTGGCACATATGCATTCAAGCAGGACATCGAAGCCGAAGCCGAAGACCAGGTACGCCGCCTGCGCAATCACCCGAGTATCGTGCTGTGGTGCGGCAACAATGAAACCGAAATGGGATTCAACTGGCCCCCACGCAACACCCTTCCGGCCGACGTGAAGTTCCAGATGTGGCAGGATTACCTCACCGAGTTCAGCGACATCCTGCTGCGCGTCGTCGCGCGTCTTGAACCGGAGATACCGTACTGGCCCAGCTCGCCCAGCGCAGACTATGAACCTCTCGGCGACCATTTCCAATCCGGCGATACGCACGACTGGAGCGTCTGGCACGGCCGCGTACCGTTCATCGAGTACGAGAACCACCACTGGCGCTTCGTTACGGAGTACGGGTTCCAGTCATTTCCCGAGATGCGCACGGTGGAGAGCTTCACTCAGCCGGAAGATCGCACCGGAATCTTCACCGCGGTGATGCTCGCCCACCAGAAGAACAACGAAGGCAATTCCATCATCCAGGACTACATCGCCAGGGACTACCCGAAGCCAAAAGACTTCGCGAGCTTTCTCTATGTGAGCCAGGTGCTGCAAGCGGAAGGAATCAAGATTGGAGCCGAGCACTTCCGCCGCAGCCGCCCTCAGACCATGGGCTCCATCTTCTGGCAACTCAACGACTGCTGGCCCGTGGCGTCATGGTCGAGCATCGACTACTTCGGCCGCTGGAAGGCCCTCCAATACTATGCTCGCCGCTTTTATGCTCCCATCCTGGTATCGCCTCATGTTGAAGACGGCGCGCTGAAGGTCTACATCGTCTCCGACAAAACGCAAGCCGAACAGGGAACGCTACGCCTGCGACTGATGGATTTTCAGGGCAATGTATTACTGGACAAGACGCAGAGCGTTGAGATCGCGCCGCAGTCGAGCAACGTTGCCATCGCGTGGCCGCTCGACAAACTCACCGATGTCGGCGTTGCCGACGCCGCCCGAGTGATAGCCGTTGCCAACCTGATCGTTGACGGGCTCGAAATCTCGCGAAACCTCACCTACCTCGTCCCGGTAAAGAACGTTCAGCTCCCCCAAGCACCCCTTACTGCACAATTTTCAGGAGAGAACGGCAGTTTCAAGATTCGCATTACCTCGCCGGTACTGGCGCGCGATATTTATCTCTCTTTTGGGGATCTTGATGCGAAAGTTTCGGATAACTATTTTGACTTGCTTCCCGGAGAAACGGTGATGATAATTGTGACGAGCCCTGCTTCGATCGAGAACTTACGAGCACAAATGAAAGTCATCTCGTTGACGGACGCATTCGGCAGCGAGAAGGAACCGACATCGGGGGATCGATGAGCGGAATTCGGGCAGGTGGCTGAAGGAAGTGACTGAACTCATCGCGGAGTTGGGTTCCTATTCCTATTCGTTTATCAAGACGGACAGCGACCACGTGATTCTGAACGCTATAAAGCAGATGGAGGGCTTCTGCGAAAAGGACGCTATTGCGCTTTTATGAGACCGAAGGGTGCGACAGCGATGGAACCGTCGAGTTTCCCCGGCCGATTCGCGCCACTGAGTCCAATTTGCTTGAGGATGTATTTCAAGGATGGTCGAGCGGGGACCAAACCATTCACCTTCGCCTGATGCGATGGGAGATCAAGACGCTAAGAGTCGCAAGGCAGTAGGGCGCTGGTTTTCCGGGAATTTGAATCATTTGTTTTCAAGGCGGAGGCGGCTCTTTGACTTGCAAGAGATGAGGAAGTTCGCGTCCGGGATTTCCCGCGACTTTCAGGAGTAGCGAAGGTGGCAGCTCAGTCCAGGCTCATCAGCCAAGCGTTGCCTTTGATTTGCTAAGATCAGCGATGGAGAGTGATTGATCTGATCGCTCATTTCCGGCGGAACCAATGCACGAAACCGTTCTAGGTCGGAGGCTTTTTTTGTTTCGTTGTCGCGGTTTTTTCCTTGTCATTCTCTTTACAGCATTGTGTTTTCCAATAGTGGATCGCGCACAGCAAGCGGGCATGAGCGGCGGCATTGCCTCAGGTGTAGCTGCCGCTCCCGTGTATGATGCGCAGAAACGCCCAATCACCGCCGGCGGATTCGTCGACAAAGGGCCGGTGATCTTCGAAGACATCACAAAGCAGGCGGGCCTTGCTGGTTGGCGCCACAAGATGGGTGTGCCCGAAAAGAATTTCATCGTCGAGACCAACGGCTCCGGCGTCTGTTTGATCGACTACGATAACGACGGCTGGCTCGACATCTATCTCGTCAACGGCTCTACGTTCGATGCGCTTGACGGCAAAGAGGAGCCGCCACACGCAGCCCTGTTCCACAATAACCACGACGGAACGTTCACCGACGTGAGCGCCAAAGCAGGCGTAACCAACGATCGTTGGGGCTACGGTTGCTCGGTGGCCGATTACGACAACGATGGCTGGCCCGATCTCTTCGTGGGCAACTACGGAAAAAACCGGCTCTATCACAACAATCACGACGGAACGTTTACTGATGTCGCCGAAAAAGCCGGAGTTCAATTAGGCAACTGGTCAACTGGATCAGCCTGGGGAGACTACGACGGCGACGGATTGCTGGATTTATATGTCGCCGGGTACGTACACTTCGACCGCAACGACCTCCCCATAGGCGGCAGCAAGAGTGTCGGCTACGCATACTGCCAATATCGCGGAGTTGCGGTGAATTGCGGCCCGCGAGGTCTGGCGGGCGAGCCCGACCATCTCTTCCATAACAACGGCGATGGAACCTTTACAGATGTCACCGTAAAAGCTGGCGTCGAGGACAAGCATCGATACTATGGATTCACTTCGATCTTTGTTTCTCTCAGCGGAAACGGCAGGCCCGACCTGGTTGTGGGGAATGACTCAGATCCGAACTTTCTCTACATCAATAAGGGCAACGGAACCTTTGAAGACGACAGCTATCTGTCGGGTTTTGCGTTGAACGCAGACGGGCGCGAGATCGCTTCCATGGGCATTGCCGCCGGCGATTACGAGAACAACGGCCTGATCGACTTTTTCGTCACCGACTTCGGCGACGACTACAAGGTGCTCTACCACAATGACGGTGACGCCAGCTTTTCCGACGTGAGCTACAAAGCCGGCCTTGCCCAAACCACCATCCCATTCGTCGGCTGGGGCGACGGATTCATCGACTACGACAACGATGGCTGGCCCGATTTGTTCATGGTCAACGGCCACGTCTACCCGCAGGTCGATCAGCACGATTGGGGCACCACATTCGCCGAGCGACCCTTGCTCTTTCGTAACGTACCCGATCAAGGCGGCAAAGGACGAAAGTTTGAATATGTTCCGCCGGTCGCAGGCTCAGGACTGGCAGTGGTCACACCGGCGCGCGGCGCGGCCTTCGGCGACCTATTTAACGACGGAAAGATCGATGTAGTCATTAATCCTGTCGACGGCCCGCCTGTATTGCTGCGCAATGTGAACCCCGACCATCATCACTGGGTTGAGATAAAGCTCGTGGGCGGTCCTAAGAGCCCTCGCGACGCGACCTGTGCCGCTGTTTATCTCACCGCCAACGGCATGCGCCAACGCCAGGATGTGCTTGCCAGCGGAGGCTACATCTCCGCAAATGACCGCCGTCTCCACTTTGGCTTGGGCGACGCGACCGACGCCGGCTCTGTCGAGATTCACTGGCCGTCAGGCGCTAAGGAAACGATCAGGCTACCCGCGCCGGATCGCATTTACACGATCACCGAAAGCAGGGGAATTACCGGAGCGTTTTGAGTTGGCGAACCTTGCGACGTGAACGTTGCGGTTAGCATTCCAAGTCCTTAAACTACAGGAAAACCAAAATCTCAATTTATGCGCAGGTTTGGCTGCAGTCGCTCGCGCGAGACACGCAATGCTGCCCACAGACAGCGCGGAACGCGAACCCCGGGTTATTCAGGCTTGAGAGTTACGCGTCTAGGCTTTTTGGAGCGTACCGCTCGCGAGTGCAGAGGTTCGAGACATGCTGCGACTGAGTGAGCGGAAAACCCGCCGGAAAACGACCTCAATAAGTAGTGCTTCTAGAGAGCTTCGGCATACGCTTAAAAGCGAGCGGGAATCTAATAATTTGCGCTCGCTACCCTGCGCCTTTTCTTTCCGGTCGTACTCGTGTGCCTGGCGGTTACAAGACCCTAGGGCGTTTATCAGTACTAACGTCGGGATAGCCTTCGCAATAACCCCAAACCTTACAGGTAAAGCCGCCTCCGCTTTGCGCGTCACCTAAATAGCGCAGCTTCCTTGGCGAACCGCCGAATAATTAACGATATTGGAAGCCCAACCACGACCATATGCACGACGAGCCCTTGAACCAAGTCACGATACCGCCGCGACAATCTGGAGCTCGACAGCGACGGCGTCCTCTCCGGCTTTAGCCACATATGTCTTGCCGCGCTTGTTGCTGTTGCTGTGCTTCTGACGAATACCGTGCTACTTCCGCTTGCCTATCGCCTTCATGCCGTGTTGCCAGCCGCGGAGCCGTCCGAGGTTCTATATGAAATCAACCTTGCGTGCCGCGGTGCGGACGAAACCCACCGCCGCACTTCCTTTCTGGCAACCATTATGCAGGCGCCCGCGATGATGTAAGCGATCCACAGCGAGGACGAAATCACGAGCGATCTCACCCAGCTTCGGGCTGAGGCCCCAACACGCGGTAGGCAGAACGACATCGTTGAACGGATTGCGTTTCGAATCTCTCGAAGACCTCGCCTCGGTGCATCATGTGCGACATTTCGCAGGACGCCCAGATTAGCAGTCTCGGATTCGTGGACATTAAGCAGCCTGCAGCCTTATCGCAAACGTGCAGCCGTGCTCAGACGGCTCCAACGTGAGGTCGCCGCCAAAGCTCTTCATCAAAGCGCGGGAAACATAAAGCCCAAGACCTGTGGCATTCGCGTCCTGTTGGAATGCTCTGAAGAGAATCTCGGGATTAGAGATTCCCGGGCCCGAATCCTCAAAGCGAACGATTACGGTTCGTTCTTCGTGGATTGTGCTAATCCTGATTCGTTTCTCCGGAGCCGACTCTAAAGCACGCCGGCTGTTCTTGAGCAGATTCAGAAAGACCTGGATCAGGCCGTAGTGATCCGCCCATACTCGTCGTGATTGATCCGTCGCTTCCCATTCGAGTTCTATGTCTGAATCGCGGCAAGCACTCTCGATCAAAACCCGCAACTCGTCGAGAACCGGGGCCAATTCAACCGTTTGGCGATCCTCCTCAGGGCCCCCTGTCGTCAACTCCATCGCCGACAGCTTCTCCAGGCCGTGAATTAATGTGCCAAGCGCTTCAAAATCCTCGTTCTCCTTCAATCCCTCAACACGGCTCAGGTTCTGATGAAAGACGAGTGCAGCCCCGGCCAGATTCCGTATCTCGTGGGAAACAGCGCTCATGAGAATTCGAGCATTTTTCAGGAGGTAATCGAGACTCATATCCTCGCGGCTGGTCAGCTCTTCAGAAAGGTCGACGATGATCGCCGCAAGTCGGTTTCCCCCGGAGTGCGCACGATACGTCGAGAACCAGGTGCCGACGAGGAAGGGCCTTCCATTGGCCCGCCGGGCGCGGCATTGAATGGCTGTGCGGTAGAGGCGCGATTGACCGGATTGCAGCGCTTTCTCGAGAGCTGGAACAAATTTCCCGATGGCTTGGCCACGCAGATTCTCAGCGCCCTCGCTGAACAGTTCCTTTGCAGCTTCGTTTGCTAAATAGATTTCGCCGGAAGAGCCAACAGTAAGGATCGCCGCAGGGCTGCTGTCCACCAGCGTTTGAAGCTGCTCTTCCGCCTCACGGCGCTGGCGGGTTTCGCTCTCGATTTCCTCCAAATGCGCCAGCACGATGCGCCGGTTTCGCAGAAGCTCAAAAAGAAACAGGCCTGTGCCAGAAAAACCTAGCCACGAGAAGACAAGACGCGGAATCGCGTTATCCAAAGGAAGATTACTGTAGAGTTCCTGTAAAACCGCGCAAAGGACCGAAACGGCGACGATCTGCCATCGTCTAAAGATGCCGCTGATCAGCATAATCGGGAAAAGGTACAGGAATCCGATCGATATGAATGGGCGCGTGTACCAGTCAACGACTGCGATGATGCCGGTCAGCACGACCGCTGTAATCAGCAGAATCTTCCGGTTTGTGCGGGAGTAAATCGCCAGAAAGTCCATGTGTAATTGTCCAGGAATCCGGAGCAGCGGTCGTTTCCATTATTGCTCGTGATTCTCCGCGAAGCCCTACATCGACCCAAGAGGAGCACTGATTGGCCTAAAGATTGACCGACTAGCCAGGAACGCCGTTGCGATATTGGCGATGATTTCTGTCCGCGGGCCGTGAACCACCGGGCGTGCCTCTCGGTGTTCCCATCGACGTGAGATAGATCACAGCGGCGAAGTGGCAGCTAGATATCGAAAGATAACAGCTACGCAGACGAAATCAAACTTATACTCGCACTGATGCGAATGCGTCTCCGCGGCTCGCAGCCATTCAGCACCGCAGTTCGGGGCTGGCGGAGGTTTGCTCGATATGAACGTTCTCAGGCCTTTGTACGTCCTCTTTTGTCTCTTTCTGACAGTCCTGCCTGCGAGCGAAGCCGCGGTAAGAAACAGTTCCAACTGCGCGGCGGAAGTCCACAGAGTCTATGTGGGTTCCTTCGGTGCGTCGCCTGATGCAGTTTATCTTCGACACAAGCTGGTACTAAGACTCACGCGCTCGAGGAGATTTCTAGTCGTTGATGATCCAGTCACAGCGGATGCGATCTTGAGCGGTACGGCACAGCTCCGCCTCGTTGGCTACCACAATTCGAATCCCCGAATTCGCTATCGAAATAGCGCAAGCGTGGCGGTCTATGATGCGAAAATGATGGTGAGACTTGAGGACGGACAGGGACGCAGCCTTTGGCTCGGGAATCTCATGCCGCATTTCTGGGGTTCCCAGTACGTTTCCGATAACGTGGTGAATCAGGCTGCCCGGCACGCCGCCGACGTCCTCCGATAGCGAGAATGAACAACGAAATCCGACTTTTGATCGTGGACGACCACAGCCTTTTCCGCGAGGGCCTCGTGCGTTTGCTGTCCGCCGAACCCGGCTTTCAGGTAGTCGGAAGCTGCGGACATCTCAAGGACGCACAGGAAATGCTTGATAGGGAACCGGTCGATATGGTGTTGCTCGATTATGATCTCGAAACCGAGCAGGGATCGCAGTTCCTTGAAGATGCCAAACGTCGAGGCAAGAGTCCAAAGGTCTTGATGGTCACCGCCGGGATGAGCAGTGCCGGCATGACGAACGTGATGGAGTCGGGAGCTTCGGGGATCTTCCTGAAGCATAGCCCACCCGCACAGCTCGCCGAAGCGATCCGTTGTGTCGCTGAAGGCGAGATGTGGCTCGATCCGCGAGCCGTCAAGCCCGTAATCGAGGGTGCGACGCGAAGCGCGGAGCGGAACAAGCTGGAATCGTTGCTGAGCGAGCGGGAAAAAGCCGTTTTGAAGGGCGTTCTTGAAGGTGCAAGCAACAAGGCGATCGCCGCAACCATGCATCTGTCCGAAAGCTCCGTGAAGGCTGTCCTTCAGCAGCTGTTCGTGAAAACGGGCGTGCGCACTCGCAGCCAGCTAGTAAGAATTGCGCTCGAACAGCACTCTCACGACTGGCTGGCTGAGGAGAGCTGAATTTTTCTTCATCAGAACTGACCGAATGAGGTGCGCTACATGTCACGCTCAGTATTTCGGATTTGTCAGCGCGGCTCTGCCATAAGCGCATAGCGGGGCCGGCGCTATCTGTTGCTCAGGTTAAGCCTTCAATCGATCCCGTCATCTCACCGTAAAATGTAATCGTACCGTTCTCTTCCTGCCAGTTTCATCGGCGTAATGCACAAAGGCATAGTAGCTGCTCGGGGTGTAGTATTGCCGTCCCAGGTTTACGTGTCCGCAATAGCGGCCGATTCCATCCTGAAGAAGGTCGGCGGAGATCGGACGCTCTTCAATTCTTCCGACAAGTAACCTGAAATCGACCTTGACGTTGTGAACGTCGGTGGAAGTTGTTGGCCCAACGTTCTGGAACAACACACAAAGACTGGTATCGCCCGACACCAGTTTCCCGGAATCATTTGTGAAAACAACGTCCATACCTCCCGTGAGCTTCGAAGTTATTATCCTGTCCTGTGCGGCATTGAGGGGTGGCTCCGCATTCAAGGGCTTCGTGAGCACGAACGCCGTTACCAGAGTTAATGCGATGAAACAGACGACCTTGACCTCTATTTCCATGAGGCTCACCCTTTCTCCCGGACCACTCAGCCCGCTTCCGGAATTGTTCCCAAAGACATCCGGCTATTTAATGAAGATCACATCGGAACGATCCGCTCTCATGCCCTCTGGGCTCGGAGGTTTGCATCTTTAGTTCCTTGGAATGTCGGCTCGATTCCACCAGCCACCGCCGAGAGCCTGAAACAACGCAATAGTATCGGCATATCGGTTGGATTGAGCCTGGGCAAGGTTGATTACTGCCTGTTGGTAGGCTTGCTCTGCGCTCAGGAGCGCCAAGTAATTTGTGTAGCCGCTCTGGTACTGCTTTTGGGAAAGATCAAGCGTAACCCGGGCCGCGTCTCGCGCTTTGGCCGCAATCGCCAATCCATCCGCATCCTGCTCAAGGGCATTTAGGGTGTCGGCGACGTTCTGAAAGGCCGTGATGACTGTGCTGCGGTACTGTTCCGACGCCTGAAGGTAGGCATCCCTCGCAGCCAGTTCTCTGTGGCGGAGTGTGCCGCCGTCAAAAACTGGCTGTGTCACTCCGCCTGCCAAATCCCAGACGCCCGTGCCCGAAGAAAACATACGTGTGAAGACGAGCGCCATACTGCCGACATCACCGGTCAGCGTGAAGCTGGGCAGCCTGTTCGCTCGTGCGACTCCAATCAGGGCGCAAGCTGAGTGCAGATTGGCTTCGGCCTGGCGCACGTCGGGGCGCTGCTCGACTAGCTGCGAAGGAAGACTGACTGGAAGTTCCTGTGGAAGTTGCAGGCTCGACAACTCGAATCTCTCTGGCAGATCCTTGTCGGGAAATCCGCCTGTGAGCGCGGCAAGGAGATCGCGCTGCTGCGCCAGTTGCTTGAGCAAAGGCGGCAGCGTCGCCTCGACTTGGGCCAGCTGCGATTCCTGCGCCGCCACGTCGAGCCTGCTCACGTAGCCCTTGTTAAACTGCTCGCGCAGAATCTTCAGCTCGACCGTGTTGATGGTGATCAGTTCACGGGTTGCGTTAATCTGCGCTCTCAGTGACGCTTCCTGGATCGCCGCGGCAGCGACATTAGAGCTTAACGTGATGTGGGTAGCAGCCAAGGCATATCGCGCCTGCTGTTCCTGCGCTCCGAGCGATTCGACTGTCCTCCGGTTCAACCCAAAGACATCGGGCACGAACGAAACGGCGACCTGGGGCGTGTAGAGGCTGTATGTGAGGGCGCCGTTCGATGTAAACGAGGAGACCACGTCCGATGTTTTCGAGTGGTCGGCCGAAAAGCCCGCCGAAAGATTGGGAAAATAGGCGCCGCGTTGCGCCAGCACGTTTTCTCTTGCGACCAGCAGCGTAGCCTGAGCAGCCTTGATATCGGGATTTGCCTTGAGCGCCCGTTCGATCAAGTCGTCGAGAGGCTTCGAGTGGAAAACGGTCCACCATTCACCCGGAATATCCTGCCCCGAAATGAACTTCTGCGCTTCGCCACCGGCAATGTTGGGTGTGGCACTTGTGGTGGCAATAGGAGCAGGCGTGTAGCCAGTGACCTGGGGAGGCGCCGGGGCCTTGTATTTTGGCCCCACCATGCAGCCCGAAGTGAACAGCAAGACTGCGGACAGAGTCAGTGCGCCTGACCAAGTGAGACTTGATTTGCGAGTCGAGGTCATACGGGTCAATTCCTCATGGCTTGCGATGGACGCTAGCTCCGCTGATTATTCCGTTGCTTGCGTGGTTTGCACCCATGAATCCCCCAATAGTTGGCGGATTGATGCTTCGATGACGGGCAGGGCCGAGCGATTGCGAGCAGGGCCTGGTCATGTTCGACGGCCGCCTGTCCACCGTTCGTTTGACTGCAGAAGTTCGAGCGATCCCAGCGCCTCTGCTGCCGGGAAACTGGATCGGAGTGGCCAGATGAGGCGCAATCGCAATTACGTATGCTGGCTTGCTCTGGGCCTTCGATGGAGAGATAAGGTGAGTTGTTCCGGGAGGATTCTTGAGGCCCCGGCCTAGGCTGTGGGCCGTATCGTGGATCGTTTGCTTTCTTGCGGCAGGCGGTCGTCCTGGAAGGCCCTTTTCGTCGCCAATCGCAGTGGCCTTTGGAGCATTGAGCGAAGGATCGCCGATTTGGTTTGCGCCCACCACGGACGTTGGCTGTCCAGATTGTGCTGTGCAGGATAAACCACAACTTGACCCGCTTATCAGCGCGCCAACTGCAATCAAGTGAAGAACGAGAGAGGTAGACTTCATTTTGCTTCGCCCTCCTTCCCCGAAGCATTCTTCCGGCCAAGGATGGCCACCTTCAACGGAGGCACCACCAGAAGCAGCATGATGGGGCCGAGAAGCATTCCCCCGACAATGACCGTCGCGAGCGGCCGCTGCACCTGGCTGCCGATTCCTGTGGAGATAGCCGCGGGGAACAGCCCAATACAGGCAGACAGGCTGGTCATAAGCAAAGGCCGCATGCGCGTGGACGCCGCCTGAAACATGGCTTCGGCGGGAGTGCCGCCTTGAAGCAACGCCTGGTTGTAATACGTGATGATCAAAATGCCGTTCATGACCGAGACGCCAAGCAGCGAGACGAATCCAATTGCGGCGGAGATGCTGAAATCAAGACCCGAAACATAGAGCGCTATGATTCCACCGGCAACTGCAAACGGAATGCCGGATAAGGCCAGGAGTGACTCCACGAGCGAATTGAACATGGCGTAAAGCAATCCAATGATGAGGACGAGGGTGACCGGCAGAATCACGGCTAGACGGTCTTTGGCTTCCTGCAACTCGCCGAACTCCCCCGCCCACACCAGCCTGTAGCCACTCGGCAACTTTATGTTTTTTGAAATGCGATCTTGCGCCTCCGAGACGGTACTACCCAAATCACGTCCCCGGACACTGAATTTAATGGGAATGAATCGTTGTGTACTTTCGTGGTAGATCCAGGCAGCTCCCGTGTCCAGGGTGATCGACGCCAACTCGTTCAAGGGAACATAGGCATTCGTACCACTCGGGGTCTGATAGCCCACCTTGATGTTGCGAATCTTGTCGACGCTTTCGCGAGATTCCGGGGCGTAACGCACCACAAGATCGAATTGCCGGTCTCCTTCGAGCACTGAGGTCGCGATCGACCCGCCCATCGCCGCCTGGATGACCGAATTGACGTCCCCAGCGTTCAGGCCATACCTTGCCGCCTTGGTACGATCCACCTTGATATTGAGATTGGGTTGGCCAAGCACCGGAAAGATACCCAGATCAGCCACGCCACGAACCTGGCTCATCTGGTCGCGAACCTTCTCGGCAAGAGCCGTTAGTGTTTCGAGATTGGGGCCGACGATCTTGACCGAGTTCGAGCCCTTGACTCCGGATATCGCCTCTTCGACGTTGTCCTGAATATATTGCGAGAAGTTGAAAACCACTCCCGGCAATTCGTTCTCGAACTCCGTCTGGATCTGCTGCGTGAGACTGTCCTTCGTCACTCCTTTGGGCCACTGGTCGAAAGGTTTAAGCGGGACAAATAATTCAACGTTTGAAAAAGGAGAAGCATCACTGCCATCGTCCGGCCGCCCATGTTGCGATACCACCGTGATGACTTCCGGATGGCGCAACAGAATCTCGCGCATCTTTCTGGCAGCTGCCTCTCCGTCCTGAAGGGAGAGGGTCATGGGCATTGAGGCGCGAATCCAGAAATTGCCCTCTTCAAGGTGCGGCAGAAATTCGCTGCCCAGCCGGGTTCCCAGAAACGCCGACAAAGCCAGAAAGACAATACCTATCCCCACGGAGAGTGCGCGGCGATGAAGCGCGAAACGCAGCGCAGGGTTGTAGGCCCTGTGCAAGAAGCGCACCACGATGGTCTCGGATTCTTTTACATGCTCTGGAAGTACGATCGAAGCCAGCACCGGCGTAACTGTGAACGTAGCAATAAGAGCGCCTGCCAATGCGTAACCGTAGGTGCGGGCCATGGGGCCAAATATCTGTCCCTCGACACCCTGCATGGTGAACAAAGGCACAAAGGCGGCTACTGTGATAAGCGCAGAAAAGAGAACTGCTTTATCCACTTGGATTGCGCTGATCAAAATCATGCGCATGCGATTTGTCCAGCCGTGCACCGGTTCCGCGCGATGGTCGGTCTTTGTTGGGTCGGCGCCCCAGTATCCACCGGCGAGGCGCTGCAACAAGCTCTGTCTATCTTCTGAGCGCGCTTGAAAATTCCGAAATATGTTCTCGACCAGGATTACCGCCGAATCGACGATGATCCCGAAATCCACTGCGCCCACCGAGAGCAGGTTTGCGCTCTCGCCGGTAATGACGAGAAGGATGACCGCGAAAAAGAGTGCAAAGGGGATATTGATACCAACGATAGTCGCGCTGCGGAGATTACCGAGAAAGATCCATTGGATCAGGAAGACGAGCACGCAACCGAAGATGAGGTTATGCAGAACCGTGTGTGTAGTAACGGCGATCAGCGAAGAGCGATCATAATAGGGCAGCAGCCGGACACCCGGCGGGAGGCTCCCGTCATGATTCAGCTGATCGATAGTCGCCTTGACCTTGGGGATCATATCGGCGGTCTTTTCCGTCCGACGCATCACAACAATTGCGCCCACTACTTCGTCCTGGTAGTCACGGCCGAGGATTCCCAGTCTTGGTCTGCACCCGATTGAAACCTTTGCCACATCCCTTACGAGCACCGGAACGCCGTTGGTCTGGTTGAGCACTGCGTTCTCGATGTCGTTAACCTTGTAACCTTGCGTCAAGTCATCATTGCCACCGTCGTCGATCAGGCCCACCCCGCGGATATTGATGGACTGCTGGCCGATGCTGATTTCGCGTCCGCCAACATTGAGATTCGCATTGCCCAACGCAGATAGCATCTGCGGCACCGTGACGTTGTAGGCTTCGAGCTTCGCAGGGTCAACCGAAACCTCGAATTCTTTCGTAGGGCCGCCCCAGCTATTCACGGCGGCAATGCCTGGGATCGTCAGAAGCCGACGTGCGACGATCCAGTCCTGAACGGTGCGAAGGTTGGTGATGCTAAAATGCGGCGGACCGACCACTTGGTAACGGTAAATTTCTCCCGTGGAGCTATTGGCCTGAATCGTAGGAACCAAATTGCCGGGCAGACTCACATTCTGCTGCATCGCGATCGATGCCTGGGCAAAAGCAAAGTTATAGTCAATCCCGTACTTGAAGACAACTCGCACAAAGGACAAACCATAAAACGACGTCGAGCGGATAACATCAATCCCCGGAGTCTCATAGAGCCCGATCTCAATGGGTCGCGTGTAATAACGCTCCATTTCCTCCGCGGAAAGCCCCGGTGCCTGAGCCGTGATTTCAAGGATGACGGGCGTGGGGTTTGGATAGGCTTCGATATTGAGCTTTGTAAAGGCAACGTAACCGGCAGCCCCAAACAAAAGCAGGCCGAGCACGACGATCGCGCGGCGGCTCAGGCAAAACGCAATGAGAGACTTAAACATTTTACGACGCTCTCTGAAAAGAGTAGGTGGGAGCTAGTCGCTCGGCGGAGCCTGCAGCATGTTGCTAAGAAAGACCGCCCCGTCCGTCACGGCAAGTTCGCCTTGCTGCAGACCGGCAAGAATCTGTACCTGGCCGTCTGCTCGTAGTCCTGTCTCGATCACTCGCTGCACAAACTGGCGTCGATCGGTTGTTACCCAGGCCGTCATTGAGCCATCGGACTCGCGGACAACACCATTAGCTGGTAATGCGATCGACTTCACTGGAGCGTGAACTCGGATCACAAAGTTCGCGAACATCCCGGGACGCAGTTCATTCTTCGGATCGGAGATTTCAGCGCGAACCGTCTCTCGATGCGTGTTGGGATCGACGTTCTCGTAGACCTTGGAGATCTTGCCCGTGAATACACGGTCAGGATATGCAGGCACACTGACTGCAACCGTCTCGCCCGGCCGCATAAGCGAGACATCGCTCTCGCTGACATCTGCCAGCATCCACTTGACTGCCAAATTTGCGACGGTGTATGGCGCCGGCTGATTTCCTGGCTGGACAAAGAGCCCTGCTGGCGCGTTAAACACGGTGACTTGACCGGAGATCGGACTCAGCACAACTAGCACCGGATCGATTTTGCGCGATGCAATGATCCGGTCGATCTCTGCGTCCGATTTGCCGAAAACTCGCACCGAATCGCGTGCCGCTTTGAGAACGCCCTCCGCAGTCTGCTGATCAAACGTTGCCTGTTCCAGTTCGCGCTCCGAGATTCCGTTCGTCCCATTCAACGCCTTGGCGCGCGCCAGTTCTTTTGCTGTCAGCTCCAATTGTGCCGCCGCGCCAATCAGTGTCGATTCGGCTTGGATGAGATCGGGACTGTCGATGGTGTAAAGCGGCTGTCCTTTCTGTACGGTGTCGCCTAACTCAACTAGCGCTTTGATGAGTTTCCCTTGGTAATTGGGAAAGACATCGACTGACAGGTCATCTGCGAGACTAATGTTGCCCACTGCTTCCTGCTCGACCGGAAACCAATAGGTTCCCACAGGCTGAACCTTGATCGAGTTCAATTGGCTGGGGGACAGGTCTACGCTTGTCACGGGTTGCAATGCGGTCGAACTTGAACTCGTTCCTTGCGAGCCGCGTGTTTCCGCAGCGCCGCTGGACTCGGACTTCAGAAACCCAATGACACAGGCGAGCGCCACGACTGCAAGAGCAAAACCCGCCACCTTGCCGTTGAAAACGGATTGACGTTTCACTGTGAATCACTCCCTGTCGAGCCAGTACAAGAGATACGGATTGGCCCGGAATCTAATATCCGGTTCACATTTCGCAGGCGATGACAGCCAGAGCGGTCATCCGGCTTCGGCGAGAACGCAGAAACTCGGAGTTGCGCGCATTATTGTTCCATCTAAAAGTCTATTTGCGACGATGAAGATCGAGTGTCCAATCGACCGGACATTATTCTCTATCTTTCGGGCCGAAGCTGCCCCTCCTGTAACATCGGCGAATATCTTCTGGCCAAATCGTGACGAGGGCATAGCCATCAACGAATTCGTGGCGTAATAGTCGCTTCTATGGGACCCCGCCGTGCTCCTGAAGCACAAAGAAATCGCCTCCGCCCCCGTCATCACGGGTTTCGCGAAATGACTGATCGGCTCACGATTGGGTTTGTGCTCGTCTGTTTTTTCTGGGTAGTGGTGATGCTGTTCCTATATGAGTGGCATAGTGTTCAAAGCCACACCCGGCGATCTGTCACTCCGGCTTCCGGGATATCAAGAAGCGTCTGGAGGGATCGGCTGATCAACCACAACGGAAAAAGCCGTGAGGCCGCACGGCAGGATGCCAGTGCGTCGTGGTCGAAGTGAACCAATTACTCCCGGCAAGTCGGCAAGCGGTGTGGGATCTAAGGGGATCCCGACGGATCCGGTTCAAGCCCGATTCGATCATTGACTGCGTTATGGAATCGCTGCTCGCAACCCAAGTAGCGTTCCGTCGTCTGCACAGAGACGTGCCCAAGAAGGAACTGAATTTGCTCCAATTCACTGCCCGCCTGATGGCAAAGACGGGCGCAGGTCCGGCGAAGGTCATGCGGCGCGAGAGACGGAATCTCACAGGCTTTTGCCTTCTGCTTCACGACACCCCAAATGACCTTTGGGCTGAACCCGGTACCCCAAATCCTGCCAGCCTTGTTGATCGAACGAAAAAGCGTGCCAGTTGTGATCCCGGCGGCCGTCATCCAGGCGTCAATTCCAGCTTTGACCCAATTAGGGACCGGTATAGTTCGTATGTGGCCGCCCTTGCCGACAAGATCGGATATGACCCAGTGCTCCTCCCTCTGCTGTATGTCTTCAACGCGCAGCGCAGTCAGTTCCGCCCGGCGTAGCCCGCAACCTAGCAGGATTGCCAATGTGGCATAGTCACGTTTGCCTCGAAGATTTGTGCCGTCTGCCGTCAACAACAAGCGCTTGCCTTGTTCGGCAGTGAGCCAATTTCCGACAGGGATCCCTAATCGCTTGGCACCTTTCACCCGGCGAATCCCGGCAGCCAAGTCTGCACTGAGCAAACCACAGTCGGCAGCCTCGTAGGCCAACCTCCGGACTGCAGCCAAACGCAAGTTTATCGTGGTCGAAGCGTAGTGCCGCTGCTCGAGGGATATGCGGTAACGCGTAACCACAGTCTTGTTGAAGGCTAGCCTGGGTTCTGAACAGTACCATTCGATGAACCCTCTGATTGCATGATCGTAGGTTCGTTGTGAACTTCGAGAGGTCAGGCTGTTCAATACGGCTGACTTGGATTGTTCAAGGTCCGGAACCTTCAGAATGTGCTTGGGAGCATGTTTGCGCTTTGTCTTGCTCTTTGCCATGGGTACGGCCTCCATTCGCCGTGGCAAGAAGCATGATCCTGATCGCCATTTTCGGTCTATCGCACCCTGGGGCGTTTATTGGGGCTAATTTGCGAAATGGGTAACTTCCGGTTTGCCGGTCATCCGCCCAGAATGCCGGTGTCGGAGTGATGTCCTCTCTCCGTGCAAATTGGGGTAATCCGTTCAATTAGAGGCTGCCCACGACTGGGACTGGGGACGAACAATCGCGGTCGGATCAACGGCTCTCAACCAGGTAAACCATCCAAAGCAAGAGCAGCAAAGCCCACAAGAAGTAAAGCATCGGAAATGCGAATTGCTTCAAGTAGGAGCGGTGCTTTCTACTCACTGCAGGGCCTCCCATGAGGTCTCTTTTTGTCTCAATCCAACATGCGGTGCTTCAGGTTCATGACGTCGCGATAGGGTACGACGCCCTGGATGATGTCGTGGTCGTCGACGACAGGCAAAGCGCGGAAGCCATAGCGGAGAAACGCAGCGGCGGCTTCCTTCATGGTGGACTCGCTCCTGAGGCTGATGACGTTTTCGACCATTATGTCTTTGAGCCTGCTGGCAGGCTCGGCGATGAGGAGTTCCTTGATGTCGAGGACGCCGAGGAGTTTGTCGTTTTCATCGACGATATAGAAGTACATCACCACGTCCATGCCGCGCGCGTTGCGACGAAATGCGCGGAAGGTATCAGCGACAGTCATGTCCGCGGTGCCCTTGAGAAACTTCGAGGTCGTGAAGTTAAGAATGTTGGTTTCCTGCTCCTCGATGATCTCCTCGATTTTGGCGACGAGCCGTTGGTCGAGCATCCTGAGGATGGTGCGTTTCTCGTCGGCGGGAAGGACGGCGACGATGTCTGCGGCCTGACCAGGGGTCATTTCGCCGATCAACTGGGCAACGTGCTCTTTCTTGAGCGCAAACACGATGTCGCGCTGGACGGCAGGATCGATCTCCTCGAGAGTGTCGGAGGCCAGAGAGGGCTCGAGTTCCTCGAGCAATGAGACGCGCTGCTCGCTGTCCAGCTCCTCGACGATGTCGGCCAGGTCAGCGGGGTGGATGTCAGAGAGCGCTTCCTTGAGGATGTTCAGCTTGAGCTCGCCCTGGAGCGAGTCGAGGTGCGGCCCGAGCGCCTGCACGTAGGACCAAGGGATGAGGCGCTTCTCTTCTTCACCGGATTTGGGATGCAGGATTTTGGCCAGCGACTCCATGCCCAGGCGGCGCAGCAGGCCGTGACGGCTGATGTCCACATCGGTGACGTAGAGCTTGCCGTTGCGCTTGAGCAGGCGGATATCGTAGACGACTTCGACTTCACGGTCCTCGATGTCGAGGACCTTCTTGTCGAAGAGGTAATCGCTTACCAGGACTTCATCGGGCGCAGGCTCGCGCACGCAGCTTTTGGGATCGGCCAGCTCGACGACAACCTCGCCGTGACGCAGTGATTTGACCGCAGAGAAGGGGATGAGCATAGCCGGGTCGCCGAATGGAGGCTTGATCTGCAGTTGCGTGATTTCGGCCAGCTTGCCCTGATCGACGGCGATCACGTCCTCGAGGCGGCCCAACTTGCGGCCATTGCAGATGGCGCGCGAGCCGATGATTTCGGACAGGAAGAAAACCTCGTCAGGAACAGCCGGTGTTGTAAGAATCTGGCTCATCGCCCACCTCTATTTGTGCAACACGGAGAAAAACTTCCACACCAGGAGCCCGACAAGGAAAAGCAGATAGAACCGCAGAAGGCCAAGCGAGAACAGGACAGCCGGCGTCATGCGGACGTGCGGCTTTTTGTACCTGCGGTTGATTTCTCTCACCGCGTCCCAGGCGTTGCTGAAGAATTCCGTGATCATTGCTTTTGCCCTT
>Ga0187874_10001616_pt1 | contig 19555 bp, 22 predicted proteins | sample June2016WEW_16_1_3_FD_132993 | JGI IMG/M metagenome (GOLD analysis project Ga0187874, IMG submission 132993) | Peatland microbial communities from SPRUCE experiment site at the Marcell Experimental Forest, Minnesota, USA - June2016WEW_16_150 | ecosystem: Environmental > Terrestrial > Soil >... | reverse complement strand
GTGTTTATCACGGGTATTGGGATCGATGAAAAGCGGCTGGAAATTGCCGCGCGCCTTGGTTTAACGCCCATCAATGTTGAGAAGGAAAATGCCGAGGAGCTTATTAAGGATATGACGAACGGGTTGGGCGCCGATATAGCGATTGACACAAGCGGAGGCGCCAACTCCTTGAGTCAGGCTCTCAGGTTCGTGAGGTTGGCGGGTCAAATCGTCCTGGTCGGACTAGCACCTGCCGCGGAGTTTGATTACACCCAGATTGTGCGGCGGGAAGCAAAGGTTTTCGGCACCTGGAGGAGACAACCTATCACTTGGATGCGTGCCATTCGACTTGTCGCCAATGGCGTTATTGACGTGAAACCCTTGATTTCTCATGTGATGCCGATGCAACAAGCGGAAGAGGCATTTAAGCTCCTTCACGAGAGAAAAGGGATGAAAATCATCTTGACAGCTAACTAGCTAGAGGCAACACGCTTACTGGTAACGGTGAGCCTAAGCGGAGCGATCGTGGGATTTGAAGGTTCGCCCGAACGGGGGAGAGGGCAAATGGTTACTAGGACCGGCTTGCAAAACACAGAGTCGGGAGTTAATGCGCAACCGACTATAAGCAGCGTTATTGAGCAGCTCAAGTTAACGCGTATTCACGTCAACATTATAATCGCGGCGGCTCTCGGTTTCGCATTTGATTCCTACGATACGTACATAGTGTCATATGGAATGCCGTCGATAATCAGGGAATGGAAGATTGACGCAATTACCATAGGAGTATTAACATCGGCCGGGTTCTGGGGCATGTTGATTGGTGCGATTGTATGGGGGCCCATCACGGATCGATTTGGCAGAAAAGTTGGGTTTATTGGAACCATTCTCGGCTTTGCGTCACTTACGGGTCTGACGGTATTCGCCACGAATGTCTATCAGTTTGCCGTGTTGCGCCTTGTTACCGGCATGTGCTTGGGCGGCATGATTCCCGTAGACACTACCCTGGTCTCAGAGTTTATCGCAACTCGTTACCGAGGACGATTTGTAGCCACTCTGACAGTATTGTGGCCATTGGGCATGTTCGCCGCTGCGATTGGAGCGCTTTTGCTGGTGCCACATTACGGCTGGCGCGTTCTCTTTATTCTCGGCGTCATTCCTGCGTTCTTAAGTTTCTGGGTCAGGTGGGGAATGCCCGAGTCGCCGCGATGGTTAGCTGCAAGAGGTAGAATGACAGAAGCGGTAGCAGTCCTTAGAAAATTGGGAGCGTCAGACACCGCTGTACAGGAAATCAAACCAGATGAAATCGCTGAGAAGATTCCGTTCAGCATCCTCTTGCAGTCACCGTATCTGAAGAGGTTTATTCTTACTTTTGGGTATTACTTCTTTGGATACTTTGGGTACTACGGATTTCTGCTATGGTTACCGTCGATTTTGGTCACGGTATATCATCTTACGCTCGTAAAGACATTTACGTTCACTTTGTTCGCTGGGATCGCGTCCATCGCCGGTCGCTCCACAGCGTTCTATACGGTTGAAAAGTTTGGTCGTAAGCAGTTGTTCTACGTCGGTTTCGGCTTGGGAGGGGTGGTGGCACTTCTCTTCGGCCGAATTCATGATCCTACCCTCCTCGTGTGCGGAGTCTGTGTTTTGAACTGGCTCATCGAGCAGGGCGCTGCTGGAACGGTCATCTGGACGCCAGAGCTTTATCCGTCGAAGGTACGGGCGACCGCCACCTGCTGGTCGACTGCTGGGGGCCGAATAGCCCCAGCGATCAGTCCGGTCGTGTTTGGATGGTTTTTTCAACGCCAGATGTATTATGGCGTGTACATCACTATGGCCGTATTCTTCTGGATTACCGTTGCCCTCGTATTCTTTTTGGGGATTGAGACGAAGGGCAAATCGCTTCACGAGATAGGCGCGGCATAAATGGCGGCAGACGAGACCAGGCCGGAGATACCATCTTCGGCCATGCCGGCGCGATCATCGAGTGCGGCAGGGCAAGCCGCTTTGCCCTTCTTGATTAATTGGTTGTCCGAAATCGAGTCCGGCATCGCACAATGAGGGCAAACATAAGATTACTGCTTTCGAATTCTGGTCTTGCCTTCATGACATGTCACCGGTAGTGGGGAATTCGCGGTTGGCGAAGGCTGGCGAAATTCTAATTGCTTTCGTTGGTGGTTCTGCGCAAACTCGTGCAACACAGCCGCGACGAAAATATTCTGATCCCAGGGCAAGGGACACAAGATTTTGGGAAACAGCCCCCGGCGCTCAGCAAGAGTGATTTATTGTTTTGTGCACAACAGATGGAATGGATCAATTTCGACCCGGCAATCCTGTATCTGCACTGACATATTGGGCATATCGTGGACCTAGATATTGAGATAGTTCTTTCTATGTGCTAATCCGCTTACATAAGGAGAAGTAGCGTTGACTACTTTGTCCGCAGGAGAGCGATTCATGCTACAGCAAGGTGTTCCTGTTTGGTTGATCACAGGTTGCTCGACCGGATTCGGCCGGGAGCTGGCGAAACTCGTGCTCGAACGTGGCTGGTGTGCCGTTGTAACGGCGCGCGATTTGGGGAAGATTCAGAATCTAGTGGCCGGAACAGATGGCCGCGGGCTTGCCCTCAAGCTAGACGTCACGGATTCGGCGCAGGTGGCCGAGGCGGTAAAGAAAGCCGAAGCAGCCTTCAGCAAAATCGATGTTTTGGTGAACAATGCCGGCTTCGGCTACATGGCTGCGGTCGAGGAGGGCGAGGACGATAAAGTCCGTGCCATGTTCGAGACTAACTTCTTCGGACTGGTCCGCGTGACCCGGGCTGTCCTGCCGGGCATGCGGCAGCGCCGGAGCGGGCACGTCGTCAATATCTCTTCGATTGGAGGATTCGTCGGATTTCCGAGCTCCGGCTACTATAACGCGACGAAGTTTGCCGTCGAGGGTCTCTCCGAAGCACTGGCGAAGGAGGTTGAGCCGCTCGGAATCAAGGTGCTGATCGTGGAGCCGGGGCCGTTCCGCACGGAGTTTGCCGGACGCTCCCTGAAACAGACCCGCAACGGAATCGAAGATTACGCCCAAACCGCGGGCAAGCGCCGCCAAGCAATTTCGAGTGGCAGCGGCAAGCAACCAGGGGATCCGGTTCGCGCCGCGAAGGCAATGATCGAAGTGGTGCAATCGAGCAATCCGCCACTGCGGCTGGTACTGGGGCGCATGGCTTTGGAGACCGGGCGCGGCAAACTCGACCTCCTACGCCGGGACTTCGATGCTTGGGAAAAAACGTCGCTCGGCGCCGATTACCCAGCAGTTCAGGCAACGAAGTGAGCGAGTCGCAGTTCACCGGCGCGCCCTGGAAGGAGAAGGTGCACTGCCGTCGATAGACTCGGCTAGTCTCGCATTTGTTCTCACACGATTCCTGTGTCATCGCCAGGGTTACCGAAGAGCTAAGCTTCGGTGAAGTGCATGTGAACAACCCAGGCGGCGGCAATTTCGTTCCTCTGCCGCATGTCGGCATCAAGGAAAGCGGAGTGGGTTGCGATGGGTCATATTGGTCGCTGGAAGAGTACTTCTGGATGCGACGTCTTTCAATCCGGCCATAGAACAGTTAAGAGGAGAATGACAATGAACTCGAATATTCTGTCGTTTTATTGCCCCACAAAGATATTTATGGGAGTTGGTAGTCACCAACAGTTGCATGCCATTATTAAAGACTGGAAGGTCGAAAGGCTTTTTGTCCTTGCCGACAGTATGGTTGTAAAGACTGAAATATTTGCTTCCGTGGAAAAGATACTGAAGGACAATAAGGTTGTTTTCGATTTGTTTACCGATATCGAGTCGGACCCGAGTGCCAACACCGTTCATAAGGCATTTGACCTTTACAAGACTTCTCAGGCGCCTGTTGTGCTGGCCTTGGGTGGAGGAAGTACGATGGACACCGGGAAAGGCGTGTGTATTCTCGCCAAGAACGGTGGACGCATCAACGATTATGAGGGGATTGAAAAGTTCTCTATTCCTCCACTGCCCCTTATCGCCATTCCGACGACGGCGGGCACCGGATCCGAGGTGTCTGGGTCCTGTACGATCACCGACACGGACCGCGGATTGAAGATGTCGATACGCCACGCGGCTCTGAATCCGGCAAAAATCGCGATACTGGATCCGATTGCTTTAAAAACATTACCAGGTGTCGTCGCTTCGCATACGGGCGTTGATGCGTTCGTGCATGCTTTTGAATCCTACATTTCATTAAATGCGAACCCGCTCACGGATGCGATGAACCTTCATGCCATGGAATTGATGTCGCAGAATATCAGACAGTTTGTGGCTAACAGGACCAATTTGGAGGCGGGCTTGAACATGGCTTGCGGATCGAATCTCGCAGGTATTACATTCGGTCAGACGGGTCTGGGCAATGTGCACTGCATGGCGCGTTTCGTCGGCGCTTTTTGCCATGTATCGCACGGCCTTTCCTGTGCGGTTTGCTTTCCGGCCGCCGCAGAGTTCAATCTTATGGCGAATCCCAAAAAATATGCCAGGGTTGCCATGGCGATGGGCGAAAACATTCAGGGCTTAACCGAGACCGAAGCCGCGAGAAAAGCCTACAACGCCATAAAATCGATGTGCAAGGACGCCGGTATTCCGGATCGACTGAGAGATGTCGGCGCTACCGAGGCCATGCTTCCGGAGATGGCAAAGCTCTCTGCTAAGGCCGGATATAACAAGTGGAATCCGCGTTATACCACCGAACATGATTTTATGGAGTTGTTCGAAAAGGCCTATTGACATTCGGACACAACGCAATGCGGAGAATGCAAGCTACTAGGGTCTCCGCCCGCGGCTATTTGCAAATAGCTGCAACTTTCGTGGATGAAAGTTGGTACAACTGGTGTAACGAGGCACAATCATGGAAAGAATCGGATTAATTGGAACCGGCATTATGGGATCTCCGATTGCCAAGAATTTATTGAAGGCGGGGTATCCAGTAACCATCTATGCGAGAAGGGACAATATCAAGAAGGAATTTGAGGCATTAGGCGCCGATATTGCGCCCACGCCCGCTGATCTGGCGGCAAAGAGCCGCATCATTGTTCTTTTGGTGAACTATTCAAAGGACGTTACAGAGCTTCTGTATTTAGCAAATGGCATCGTCAGCGGAGCCAAACCAGGAACAGTTATTGCCGACATGACGACAACCGATCCCGACTTTCCCAAAAGTATCTCCAAGCGATTATTGGTCAAAGGAATCGACTACCTTGACGCACCCATTTCAGGCGGCGCCTTGGGGGCTCAGAACGCGCAGCTCGTCATTATGGTAGGCGGGAAACAAGAAGCAATGGAAAAGTGCCTTCCGGTGTTTAATTCCATTAGCAAGAGAGTCGTATATATGGGAGAGTCCGGGAGCGGGCAAACGGTTAAGTTGATTCACAATCAACTGTCTTACACGACATTTTGCGCCACTTGTGAAGCAGTTATTATGGGAGAAAAGCTTGGGTTAACCGCGGATAAAATGATCGATGTGTTCAATCACGGCACCGCGCGCAGTTTTGCCACGGAAGTCAGGTTCCCTAAGTTTATTCTCACGAACAAGTTCGATATGGGGGTTCCATTCAGTACCGCCTTCAAAGATATCTCTCTTGCGCGAAAGGTCAGACAAACGACCAAGGTGAACTTCCCCATCAGCAACTGGGTCTATAAGTATATGAAGTATTGCATGGATAGAAACGCAGCGAACGACGACGTGTCGACAATGAGTGTAAAAATGAAGGACATTTTGGGGCGCGTAAAATCCTTTATGTGATCGACCTGGCTGGATATGAGCTCGGAAACATACTTCCGGAGATACTTCGGAAGATCGAAGCGGGCGTCAGGATTGAGAAAATACAGTTCAAACGCAAGTTAAGAGGGTGAGTGATGAGTAATTTTATAGTCCCCTTGGACCTGGGGGAATCAACTTACGATAGAAGCCTGTTTTTTCTGAGAAAGTGTATAGGCCAGCGCGCTGTTGGGAAAACTGCCGCCGCCGCTGCACACATTCCATAGCGCCTCGCTCGTTGTTTCGGCGCGTTTTTCAGCAGCCTGGTAGGCTCCAGCGCGGAGGTCGCTATGGTCGCATACGTGCCGATTATGCGCAGTCCTTAGGAAACAGGAAACTTCTGGTAACACTCGAAAACATAGGTTGGGGAGGTAAGTTCATGGGTGGCTACATGGGGAAGTTGGCGTGGATCGACCTGACCACGCAGACGGTGAAGGCCGAAGAGTTGGCGGAGAAAATTCGCCGTAAATACATCGGTGGCACTGGGCTTGCGGCCTACATCTTTCAGCAAAGCTCGTTCCACGAGATCGACCCTCTGGGACCGGAGAACATTTTGATCTTCGCCACCGGACCTTTGACCGGAACCGGTATTCCGACCTCCGGACGTTTTGCCGTGGCCGCCAAGTCGCCGCTTACCGGAATCTGGGGCGAGGCCGACAGCGGCGGCAGATTCGGCGCGGCGCTCAAGGCCGCCGGTTATGACGCTATTGCCATCCGGGGCCGGGCTTCGTCGCCTTCCGTGCTGACGGTCATTCAAGGGGAGATCGCGGTAGTCTCCGCCGAAGCCGTTTGGGGAAAAGACACCTACGAGACCTTCGACATCCTGACCGCCAAGTATGGCCCCAAGTCGGCGGTGGTATGCATTGGGCCGCCGGGCGAACGTCTGGTTCCGCTGGCGAATATCATGAGCGAAGGCGCGCACGCCCGGGCCGCTGGACGCTGTGGCATGGGTGCGGTGATGGGCTCAAAGAACCTGAAGGCTGTAGTGGCCGAGGGCACGCTAAGGGTGCCGATCGCGCATCCTAAAGAGCTGCTGGAGGCCATTCGGGCGTTGGCTCCGGGGATGATGGAAAAGATGAAGCGCGTGGCCGACTACGGCACTCCCGGCGGCACTGTCGGAGGCGCCGTCATCGCCGACCTGAGCGCCAGGAACTGGACGGACGGCGATTGTTCGAAGGCCGTCGAGTGCCTGAGCGGCGAGAACATGGTCGGCCAGTATGGCGCCGGCAAGTATCACTGTCCGCCTTGCTTTGTCGGCTGCGGGAAGAAGACTCGCATCCCCGAGGGGCCGCATGCCGGGGAGGTCTCGGGCGCGCCGGAGTATGAGGCGATTGCCGGCTTCGGCCCGCAATGCGGGATCTACGACTGGAGTACCGTGATCGAGGCCAACGACCTCTGCAACCGGCTCGGCATGGATACCATCTCGGTCAGCGGCGCGATCGCCTTCGTCTTTGAAGCCGTCAGCAAAGGACTGATCCAGAATCCGCCGGCGGGGCCGAAGCTGGAATGGGGTAGCGGTGAGGGGGCACTGTCACTGATCCGGCAGATTGCCGAGGGCAATGGCGTGGGGTCGTTGCTCCAGGGAGGAGTTCGCAAGGCGGCCGAGCAGCTTGGTCCGGAAGCCGAAAAATTCGCCATCCAGGTCAAGGGATTGGAGGCTCCGTACCACGATCCCAGGGCGCTGGTCAGCCTGGCGGTGGCCTATGCGACCTCGCCACGCGGAGCCTGCCACCGGGGTTGCACGCACAATGTAGAGCGCGTTCCCCTTCCGGGCCTCGGCTATCCGGCGGCCTTGGACAGGTTCGAGCAGAAGGGCAAAGGCAAAGCGGCGGCCCTGGTTCAGAATTATGCCGAGCTGTTCAACTCGCTGAAGGTATGTCAGATCGCCATGCGCGTCTATGATGTTCCGATCCTGCTGCAGTTGACGAATTACGTAACCGACTGGGGGATGGACGCGGCGGAGTTTCTAATGGCGGGCGAGCGGAGCCTCAACGTCAAGCGGCTGCTGAACATCTCCTGCGGGTTGACCCGGGCCGACGATACCTTGCCATATCGCTTGGAGCACGAGCAGTTTCCCACGGGAGGGGCTGCAGGCAAAGTACCCGACCTGCCGAAGATGCTGGACGAGTACTATGAGTTTCGCGGCTGGGGAAGCAACGGCGTTCCGGGGGAGAGCAAGCTGAAGGAGTTGGGATTGCTATAAGCAGCCATCCATGCAAGCCGTTACCATAAAGGCGTTCGGACACATTTCCTCGCTGCTGGGGGCCAGAGAGGTCGTGCTCGCTTGCGACAGCCCGTTGCAGGTGAACGCGATCCTGGATGAGCTGAAGAGCAGATATCCCTTGTTTTCAAATTACCTCGGTCGACTGAATAACATTGAGGAATCCCTGCTGATTCTTGCCGACAATCGAGAGATGCATTTGCATTCGCTGGTTCAGCCGGGCGAAAAGCTGGTGCTGGTAACCCCAATCTCGGGAGGCTGAGATCCGCCATTACTTCTTACATTGCCTTCCCATAAAGCACAGAGTAGTGCCGGAGTTTAGCCGGCATGTGCAAGCGCCGCTCTTGTTGGATTTTAATCCTTAATTCCTATCGAGGTGATATCACCGCCGCCCACGCTCGGCGTTTAGGTCTTCGGTACCGCATTAGGGTGAATCAACAGCGGTCGCCCGCTGCGGCTCTGAAAAACTTCGACTACGACATCCTTCCGCTGCGCATGGGCTTCGGCCACGAACTCCCGCATTTCATCTGCTTCACTCAGGGCTTGCAGCGCCCGCGTCATTGCAACGCTGGGTTCTCGGGCTGGCGCACCAGACGGGCGGCAAAATTTGAACAACACGCCGCAGCTTGATTCGATCTGCACTTGAACTCCTTCCCCTACGCGACCAGCACAGGGCCTGATTTTGCCACGTTTAGCGGGAGATGGTTTGCGTCCACGGCGTGGTACTCGGCCTGACACAAGTTCACGATTCCCAGCGCCTGCTTTGCACTTGATTGATTGCGTCTGCTGTTTCTGAGATTGTTGGTCGTGGACTCCTCCCGTTGCATTGTGGTCGGATCAAACAGCTCATCATGCATGAGGCCGACGAACAGGTACTCCGAGTCGGTACATCTCCAACTAGCGAAAAAGGCCAATATCGCTCTCTAGTATAGATATGAAAAAAACAGCAGAAAACACGAAGACCGCCATCAAAAAAGTCGTCACCAACCCTCACCAGATGAAGGGAGTAATGGCGGCGGTGAAAGCAGTGGTCGGGGAAGAACCAGACACATTTGACGATATGGACGAGCATCCCGGCAGCCTAGATTTGCCAACCCAGGAACACAAAATCACAAAGTTGCTTGCCGAAATGAAACGGCTGCCAAACGGGTCGGCAGAGCGGTTTCAGGCTTTTCGAAAACTTCTGAAAGTCCTGCATGACGAGTATGCGGAATAAACTGCTTCTGATGCCTCACTGCATGCATGAATCCGGAAGCTTAATAGGCGTGCTGTCGATGATTAACTTGCCATCGATGAGCCAAAAAATGCCAAGCTGAGGTTCCAGCTTGGCGGCTTTGGATTGCGGTGGCCTCATCATCGCCCTACTCGTCATCGCCGAATAAGAGTCCCGGATCGGCTGTATTGATCGAAATCAAGTTGCCATGGCCGTCACGGGTCGTGCCAAATCGCTCGCTGGTTCGTCCGATCACGTTCTCGTGGGAATCACGCACCAGATTCTCGAACGACCCGGTGAATCCGCTTGTGACTGACCCGATTATCCGATTCTGCCCATCCCGCACGTACGTTTTCTTGAGCATTTCGTGTCCTCCCACCTGAAATACACAAAGCCGAGTGACAGAGGCCCTGAGCCCGCCGCTCCGCCCGCCATGCGGCAACCACCCGACGGGTCGAATGGCCGTCCCCAATAAGCTGCTGCCAATTGGAAGGCATGCGGCCGACGATTTCCATATGGCGGATCAGGGCTTCGCTACAACGGATGATACGCAAGCATCGCAAAAAACTGTAGTTTGGGCTTGCAAGAGCGCGGACGAGCAGTAAAATATATCCCACTTTACCGGCAGGTGTTGTTGTTCCCAATATTATGCTGGGCGATAAACCAGTTGGGCGTTGTGTGTGGAGACGGTCTGTGAGGGAATAACGGTCCGAGGCCCAACCGTCCGAATGGCGAAAATCATCAGTTGGCGTTGCAGTCCGCGTACAAACTGCGAAAAGAAAGCGAGGCTTTTCATGGCGATCATCCGAACGACATTGAAACTTGCAGTGGTTCTTGTATTGCTGGTGTTCGCAACTACGATGACGCTGGCACAAGAAGAATTAAAGATTGGAGGAATTGGCAGCTTATCTGGTGGCGGCACGGCGTGGGGACTCGCTGCGCAGCGCGGTATCCAGCTCGCGATCGATGAAGTGAATGCGTCTGGCGGCCTAAAGGCTGGGGGCAAGACCTACAAACTGAAGCTCGTGATGTTAGATGACCAGTATTCGTCGACCGGCGGACATACGGCAGCCGAACGCATGGTTAACGTGGAGAAAGTGCAGTTCATTGTCGGGCCTACGGGCTCGCCGTCGGTACTAGCAATCCTGCCCGTAACCACGCCCGCAAAGGCGATTCTGTTATCGGGAGCTTACGCGCGCGCAATTCTGGCAAACGAGCATCATGCCTCGTACAACTTCCGGATCATGGATAGCAACGTGGAATTCGGACCACCGATGATCAGGTGGTTGCACCAAAATTATCCAAAGCTCAAAAAGGTGGCTTTGATCGCCCCCAATGATGCAGTTGGTCAAGCCGTTTTGCCGCCTTTGGCGGCTACCTACAAGGCCAACGGCTTTGAGGTTTGGACGGAGATGTACGATCGAGGCATGAAAGAATTCACGCCCCTGCTGACGCGCATGATTGCACAGAACGTTGACCTTTTCGATTTGAACAGCAACGCTCCCGGAGATGCCGGGTTACTGGTAAAACAAGCGCGTGCGGCAGGTTACAAAGGGCTCATCTGCCAAGTCGGAGGACCTTCCGTTGAAGAGATCATGTCCGTTGCCGGACCTCTTGTCGAAGGGTTCATCTCACTCGACACTTTTGATTTTTCTACGCCGGAAGGAAAAAGGTTCGAGCAAATGTATCACAAGAAGTGGGGCGGCATTATCAATGCCGAAACACCGATCTTCTATACCGGCGCCCAGATTTTATTTGAAGGAATCCGCCGCGCTGGGACGACGGACAGCGACAAGGTAAAGGACGCGATTGCGGGACTGAACCGATTCCAGAGCACCATGTACGGTGTGCTTTCTTGGGGTGGTCAAGCCGAATACGGCGTGAACCATCAACTCTTATTGCCATTCTGGATTGTCGAGGTGAAGGGTGGAAAGGAAATCGTGCGCGAGCGGATCGCGCTGAGCAAATAAATTATTAATCCAGAGGTGAGTGAAGGAGGAAGTGCCTCTCATTCACCTCAGGTTAGCTTAAATTTTGAAAGCTCGACATGTCTGAGCCGGATTTTCAGAGATGTGTCAACAGCTCCAGAAAGAGTGCGAACCATTGACCGAGTTCGATGTAGTCATACGAAATGGAACTGTGGTTACCGCCAGCGATACCTTTGCGGCTGAAGTGGGAATTCGAAATGGCGTAATTGCCACGATTGGAAAAGATCTCAGGCGCGGTACGCGTGAAATCGACGCGCGTGGCCGATTGGTGCTTCCTGGAGGCATCGACAGCCATTGTCACATCGAGCAGCGCTCAGCCATGGGCGTGATGTGCGCCGACGATTTCTATTCCGCAACTGTTTCCGCTGTGTTTGGCGGAACTACAACGGTGATTCCGTTCGCCGCACAGCATCGAGGTCAGTCGCTGCATACGGTAGTTGCGCAGTACCGAGAGGCCGCCGCTCCTAAGGCGATTATTGACTATGCCTTCCATCTGATTATCTCCGACCCGACCGCGACCGTACTGAATGAGGAACTGCCAGCGCTTGCCCGGCAAGGTTATACGTCGTTTAAGGTCTACATGGCCTATGACCGGTTGAAGTTGGATGACAGCCAATTCCTAGATGTGCTGGCGAGGGCACGGCAGGAAGGTGCCATCGTCATGGTACATGCCGAAAACAATGACATATTCAAATGGCTGACGCAGCATCTTCTCGATCGCGGTTTGACGAAACCCATCTATCACACTGTTGCGCACGCTCGCATTGCGGAAGATGAAGCCACTAATCGCGCAATTGCGCTGGCTCAGCTCGTCGACGTTCCTTTGGTCATAGTTCATGTCACGAGCCGGAAGGCAATGAACTTGATTCGAGCTGCGCAGAAAGAGGGATTGAAAATCTACGCGGAAACGTGCCCGCAATACCTTTTCTTGACGGCAGATGACGCCGATCGCGCGGGTCTCGAGGGCGCAAAGTACTGCTGTAGTCCGCCTCCGCGCGATACGGAATCCCAGCAAGGTACCTGGCGCAACCTGCTCAACGGCACGTTCCAGGTATTTTCCTCCGATCATGCGCCGTATCGCTTCGATGAGAGTGGAAAATTGCCGAAAGGTGACAAGACTACGTTTAAGGAAATGGCGAACGGCATGCCCGGCATCGAACTGCGCATGCCGCTGCTGTTCAGCGCAGCCGTCGCAACTGGCCGGATGGACCTGAATCAATTCGTCGCTCTTACCGCGACGAACCACGCTAAGTTGTACGGCATGTATCCGCGCAAAGGAACTATCGCTGTGGGCTCTGACGCCGATATCACTATCTGGGACCCGGAGCGCGAGGTCACAGTTAGCTCAGCCATGCTGCACGACAATGTCGGTTACACGCCTTACGAAGGCCGCCGGCTGAACGGTTGGCCGATTGTGGTGTTGAATCGTGGGAGAATTATCGTTGAGGAAGGAACTCTTAAAGCCGAGCGTGGTTCGGGTTGTTTTTTACCTTGCGCCTTCCCAAAGAGTGCCATTCCGCTGGGCCGCAAGGTTCCGGAACTGCGCAGGCTCGAGAGCGTTAACGTATCCATTTTCTAGATTTCTTTTTTAAAAGGAGCTCTAGCAATGTCGCGATTCGTGACCGTCGCCGCCGCGCAGCTCGGCCCTGTTCATCGCGCCGAAACCCGCGCCAGTGTTGTTTGCCGGCTCATAAGCATGCTTAAAGAAGCGCATAGCCGCGGCGCTAACCTGGTTGTTTTCCCCGAGCTGGCACTTACAACCTTCTTCCCGCGTTATTGGATGACTGACCAAGCCGAAATCGACTGCTGGTTTGAGAATGAGATGCCTGGGAGGGAAACCGCACCTTTGTTTGAACTCGCAAGCAAGCTTGGCGTTGGTTTCTATTTGGGCTATGCCGAACTCACGCAAGAAGGCGGAAATACCAGACACTATAACACCTCTATTCTCGTCGATCCTCGGGGCCGATTGATTGGTCGATACCGCAAGATACATCTTCCCGGGCATTTGGAACACAAGCCCGATGCTCCGTTTCAACACCTCGAAAAACGTTATTTCGACGTGGGGAATGAAGGATTCAATGTTTGGCGCACAATGGGTGCCAACATCGGAATGTGCATCTGCAATGATCGCCGCTGGCCTGAGACTTTCCGAGTAATGGGACTCCAAGATGTCGAGATTGTGCTGGTCGGGTACAACACACCGACCGAAAACATTCATCACCCCGAACCCGTACACCTGAGAATGTTTCATCATCTCGTTACGATGCAGGCAAATGCATATCAGAACGGCACCTGGGTTGTTGCCAGCGGAAAGTGTGGCCGTGAGGATGGCTATGCCATGATCGGCGGATCATGTATTGTTGCACCCACCGGTGAGATTGCGGCGAAGGCTCTGACAGAAGATGACGAGGTGATTGTGGTTAAAGCTGACCTGGATCTTGGTGCTTACATCAAGCGAACGGTATTCAACTTCGCCAAGCATCGCCGAATCGAACACTATCGCCTGATAACCGAGCGCACTGCGGCAATACCACCGCCGCAAGAAGACTGAGGCATTTGCGATGCAGAAACGCATTTTGGTGATCAACCCAAACTCGAGCACTGCCGTGACCCGCGGCATTGATGAAGCTCTAGAATGCCTACGTTTCAGTGGCGGACCGATAATCGAAGTTATCGACTTGCCTGAAGGTCCGCTCGGAATCGAGACGCAGCGTGATGTCGAAAGCGCCGTGCCACTGTTGCTTCAGAGACTTAAGCGACGTAACGACGCAGATGGTTATGTAATTGCTTGTTACAGCGATCCGGGCGTCCACGCGTTGCGCGAAGTTACCGTCAGGCCGGTGCTTGGTATCGCTGAAGGTGCAATTCTAACCGCACTGACATTGGGTGCCCGCTTCGGCACTATTGCCATTCTGCGCAAGGCGATTCCTCGACATTTGCGGGCCGTGGGTGGAATGGGCCTCAACTCGCGGATGGCTGGTGAACGGGCTGTTGACCTTGGTGTTGCCGAACTTGCTAATCGGGACCATACACTGGCGCGGATGATCGACATCGGTCGTGCTCTACGCGACCTCGATGGCGCCGATGTAATCATAATGGGATGCGCGGGTATGGCGCCATATCGCGAACCGCTGGAAAAAGCGCTGGGGCTCCCGGTCGTCGAGCCCACACAAGCGACAGTTGCCTTCATGATTGGCCGCTTGCGATTGCAATGGCGTAACGGCTTGACCGAAATCTTGCCAGACAAAACAGGAGTGATCAGTTGCGCCTAGACGCGGTTTTTGTATAGTTACAGTGCCAATTCGCAAGCTTGTTTTTCTCCGCGTGCTCTTTCGTTCCGCGCTGTGCAAGAAATGCCTGCGTGGCGCGCTGGATCTCAGCGAGCAAGGCAGTAGCTAACCGTGATAACGGCCTTTCCTTTTTGAAGATCGCCCATGCATCCACGATGGTTTCGGGCTGGAAGGGGATAGCTACGAAATGTTGCTGTTTGGCATGCGCAATGGCCGAGAAGAGATCGACGACTGCAATTCCCGCACGGGCACCGACGAGCAGGCAGGCGGTGTGCGAGTAGCGGACCTCTATGGCTGCCTGATAGGGAACGCCTGCAATTCGGTATGCGTACTTAACGAGCGGGCTGAGGCGGGTTAAGTCTGAAAGTCCGATCAATGGAAAGGCCTTAAGATCGAGAGGCGTTAATGCCTCATGTCGTGCTAGTCGATGACCTACCGGCACAATGCAGACCATATCTACTGAAGCGATCTTTACCATCCGGAACGTATTTTGTAATTCAGACTCCAACGCGATCGCTAAGCCAAAGTCAGCGGCCAACGCTTCAGCGCTCTCAATCACCGTGTGTGAATCAACCACATCAAAGAAGACCTTTACCGCCGGACGATCGGCCATGAAGCGCTGAATAGCCCCTGGTACGACCGAATGCCCGAGTTGTGGCGTGGCGCTGATTCGCACGTGGCCCAAACGGTTCTGTCTGAGATCCTCGATAGTTTGTTCGAGAGCTTCCGAGAACAGAACCATGGTGTCAGAAGCAGCAAACAGGATTTTTGCCTCTTGGCGTGCGATCAGCCGGTTGCCGTTGCGATCGAAAAGTCTGAAGCCGAGCTCCGCTTCCATGCGGCTGAGCGCATTACTGACGGCGGGTTGCGAAATTGCTAATTTTCGACTCGCACCGACTGTCGTCTGGCAAGTCATTACCGACCTGAAGATTGTGATTAGGCGTTGGTTCACTATAACTTTAAATTATACACAACGATCAATTTTAAATAGTTGATTATTGTCGCGGACTTCTTATAATGCCTGCCAATCAAAACGGAGCCGAGATGTAGACGGCGCGCAATCTCTGAGCGCGTTATCCATCATGCAAGGAGAGGTACGAAATGAGCACTGCTGCGACATCTGTGCACCTGCCATCCGATGAAGCTTTGATGAAGAAGATCGGCTGGAAGATTCTTCCGTTCCTGATGGTGTTGTACTTCGTCGCGTATATCGATCGGGTCAACATTGCTTTTGCCTCGCTCCAGATGAACGCAGACGTCGGCTTATCCTCAGTGACATACGGCTTCGGTGCCAGCATGTTTTTCGTGAGCTATTTTCTCTTTGAGGTGCCAAGCAACTATATCTTGTCGAAGGTCGGAGCGCGTTGGTGGATCGCCCGAATCATGATCAGTTGGGGCATTGTCTCAGCCGGGATGATGTTTGTCAGGAGCGAAACGGCCTTCTACGTGCTTCGCTTTTTGCTTGGCATGGCGGAGGCTGGGTTCTTCCCCGGCATAGTGGTTTATTTGAGCGGATGGTTCACGGCAAGTTTCAGGGGAAGAGTGACGGGCATCTTCCTAGTGGCGATACCGGCGTCAGGCCTGATTGGCAGCCCGATCTCAGGTCTTATCCTTGATCACATGAATGGCATCGCCGGGCTGCGCGGCTGGCGGTGGTTATTTCTGCTCGAAGGAGCGCCGGCGATCATACTTGGCCTGGTGTGCCTGTGGTGGCTCCGCGATAAGCCTGCTGAGGTCTCATGGCTAACCCCGGACGAAAAAAGCCGCATGGAGTGTCTGCTGGCCAGCGAGCGTCGGGGGGTCGAAGCCGTCGCCCACTACCGGTTATCAGCCGCATTCACTAACTTCGGCGTACTACTGTTGGCCGGTGTCTTATTCTGCATTGTGTTCGGTGCGACCGGCATTGCGTTTTTCTTACCTCAAATCATCAAGAGTTTTGGGTACAGCAACACGGTTGTTGGCTTCCTTAGCGCCGTGCCGTATTTTACCGGCGTCGTCACCATGGTGTTATGGGCGCGCCGTTCCGATGCCAAGCGCGAACGTGTCTGGCATATGAGCGCGGCCATGCTGTTCGGGACCGTTGGGTTCATTGTGCTGGCGTGTCTGCTTTCGGTCCATTTGGCTGCGATGATCGGGCTTTGCGCGGCGGCGATGGGCGTGTATGCGTCCAACGTGGTGCTCTGGACGCTACCGGCGGAATACATGGTTGGCACGACTGCGGCAGTGGCAATTGGGGTCATCAACTCAGTGGCTAATCTGTCTGGCATTGTCGCCCCACCGTTGCTTGGTTGGAGCCGACAGGTGACTGGCAACTTCGCTGCGACCGGCTGGATATTCGCGAGCTTCCTGGGGCTCGGAATGATCCTGACGTTTCTTTTCACGCGAACCTCCATGTACCGATCAGCACGCTCGGCGAGAAAGGTTTGAAATGGCAGAAACTGATTCCATTTTGGAACTTTCAGTCGAGGCCTTAACTGCATCTGCATTTGCGGCTTACGGTGAGGTACTGGAAAACAAAAGCGTTGAGCGGCGGCGCGACTTTGCGATGCCGTTCGGGCAAATTGATACTGGGTCCCAACCACGTCTATGGGTCAATCGACTGCCAGGTTGCCGTGCCGCATCGCTCAAGATTGATTCCATGGAATGTCATCCGCGGGCTCCGCAAACTTTTATTCCGATGCATCCCATGCCGTGTCTTATAGTCGTGGCACTGCCTGGTGAGGGTGGACAACCTAGTCAAAGCACGCTACGCGCCTTTGTCAGCAAAGGAGGCCAGGGCGTCTGCTATCGGCCTTCGGTTTGGCACTATACCTTCACGTCCCTGGGTGGTCCGAATGAAGTAGTGGTCATCCTGGCGAATTCTGGGCACGAAAACGACACAATCGTAGCGCAGTTGAAGCGTCCGGCCAGGGTCAATTTGAAATTGAGGAGGACACGATGAGCGAGAGGGGCAATCACTTAATTCGCGATTTCGTTGGCTATGGCTGCCGTCCACCCAACCCGAATTGGCCAGGGGGTGCGCGGCTTGCGGTTAACATCGTCATAAATTACGAGGAAGGTTCCGAACCTTCTTTTCCCGACGGTGATAGTGAAACTGAAAGCGGATTGACCGAGGGCGGCTCGGGGGCATTTGCCGGGCGCGATCTGGCAGCTGAATCGATGTTTGAGTACGGTAGCCGGGTTGGTATCTGGCGTATCCTGCGGCTCTTCCAGGAGCGAAAGCTGCCAGTGACCATTTTTGCCACTGCTGTAGCACTTGAGCGCAACCGGGAACTGGCAAGCCTGATTTCCGCGAGCGACATCGACGTGTGTGCTCACGGCAGACGTTGGGTCAGGGCGCAGAGCCTCACTGAAGCGGAGGAGGCCTCCGAGATCAAGTGCGCCTACGACTCGATTAAAGCAACCACCGGCCGCTCACCAGCAGGCTGGTATTGCCGTTATTCCCCTACCGTCAATACCCGCCGATTGGTTGTTGAACACGGCGGATTTCTATACGATTCCGACGCGTACAACGATGATCTGCCGTACTGGACGCGCGTTCGCGGCCATAATCACCTTGTGATTCCATACAGCCTCGCCAACAACGACGGAAAGTTCAGCCGCGGCGCCATGGCCACCGCGGACGATTTCTATACCTACGTGCATGACGCGTACGATATGTTGTACCGCGAAGGGGCGACCCAGCCAAAGATGATGTCGATTGGGGTTCATTGCCGACTTATGGGACATCCTGGCCGGGCGGTCGGGCTTGAGCGTCTACTCGACAGTATTGCGCAGAGGCGGGATGTCTGGATTTGCCGGCGGATCGATATTGCCAACCACTGGTGCGCGACGCACCCGCCGCTTACAGGTGATGCAGTCCCGCAGGTTAAGTGAACGCAGGGAAGTCTGCTTTTGACGAAGAACGTTAGGCGGAGTGCGATGCTGACGCCAGAGATATTCGAGCAAGTGCTTATTAATGGGCTGAGTCTGAGCGCGATCTATGTGCTGGTGGCGCTCGGCTTTACTCTCCTGTTCGGCATCATGCGCGTGGTTAATTTTGCGCATGGCGCGTTTGCGATGCTGGGCGGTTTTGCCTTGTTTTACCTGTATGGCAGCTTTAAGTTGCCGTACTTATTGGCAGTGCCTCTAGCTGCGCTGATCGTGGCCACGGGTTCACTCGTCTTCGAAGTCCTCGTCTTTCGATGGTTCTACCAGAAGATGTTTCAGAGCATGATTGGCCTGCTTGGGCTCAACATGGCCATTGTATTCTCGGCTGTACTGATCTGGGATGTGTATGAGCGCTCGATTCCGCCTGCTTTCAATGGGCTGATAAGTTTCCGCGGGCTGATGCTGCCAACCGACCGACTCGTGATCATCTGCATCGCGTTCTTGGTGCTGATCGCGTTCTGGCTGTTCATAACCCGGTCCCGCCACGGTTTGGCTATGCGGGCCGCGGCACAGGATGTGCAGATTGCCGAAACTCAGGGAGTTAACAGTGCTTTTATCTACCGCTTGGCGTTCTTCATTGCCATATTCATGGCTGCCTTAGCGGGCGGACTCTACGCGCAGACCTACTCGCTTTCTCCGTTCATAGGAGAGGAAACACTGATGGTTGCGTTTGTCGTCGTAGTTCTGGGTGGCATGGGCAGTATTCCAGGTGCGGCACTTGGAGGCGTGATCCTGGGCTTCGCGCAGAGTTTCATTTCGACCTTCTACGGCTCGGCTGCGTCCTCATTCACGTCTTTCGGTATGGTGATCGTGTTACTGATCTTTCGGCCCTGGGGACTCCTCGGCGTCCCTGAATCGGAGCACCTCTGATGGATGAACAAACGGTACCGCCGGCGGTCGATGTTGGCTCCGGTTCGCCGGGTGAACTTGGCAAGGCTGCTGTTGCGCCCAGCACGGCTGTTTCTGAGGCGGTTTCAAAGCGGCAGTGGATTGCGGGCGCAGTGGTATTGATGATTGCATTCGCCTGGCCATTCGTCTTTCCGAACAACTTTATCGTTGCGATGGGCACGATGGTTCTGCTGAACGCCATCGGTTCCAGCAGCCTGCATCTGATCATCCGCACCGGCC
>Ga0187874_10001613_pt1 | contig 19587 bp, 17 predicted proteins | sample June2016WEW_16_1_3_FD_132993 | JGI IMG/M metagenome (GOLD analysis project Ga0187874, IMG submission 132993) | Peatland microbial communities from SPRUCE experiment site at the Marcell Experimental Forest, Minnesota, USA - June2016WEW_16_150 | ecosystem: Environmental > Terrestrial > Soil >... | reverse complement strand
GAGCACGGGTGACCCATTCGTGTTCTTCTACACGAACTCGACCAGTCCCAGGTCGATGGATTACCTGATGGCAAATGGGACGGCGGCGACGAGTTACTACGGAGCCGCCATTGAGATCCTGGGAGCGGCTCCGTCGGTATCGGGGTTGCTCACGCCAACGGTGACGGTGACGCCGTCCACATCGAGCATCACCATACTGCAATCGCTTTCTGTCACAGTCACGGTCGGCAGCGGAAGCGGCAACCCAACGCCCACCGGAACGGTCACGCTGACCGAGGGCGGTTACTCTTCCGCGCCGACAACGCTCAGCGGCGGCAGCGTCACCGTCAACATCCCGGCGGGATCGTTGGCCATCGGGTCGAATCCGCTTACCGTCAGCTACACGCCTGACGCCGCTAGCTCCTCGACCTACAACTCTGCTACAGGAACATCGCCGGCTGTGACGGTGACCCAGGCAACACCGGTGGTGTCGGCATGGCCGACGGCAAGCGTCATCACCTACGGTCAGACATTGGCGTCGTCAACTCTCACGGGCGGCACAGCCTCGGTGCCTGGCGCCTTCGCCTGGACCACGCTGAGCATTGCTCCCGGCGCAGGAACGCCGTCAGAGAGCGTAACCTTCACGCCCACTGACGCGATCGACTACAACACGGTGACGGGATCTGCCACGGTTACGGTGAACAAGGCGATCCCGACGGTGACGGTTTGGCCGGCGGCCAGCAACATCTCCGCCGGGCAGACGCTGGCCTCGTCCACATTGACCGGAGGCACGGCTTCGGTCCTGGGCACTTTTGCTTGGACCACGTCGGCCACAATTCCCCCTGTGGGAACGACCGCCGAGAGCGTGACCTTTACGCCCACTGACGCGATCGACTACAACACGGTGGCCGGACAGGTTAACGTCACGGCGAACAGCTCGACGTCGCCGACGGTGTCGGCATGGCCTACCGCCGGCGTCATCACCTACGGGCAGACGTTGGCTTCGTCGACCTTGACGGGCGGTACGGCCTCGGTGCCTGGCACCTTCGCCTGGACCGCGCCCGGCACGACTCCCGGCGCAGGCACACCGTCAGAGAGCGTGACCTTCACGCCCACTGATACCACCGATTACAACGCGGTCACGGGTTCTGTCGCGGTAACAGTGACAAAGGCGACTCCAACGGTGTCAGCTTGGCCCGCCGCCGGCGCCATCACCTATGGGCAAACGCTGGCTTCATCCACGTTGACCGGAGGTACGGCTTCCGTCCCCGGCGCCTTTGCCTGGACCACCGCAAGCACGGCTCCCGGCGCAGGTACCGCCACACAAAGCGTGACTTTTACACCGTCTGACGCGACCGACTACAACACCGCGGCAGGGCAGGTGAGCGTCACAGTGAAAAAGGCGACGCCAACGGTGTCGGCATGGCCGGCGGCCAGCGCCATCTCTTACGGGCAGACGCTGGCTTCGTCCACGCTGACGGGCGGCACCGCTTCCGTCCCCGGCGCCTTCGCCTGGACCGCGCCCGGCACGACTCCCGGCGCAGGCACACCGTCAGAGAGCGTGACCTTCACGCCGACTGATACCACCGATTACAACGCGGTCACGGGTTCTGTCGCGGTGACAGTGAACAAGGCGACTCCAACGGTGTCGGCATGGCCGGCGGCGAGCGCCATCAACTACGGACAGACGCTGGCTTCTTCGACACTGACCGGAGGCACGGCTTCCGTCCCCGGCGCCTTCGCCTGGACTTCGGCAAGCACGGCTCCCGCCGCAGGAACACCATTAGAAAGCGTGACCTTCACGCCCACTGACGCAACCAACTACACAACCATCACGCATACGGTCCAGCTCACAGTGAACAAAGCCCTCTTGACCGTGACGGCAACTAACGCCTCAGTGCCCTACAACCAAGCCATTCCGAATCTCACTTACAGCACGGCCGGCTACGTGAATGGGGACACTTCTTCAGTCCTTAGCGGTGCGCCGGCGGAGACGACGACAGCTACGCAAGGTTCGCCGGTTGGAACCTATCTCATCACCATCACCCAGGGCACGCTCGCCGCAGCCAATTACAGCTTCCAGTTCGTGAACGGCACATTGACCATTACCGCTTCGGGAAACACGGCCGCGCCTACGGTGACCACCAGGGCCGCATCGAATGTTCGAACAAACAATGCCACGTTGAACGGCACCGTAACCGCGAACAATGCCACCACGCAGTACTGGTTTGCCTACGGAACCAACAGTTCCTCTTTGACTCACACAACAACAGAAACTGGCGCATTGAAGGGAACGTCAGCCACGTCGGTGAACGCGTCATTGACGGGGTTGAGGGCGAGCACCACTTACTACTTTCAGGTTGTCGCATCCAATGCGGTGGGCATCACCTACGGCGCGGTTTTGAGCTTCACTACGAGATTTTGAGCTTCACTATTTGAGCTTCACTACGAGATAGGGGAGCGCCGGGTTCGGACGCGGTGGCACGCTCGCCCGCCGAACAGCCGCGTGGCCCGGCCCCTTGCTCTAATCGCTGCTTGCCTTCTCCGCGAGCATCTCCGCCGCTCTCGCCTCCGCCGTCGCCTTGTCCATCGCCTTGCCGAGCTTCTGCGTCATCACCTGGAAGTGATATCCCATCACCGCCAGCGTCATCGCCACGCCAAAGCAGCGCCGGTATTTCGTCGCCGCCGCCGCCAGAAATTTCCAATAGCTCCACTGGTGCCGCCCAAACACCCCCTGCCGCACGATCGAATTCACCAGCGCGCGCATATTGGCGCCGGTCAAAAATGGAGGACTCGCCTGCTTCTTCGCTCGCTCGCCCGCCGCCCTTTTCGACGGCTTCGGATGCGCCCGATTCAGGTAGAGCTTCACGCGCTCGTAGTAGGCCTCGCAGTTGTAAATCCTCTTCATCACGTCGCGGTAGCCTTCCACCAGCTTTGCCGAATCCATGCGCGGCAAAAAGTTCAGCCTGTCGCAAAAGGTGTTATTGCCGCCGCCCGAGTCCAAAATCCGGTCTTCCCGCCGCAAGCGCCGAAACAGTTGTGTCCCCGGCATCGCCTGCAGCAGCCCCACCATCGCAATCGGAATCCCGCTCTTCTGGATGAACTCCACCATGCGATCGAAAATGTCTTCCTTATCCGTGTCAAAGCCCAGGATGAATCCGCCCATCACCTGCATCCCGTAGCTCTGGATCGTGGCCACGCTCTCCAGCAAACTTCGCCGCGTGTTCTGCAGCTTGTTGCTCGCAATCAGGCCTGACTCATCCGGCGTCTCTACGCCAAGAAACACCGATCTGAATCCCGCATCCTTCATCAGCTGCATCAGCTCCACATCGTCGGCCAAATTCAGCGAGGCCTCCGTAATGAAGTCGAATCGCGCGCCTGTCTCCTCGCGCCACTCGGCCATGGCCCGCAGCAGCTCCTTGGCCCGCGCCTTGTTGCCGATAAAGTTGTCATCCACGACAAACACGGTCTCGCGCCAGCCCGCCGCGAGCAACTGGTCCAGCTCCGCCAGCACCTGCGCCACAGCCTTGGTCCGCGGCCGCCGCCCGTAAATCTCGATAATGTCGCAGAACTCACAGTTGAACGGGCAGCCGCGCGAGTACTGCACGGTCATCGTCGAGTAGCGCTTCATCTTGATCAGGCTCAGATCGGGCAGCGGACTCGAAGCCATCTCCGGCCGTTCCGCCGCCTGATACACGGGCCGCGCCGTCCCCGCTTCCAGCTCCCGCGCTAAATCTCCAATCAGGCTCTCCGCTTCGCCGATCACCACGTGGTCCGCCTTCAACTCCTCCGCCGCCACGCTGCTCGCAATCGGCCCGCCCACAACCGTACGCAGCCCGCGCGCGCGGCAACGCTCCACGATCTCCACCAGCGACTCGCGCTGGATGTGCATCCCGCTCACAAAAACCACATCGGCCCACTTCAGGTCGCGGTCCCGCAGCCGCTCCACATTCGTGTCCACCAGACGCCTCTTCCACGTGCCCGGCAGCAACGCCGCCACCGTCATCAGGCCCAGCGGAGGCTGCGCCGCCCGCTTGCCCAAAAACTTGAGTGCGTGTTTGAAGCTCCAAAATGTCTCAGGGAATTCCGGGTAGATCAGCAGCGCGTTCATAAGCCATCTCTCAGCAGAATCAGCAGGAAGAGTGGCTGCGCGGGCGCGATCGACGGATTCAGGCCGTGCTTCCCCTGATGGAAGCAGTGCGGCCCCGCTCGGTGCGGCGAACTAGTCCTAGATCCATTCTCCCACCGAAAGGGTGAAAAACTGGTCAAATGTGAACAGTTTTGCGGCAAGCCGTGCGCCCGCGCGCCAAAACCGCCGCTAGCTCAGCTAACTCCGCCAACTCCGCTAGCTCCGCTATAATCAAATCAATGAAGCACCCTGCCACTCGCCGCGCCCTCTTGATCGCCGCCCGCGCAGCCGCGGCTGCGGCGGCTCCGGCCGCCTAGACTCCTGCTTCATCTCATCGCCAAAATTCAGTTCTTGGATTGCAGTTAACACTTATGGTGTATGGTGTCCGAGCCACGAACTCGTCGCTCTGAACCCTGACCCCTGATCTCTGATCCCTGCGCCGGGGCCCTCATCGACGGGTCTTCGTCGATGGGGGGCTGTATTCTGGAGTCATCATGGAAGAGTTTTCCCGCATTCAGCGCCTTCCCGCCTACGTCTTCAACATCACCGGCGAGATGAAGATGGCCGCGCGCCGCCGTGGCGAAGACATCATCGACTTCGGCATGGGCAACCCTGACGGCGCCACGCCCGCCCATATAGTAGATAAGCTCATTGAGGCGGTCAGGAAGCCCACCACGCATCGCTACTCCGTCTCGCGCGGCCTGCCCCGCCTGCGCAAGGCCGTCTGCAACTGGTACAAGACGCGCTACGACGTCGATCTCGATCCCGACTCTGAAGCCATCGTCACCATCGGCTCCAAGGAGGGCATCGCCCACCTCTGTCTCGCCATCCTCGATTCGCGCGATACCGTGCTCGTTCCCAACCCCAGCTACCCCATCCATATTTACGGCCCGGTTATTGCCGGAGCGCACATCGTCAGCGTCCCCGTCCACAACCAGGAAAGTTTCCTCGCCCAGCTCGAGGAGCTCATCCCGCGCATGACGCCGCGCCCCAAGGCCCTCATCGTCAACTTCCCCTCGAACCCCACCACCGAATGTGTCGACCTGCCTTTCCTCGCGCGCCTCGTCGCGCTCGCCCGCGAGCACGGCTTCTATCTCATTCAGGACCTCGCCTACGCCGACATCGCCTTTGACGGCTACCGCCCGCCCAGCGTCATGCAGGTTCCCGGCGCCAAAGAAGTCGCCGTCGAGTTCTTCACGCTCTCGAAGTCCTACAACATGCCCGGCTGGCGCGTCGGCTTCATGGTCGGCAACCAGCGCCTGGTCAACGCGCTCGCCCGCCTCAAGAGCTATTTTGACTACGGCACCTTCACGCCCATCCAGGTCGCCGCCATCGCCGCGCTCGAGGGGCCTCAGGAATGTGTCGCGCAGATCTGCGATAACTACCGCCGCCGCCGCGATGTCCTCGTCGACGGGCTCAACAAGGCCGGCTGGACTGTCGCCAAACCCAAGGCGACGATGTTCGTCTGGGCTCAGATTCCCGAGGCCTACCGCGATCTCAAGTCGCTCGAATTCTCGAAGCTCCTGCTGACCGAAGCCAAAACCGCCGTGAGCCCTGGGATTGGATTTGGCGACTACGGCGACAACCACGTCCGCTTCGCCCTGATCGAGAACGAAGAAAGGACGCGGCAAGCATTGAGGGGGATTAAGCAGATGCTAGCGAAGGGTGTAGTCCCTGCGTAGAAACAAAATCAGGGTGCCCCATCCTTTCCGCGTCGTCTGCGGAAAGGGTGGGTGACAACCCCGCCAGGCGCTGCGTGGCATTAAGGCCATGCTCGCCAAAGGCGTCGTGCCCGCGTAATGCTCAGGAAGCTCCCGTAGGGAGCGCAAGAAAATAGCCCAGGGCGTCAGCCCTGGGATCCGGGCCGTTCAATTCAAAATAACAAAGTACGCGGCGCAGCCGCGCCGTCTCAAGCGATACGCCGAGTTAGTGAAACCACCGAGACATTAGGTATGAGAGCCCAGCGACGAACGGCGCGCCGACCCGAACCCATGCCTCAGCGACGAAGGCATTCGAGAACCGAATCGCAACCCGGAGCTCTAGCATGACCACCGCCTCAAAACGCGGACGGCCTCGACGTCTCTGGAGTGAACGCCCCAAGGGCGGCGTCCCAAGCGGTACGCGCGCAACTTGCCTTGCCTAATCCACCGGCGCACCGTCCGGCAAGAGCAGCCCATTATGCGCGCAGCACGATGAACACGAAGTAGATGCACCGCTGGCTCCGCGGCGGCACCAAGAACAGTTCCGTTTGTCATGATTACCCCTCGAACCGTTGAAGATTGGTCTTGGGGTGTGCCTGCGACTATGAGGCTAGAGCTCCCGCACACCCGAACAATTGGCTGTCAAACTGCCAACGTCCAGGCTTCGGCGGATGGCTGCCATGCAAGAGGAACCAGAATCTGCGCGTCCAGCTCAAGCCGCAAAACCGGCCGACGACACAGCAGAGCTTCCTCTTCAGCGAAAGAATTTTAATGGATATTCGATCCCGTAGGTCGCGCGCATTTTCTCGCCAGCCAACCAGCACCTTCAAAATCCGCTCAAACTTCTCGCAACGCAGTACGTAATCGAGGACTTCGTTGCCAAAGAGGACATGGGCCGTCTGATCCTTGGAATCGAAGAATTCTAGGGCCTCGTCGGTTGTCAGCTCGGAGCCACCGTCGCCCTTTTTGAAGTACCGGAAGACGTTTAAGTCAGCGAACGTCGTGAGGATCGACTTGACCATTAGCTCAAAAGCATCAAGCCTGGCTCGCGCACCAAGGAGCCGGACCAAATTCCGACCGCTCGCATTCGGCAGGACCGAGAAGTCAATGCGAGTGAGCGAGTCGTAGCGACTGAATGAGTAGGGAGGCTCTTGCTCAAGGACCCGCCCTGTAATCGGATCTGTGAAGAATCCCTGGGGCCAGCCGTAGCCTCCGGAAGCGCCGTCATTCGCCGTCAGTTCGAACTGACTCATGAATGCGGCCAATGAACCTGGAACGGCCGAGCGGACGCACTCTGCGATTTCTCGCTCGAATGTGTGCATTGCGCTGGTCCGCCGCTTACATTCCATTGGGCCAGACGGCCCGATGATGTCCCATCGTGGCGAGGAGGCGGGGAAAGAATCCACTCCAATCCAGCAGTTGGCCGAACCCGCCGGCACAGATTCCACTTTGTACGTCGCGGTCTCGACCTCGGGACCGGAAGCGCCCAAAATCGTATAGCCTCCGCCCAGAGGCCGCGCCGGCTCCGACAGTATCCGCTTACAAATCGGGTTGGAATTCATCCCCACGCTAAAATTGTACGGCGAATCTTGTCTCTACAAACCAATCGTGGCCGCTAATCTTCAATCGAAGTCGGCGGGCACCCAGCCACTTGCGACGCGCCACCCTCGCCACAACAATTCCTTTGTCATTTCCGCCCCACGCGGTATAGCCTTAGGCCCGGTCCATTTGGCCCAGGCTGAGCCTCACGGGTCAAGCAATCACAACAATCAAACTTTCCCCGAGGAGGAGAAATCATGAAATTCATGGTCGTATGGAAGACTGTCCCCGGTAAGTACAAGACCGCGCTTGAGCAATTTCTGAAAACGGGCGGCCCAGCGCCGGCCAAAGCCAAAACAGTAGGACGCTGGCATGTTCCAGGGTCAATGCTTGGCTGGCACCTGATTGAAGCGAGCGGACCGGAGGCTCTTGCCGAGCACGCCGCCGAATGGGCAGACGTTCTGGAATTGGAAATCTACCCCGTCATTGAAGACGCCGCAGCCGGAGCTGCTGCGAAAAAGGTCTTCGGCAAATAGCCCCGCAAGGCTACGCCCCATCCCGGCCGGGTTCCCCATCCTGGCTTTGCTAGGGTGGGGTCGGCCCCTCGTTCCATTCACCTCTTCACTCGTTCACTCCTTCACTCCATCTGTGAATGTCAAGTCCCCCACCAATGCCGAACTGCCGTAAACCGCTGAAAACGCACGCAAAAAACATCCGCCAAGTTTGCCGATTATTTCCTTTGAGGTCGCTAGACTTGTCTTAGGTAGGCAAGCCGCAGGTTCGTCAGACTCGCCTCCTCAGGAGGGCAGAAATTAAATAAAGAAATTTTTTGGGGTGCCAAAAGCGCAGAAAGTCCACGTAACGCTTTTAGAATCAACAAATCGACCTCAAAATCCTCGCCGATTTTTTGCGATTTTTATCGATTTTTGTGCGCAAAACGGCCCTGATTCGCCCGGATTTCACGATTCCTTGCGCGAATGGGTGCGTCCCCTGTCGCCCGCGAGGGCACGCAAAACGCCGTAACTCCCGCGCGCACCCACGCCGCAAATCTGGGACGCACTTCTCCACCGTGCGGTATAACGGTCCTGTCAGCCCGCCATGCGGTGAGTCCCCAGCCGCACGCGAGGGTGGGGGTCATGATTGCGTTCGATGTTGAGCATGGAGCGGTCCACTTTCCCGCGGATCGCCGCCACCGTCTCTGGATTCGTCCTTCGATTCTGATCGGAACCGCTGCCGTGATCGCGTCGCTGGTGGCCGCGGCGTGGATTGAGATGGCCGTGGCCGGCCTGCCGCACATTCCGCCCGTCCCCGTGGTGTATCCCAACAGCTTTATTGGGCCGCACGGCTTCCCGCTCTGGGTTCGCTACTGTCACTTCTTCAACTTCCTCTTCGTCACCATGCTCATCCGCAGCGGCCTCTCCATCCTTGCCGATCATCCGCGGCTCTATTTCAACGACGACTGCACGCCGAACAGCGAGTGGATCCGGCTCACGCCCTTGAGAGTTCCGCGCGACCGCCTGTGGACGGCGAAGGACGACGCACGCTACCTCACTCCTTTCATCGGCACTCCCGGCTACCGGCACACCATCGGCATCGCGCGCGTGTGGCACTTCATCAACGTGCACGGCTTCATCCTCTGCGGCCTGTATTTCGTCGCCATGCTCTTCACTACCGACCAGTGGAAGCGCCTTGTGCCCGCTTCGCCCACGGTCGTTTTACAGGCGTGGAATACCTGGGTCCACTACGCCACCTTTCATCTGCCTGCCGAGCCCAACGGCTTTTACGGCTACAACGCGCTGCAGCAGATCGCCTACTTCACCGTCGTCTTCGTGTTCGGTCCCCTGGCCATCCTTACCGGCATTGCCATGTCGCCTGCGGTGGTGAATCACTTCACCTGGTACGCGAAGCTATTCGGCGGCCGGCAATCGGCGCGCTCCATCCACTTCCTCACCATGCTCAGTTTTCTCGCGTTTCTGGTCGTGCACATCACGCTGGTGGTCATGACCGGGTTCGCGCGCAACATGAACCACATCGTGCTCGGCACCAACGACGCGGGACGGCTGGGCGTCTGGCTCGGCTTCGTGGGCATTGGCGTCGTGGTGCTGTGCTGGATCGCGGCGCACTATCTCTCCTGGTTTCAGCCGCGCGCGCTGCAACATGCGCTCAAATTTGTCACCTATCCCATGCAACTGCTCACGCTGAACCGGCTGATGCCGCAGCAAACCTATTCTGAGAAGGACATTTCGCCCTATTTCTGGCCCAACGGCAAGCTGCCCGTGCGCGACGACTGGAAGCGCCTGGCCGAGGACCACTTCCGCGATTTCAAGCTCAAGGTCGGCGGCCTGGTCGAAAATCCCGTCGAGCTTTCGCTGGCCGAGCTGCGCAATCTGGGCGAACTGGAGCACATCGCCATGCACCATTGCATCCAGGGCTGGAGCGGCATTGCCAAGTGGGGCGGCATCCCCATGAAGACGCTGATCGATCTCGTTCGCCCCAGGCCGGAAGCGCACACCGTCGCCTTCTTCTCCTTTGGCGAAGCGCTCTACGGAGGGCCCTACTACGATACCCAGAGCCTTGAGAACGTGCTCAAGCCGCAATGCCTGCTCGCTTCCGAGATGAACGGCCAGCCGCTGCCCGATGTCTACGGCGCTCCCTTGCGGCTGCGCGTCGAAAATCAGCTCGGCTACAAAATGGTCAAGTGGATCGAGCGCATCGAGTTTGTCGAATCGGAAAAGAAGCTGGGCGCGGGAGAAGGCGGTAAGAACGAGGACGATGAGTACTTCGACCTTCTGCCGAACATCTGAGGAACTGAAGGACGCATTTTGCGAGTTGAAGGCACGAGCACCAGCGATAGACGGACTGAGCACGTTGCGGTGCTGCTCGGGCGCTTGCGGCTGGCGTGGCTGCTTGACCATTTTCCGCCCCGCGTGGTCTGGGCGATCTATGTCGGCGTGAACGGCTTCCTCACCATTGCGCTGCTGGCGCTGCTGGCGGTCGTCACCGGCAGCCCCTTCGTCTTTTCGTCGCTCGGCCCCACGGCCTACCTTCTGTTCATCGCTCCGCTGGCGGAGAACTCGAGCCCGCGGAACACCATCCTGGGCCACGCCATCGGCCTCGCCTGCGGCTATGCCGCGTACTCCCTTACCGGCGCCGCCAACCTGCCTTTTGGTGTGCATCCCGGCGTCTACTGGCCAAGGATTCTTGCCGCCGCACTGTCGCTCTCGGCCACAGGCGCCCTGATGGTTCTTATGCGTGCCGATCATCCTCCCGCCGGCGCCACAACGCTCATCGTTTCGCTGGGCATCATCTCGAAGCCCAAAGCGTTGGTCATTATTGAAGTGGCGGTCTTTCTCCTCGTCGCACAGGCCATTGTCATCAATCGGCTGGCCGGGCTGCCGTATCCACTTTGGAGATACAGCGAGAAGCCCAATCCGCGATGATCGCCGCTCACAGACGCGCAATTCGGTGCGATAACGTTCCAAACAATGGCGCATAAGCCCGCCGGAGAGCCCCGCAATGCCCGCCTAAGCGTCGAAATGCGAAATAACTCGCGACCTTTTCCTTCGAAATGTTCAATATTCCTTGACCATTTGCCCATGTTTCGGGCAATTTCCAGGTCCACCACTCGATGATTCGCGAAACTCGAAGCGAACATTTGGCGGGTAGCTGTTCAAGGATCTGCGAACCTTTCGCGGGGTCGCGTTACCGCCAAGTTGAACATTTCGGGCGCCTTGATCGAGCGCTTTGACTCGCCGCGCCAGGCCCTCGAAAGTCACCCCGTTCCGCCCCGCTCCATCCGTCTGACGGCAGCGCAGAGTAGCCAAAGCTCCCTCTTCAAAATGCCGGTGACTTGCTCGGTTCGTAACCGAGCAAGGCCCTGACCTTCATGTGTGTGGGAAGGTGCCCCAACCCAGGAGGTTTGTTGGCGTCCCCGACGGGATTTGAACCCGTGTTATCGCCGTGAAAGTCCAGCAATGAGGAATGGACCACGATGGACAGGAATGGACAACAGTAGCAGAATCATCAGGTTTCATGCGGGTTCGGTGACTGTGTGCAATGACAGCCATAGACAGCGATAGACTCGTTTTTCGCATCAATCGTCACCGGATCGTCACCGCTTTTTTTGTCCGGCATTCGCTGTAATCGACTCAACTATTCCCCTTCTGATTTCAAGCCCCGACGTGGTGAGCACAGCCGAAGATGCTCAAGATATGCACACAGAAAATTTGAGCACCTTCGGGAGATTTGAGCACCTTGGAAGATGCTCAACCCGCTACGAAGATGCTCAAGAGAGAGAGTATAAGTCTTTTATTATCCATAGGTGCTCAATTAGTCTGTGTGAGCATCTTCTGAGCACCTTCGACGGGTTCATTGCTTGCGTCAATGGTTGCGGGCAGCATCGTGTCAAGGCCGTTGACGGCGGTGTGGACTTGCTCTGCGGCGATCCTGGCGTACCGTTTGGTCATGCGCAAGTCGCGGTGTCCAAGCTGAGATGCGATCACGTCTAATTCGGTCCCACGCTGCCTGAGCCAAGTGGCGAAGGTGTGCCGGAGATCGTGCAGCCGAATATCCGAGATGTTGAGCAGCCGACAGACGCGGTGAAAGGCCATGCTTACGGCTTCCGGGGTCACATCAGGGAAGAGCAAGGCATCGGGGTCCGGTTCCTCCGGTGCGATGGAAGTCAGCACACGCAGAGCGAAGCTATTCAAGTGGACTTCTTTCGGCTCGTCATTCTTTGACGTGGGGAGCAGGATCCGCGCGCCGTCCACATACTGCCACTTGCAGCCGAGCAATTCACTGCGGCGCATTCCTGTAGCGGTGAGCAGGGCGAAGATCGGCTTCATGGATTCTGGCGACGCGGCCAGCACGCGGCGGAATTGATCGGGGCTGAGATGCTGGCTGCGTTCGTCTTTGAACTTTGGCGATTTGACATCCAAGCAAGGATTCAGACCGCGCGGCAATAGCTTCCACTCGCCGCAAGCCAGCCGGAATAGATGCTTGAGCGTAACCAGTTCCTTGTGCACGCTGGACTTGCTTACCTTGCCGAGACGCGTGGTAACGAAGCCCGACACTTGTTCGGAAGTCACGGCTGCAAACTGGCCGGTGAAGAATGCTTTCATATCGGCCACGATCCCGGTTTCCCGCTCGTAAGACTTTGCCCCAAGGCGCGGTTTCTGGTAGGCGAGATACTTATCGGCCACGTCGCCAAAGGAGTCCTGGCAGGGCAGCACTTCGCCCGGTTTCAGGGCGCGCTGTGTGCGGACCTGTCGCCGTTCGACGGCACGGAAGGTTCCGGCTTCATCGTGGGTAGCAGCGTCATCGTGGGTATCGACATTCTGCGCGGGCTTGCGGATGCGGTGTCCCTGTGCATCCGTGTAGCTCACCCACCATGCTTTGCGATCCTTGCGCCAATAAAGCCCGTCATATTTTTTTTGCCTTGGCATGTTTCCTCTCTTTCGCCTTGCGGCTTCCCACGGTTTTCTTCCGCGCTTCCCATGACCATCGTTTTGAGGTACAGGCCGCAGAACACCGGATCTTTGTTTTGTTTTTGCTGTGATCGACAAACCACGTATGGCAGACGGAGCAGCTTTTGAGCCTTGTTAGGTCCATGTTGCGGTTGAATACTTCCCACAGGAGCCATAGAATCCGGTCCGTTGCGCGGTTCTGCTCTATCGCCTTATCGCTCATCCCCACGACCCACGGCAGCGGAAGCGGCACATGATCGGCGCTAACTTCGATGTTGCCCGCTGCCCGTTCGCGTCCCTTGATTCGGAGAATGCAGGGATGTTGCATCAGCAATTTGTTAAGCGTATCGAGCGGCGACCCTGGGGCCGGCTCACATGGAGTAGACCCGATGATCGGGGCCGCTAGTTTCACCCATTCCTGTTTTGCTGATGGCGTGGTCACTAGCTTTTCGATTAGGTCCGCTATCGCGCGATCTGGAGAATCGGGCGGAACGTCATTCAGGACGGACGCCAGAACTTCCAGTTTGAACAGATCATCTCCGGCGTAGAGCCACAGCCGCGCAGCGGTGGCAAGCTCCGGTTTCTCCCCTACAACTCTTTGCAGAATCTTTTTGAATTTTCCGTTCGGTTTTGTGCGCTTCATTCGCGGCCTTTCCGGTTCCTACAAAGCAAACAAGTTTTACTATATATGACCATGTAGGATACAGTCAAGACAAATCTGACCAAGAAAGGAACCGCAATGCAACGACCGAACTTGGACGCCACAGCGCCACCCGCTGCAAAGCCGGAGCCGGACCTGTACCGCGTTCGAGACGTGGCTGAAAGGCTCTCTCTTACCTACCGGACAATTCACAGGGCGATCAAGGCAAAACGCATACGGGCAATTCGCTGCGGTGGGGCTGTGTTGATTCCAGCAGCAGAGCTGCAACGCATCGTGGCGAAGGGATTCTAAATGCCCGCAAGCCCTGGCCGATTGGACTTTGCAGCGATGGAGCGGCGAGCGGGGATCGCGACCGCCACGCCGCGAAGCAAGGCCACGCGCCGGCGAATGTCGGCTACTGTCCCTGCCGAGCCTGTGAGCACATCGCCTGATCTGGCGAAAGCGGCCCTTGAATGCGCGCGGCGCGGCTGGCGGATGTTTCCCGTCAAGGTGCGGGGCAAGTTGCCATTGATCGCAGAGTGGCCCGCCCGCGCCTCAAGTGATCCGGCTGTGTTGGAAGCATGGGCGCGGGAATATCCGGGCTGTAATTGGGGAGTGGCAACGGGGCAACCGAGTCACATCGTTGTGATCGATGTGGACGGCGAATCGGGCCGCGCGTCCGTCGCAGAGCTGGAGCGGCAAGGCTTGACGTTCCCCCCAACGCTCACCGTGACCACGGGCCGCGCGGATGGTGGAGAGCACCGCTATTTTCGGATGCCGTCCGGCATCGACATTCACAACGATCAATCCGGCAGAATTGGAGCACACATCGACGCGCGGGGCAGTGGCGGCTTTGTTGTGTGCCCGCCATCCATCCATGCCAGCGGCAAAGTGTATCGCTTTGTCGATCCATCGGCCACAATCGCAGATGCCCCCGAATGGGTTATTGAACGATTGACAGCGCGCCAGCCGAAGCCCACGGCGACGGTACAGGCAAGCCCACAGGTCGTGATGCAGGGCGGGCGCACGAATTGGTTAGTCAGTCTCGCGGGGACGCTCCACAAGCGCGGCGTGGCTGTTGAAGCAATCGAGGCCGCCTTGCTCGCAGAGAACACAGCAAAGTGCTCTCCGCCGTTGCCGGACGCGAAAGTGCGCGCCATTGCGCATGACATTCCGGCGCGCTATCCGAATTCGGATAGGGCGAGAGAAAGTGGCCTGAAACTTGTAGGGCTTGGCGAGCTGCTTTCGCGGCCCGTTGTTCCCGTCGATTGGGTATTGCGGGGACGGCTGGCGGCGGGGAGTGTCTCGATCGTCGCCAGCAAGCCGAAGGTGGGGAAGTCAACACTCGCCCGCAACTTGGCGCTTGCGATAGCGCGGGGCGAGTCTTTTCTTGGCTGGCCCGTAAAACATGGACCCGTTCTGTATCTGGCCTTAGAGGAACGATCCGAAGATGTAGCGGCGGATTTTCGCGCTATGGGAGCGGATGGGTCTGAGGATATTTTGCTTGCCGATGCGGGGACGGCCCTGGACGTGGTGACGATCCTTCGGGAGAGGAAACCCGTCCTGCTGGTGGTCGATCCGCTGTTCCGGTTGCTGAGTGTCCAAGACGAAAAAGCCTACGCGGAAATGTACGGCGCGCTGGGGCCGCTAATTGATATTGCGCGACTGACAGGAACACACATTCTCTGTCTCCATCATTCTTCCAAGCTGGCAAAGACTGAGGCAATCGACGCACCGATAGGCTCGACGGCGCTAGGCGGGGCCGTTTCTACGCTGCTTGTTCTGAAGCGCACCGAAAGCTATCGCACAGTGCAAACCGTCCAGCGCATCGGGGAAGATTTGCCGGAAACTGTTCTGCACTTCGACGCGGCCTCAAAGCGGCTCTCTTTGGGCGGGAGTCGGGAGAACGCGGAAGTGCAAGACGTGGCAGCTAAGATTCTGACCTGCCTGGACAGTGCGCGATTGACCGAACCAGAAATCAATGACGCCATCGAAGGCCGGAATAGTTGCAAGCGGCGGGCGCTTCGGGAACTCACGGAGCAAGGAAAGATTATCCGGTCGGGGTCGGGAAAACGTGGTGATCCGTACCACTATGAAGCTCGTACTCTTGTCCCCGCACTTATCAAAAATATCGGGGACAAGAAATTCCCCGATGTGGCGGAGGAGGAGCAGAAAAAGCTTGTCCCCAATATTCATTGTTGTAGTGGGGACAAGAGTACAAGAAACGAAAATGGCGCTGAATGTGGCGTAAAAACTGGCGAAAAGCTTGTCCCCGTATCCCCGTCGAAAAACAGTCACATTGAAAAAGGCAGGGACAAGCTATTTGCGGAGCAAAAGAGAGCGGAGACTGACACCCCGAAAAACCTTCCCTCCAAGATCAAGGAAAACGGCTACAAGGAGATTGATCTATGACAGCGGGCGAGTTGCTTGAAGTCGTGAAGGCGGCAGGCGGTGTTCTTGAGCTGAATGGCGAAAAACTCAGATGCAGGCTTCCCGAAGATGCGGCGCACTTGGCCGGGGAACTGAGAGCGCATAAACCGGAGTTAGTCGAAATGCTTCGGCAAGAGGGCGGGAGGATTGCCGCGTTTCCGCACTGCCCGAAATGTGCGAGCTACGCGCTGTACCGGGAAAACAATCTCGGCGATTACGAATGTCAGAGTTGTGGGCTGCAAAACATCGAAGAAAGCGCAGCAAGGCGGGTGATGTGATCGCAACGCCACATCCCGATTTTGCCATTGGCGACCCGGTGTACTTGCGCGGGGCTCCCTTCGGCGTACCTGGCCGCATCTTGAGACGCGAACGCGGCGGCAAGCTGGCCGTGCTGTGGGCCGATCTCGGGCCGTCGTACATCGGAAGGCACAGGCCGGAAACTCTAACGCAAGCGCCGCGCAGACGGGCTGAGCAAGCGGAAGAGCAGACGTTTGAGAACAACACAGAGGAGAAGATGAGTCATGGCTGATGAAACTGAAACCCAAAACGAAAGCGCGCTCTATCCATCCTTAACTGAAGAGGGGTTCATCATGGTTGAGGTCCCGGAGATGCAAAACGTAACGGCCGATGGCCCATACCCTAACTCGGACATGCGCGGCCTCACAAAAATGGAAAGGTTACAGGTCCGAGATTTCCCCGGTCACGTTTGCCGAAGGGTGGAAACTGCCTTCCAGCGTCAAGGGCCTGCCGCTGCCTGCGCTACCCTCGCTCATTATCAGGCCCACGGCAAAGCCATACTGTTGGACGAGCCGAGCGCGAAGCGCATGGGCGAGCTTGTGAGCGCCATGACGAAATCGAGCAATCCCGAGCGGTTCTTTCAATCGGAAGTCAAGCCCTGGCTGCTTCGGCTGACTCCCCACGCGAGGTGATCCATGAGCGGCGAATTGAGCGAGCGCAAACAGATTGAGCGCGAGATCTTTGCGCTGCGCCAGCGAATCCATGAGCACTTGACCGCCAATAACGTGGGCGCCGCGAATCTCTTACTCGATGAAATCTCCAAGTTAGAGCGCGAGTTATTCGAACCCGAACCGGACCAGAAAGGGAACCATGAAAATCAAAATGGCGAAACAGCAAGTAGCGAAACCAACACCCGCTGAAATCGCGGCGCGCATCACGAAAACCTTCGACGAAGCCTTCGCTGCGTTGCTCGAACGCAGAGACACAGCATACAGCGCCGCAGTCGCGCCCCTCGACCACGAGATAGAAGTGCTCGACCGCGAAGCGGTGGAGATCGCGGACAAAGCTCAATCTTTCAGCGAAAAAATGGCATCCGCCGAGCGCATCAAGCAATTCGAGGCCGATCAACTGACTATGCAGGGAAAGACCGTGGAGGCAAAGAAGAAGTTAGCGGAGTTGGAACAAGTCAAGGCGGGACCGGCACAGATCGAACAGCGGCGGCAAGAAATTGAGGGCCGCATTGCCGATCTTGAGGCGGAAAAGAACGAGATTCGAAAGCGCATTTTCTGGGAGTGGTACGGCGAGTGCCAGGAGGTCATCCGGGCCGCAGAAAAGGGCTTTTTCTTCACCCTGGTGGATGGAATCTTTGAGTCCCTGTCAAAGTTCGACCCGAAGCAGGCTCAAAACGCCAATGTGCGTTTTTACTTGACCAGCCCCGCACGGTCGCAAATTGGCGACGCGGCGACCCGATGGTACGGCTGACAGACAAGCCGCGCCGGACGTGCATCGACTGCGGCGTGATGTACGAACCGTCCGGTGTCCGGCAGCAACGGTGTGCGAGCTGCGCAGCGGAGCACACTCGGAAGAAGAATTGCGAATATCAGCGCGCCTTTCGCGCCCGCCATCGAAGCCCCGAAGAGGCCGAACGGCTTCAGCGTCGAGCCTGGCGGCTGGACGGGGCGAAGTATCGCGCCGAAAGCCTGGTCGCGGACGGCCTGAGTCCCAGTGCTGCGGCGGAGAAATTGAGAGTAAGCCATCACACCTTGATTCGACACCTCAGCCAGCCCGAAGCCGCGCGGCGTGTGGCGCTCCTCGTGCGCGATACGGGCGAGCCGGAACAGCCATGCTGACCGCAGAAATGCCCCAGGACAAAAAGCAGGATGTACCCCACGCTGAACTTGCCAGCGAACGCACAGCGGTCAAATGGTGAGGCCGGTTGAGCCGAATAACGCAGGCTTAAACTGTTCCAGCGCAAAAACGCCTTTAAGAAAATTCTCTCGGACAGGGTTCGTACGAAAATCGAGGCCGGGGGTGGCAAAAGGGGGCATGGGCTGGCCCGGAAAAGAATGCTTTGAAGCGTCAAGGATTCTTCTGCTGGACAGGGATGGGAACCTTTCCGGTGTCTAAATCCACGTCAGCCCACGGGAACAGTGTCCTCGTGGGAACAAGCTCATCTTGCTCCGTCTGTCCTGCTATCGTTGAGCCCTTTTTGCCCGCGAGTTTATCCCATGAGTCATTGAATTTTTTGCAATGCTCAGACATTGGCAGGACCGGAGAATTGATTATGACTGCGGAGGGGGGAGAAAAATGGACTTTCAGGGTTTCGTCCGTGCAACCGTCGAGTGAGCGACCAGTTGCCAGAATCCCATCTTTGTCCCAATTAACCGTCCTGTACTCTTCGATCCAGGTCTGTACCCCATGCGGCATCGGCGAGGTGCTATCAATTTCGAGGCACTCCTGTTCGCGCACAGAACATAGTATGGTCCCGACATCCGCGGGGCCTTTATCTTCGACGTTATCGACCGGAACCCATCTTCCCTGAATCCAGAACACAGTCTTAGAGTTTACGTCGGAAGTTATCCAAGCGAGTGGCCCAGAGTTGTCCAGGGCGATGGTGGGCTGTGCTTTATGCGGAGTCGTGTTCTGCGCCGTCTGCGCGCGCCCAGGGACACACCACACGGACAGAGTTAGGAACAGGACAGCAATGCTGGCTTTCATGCGCCCGATTCTCCCACCGCGAGCGCACTACGTCAAAGGCGGAATCGCGATCAATCGTCACCAAATCGTCACCGGAAGCGAAGCGGCAGAGAGAGAAAATCAGGGAAGTATTTTGTTTTGTTGGCGTCCCCGACGGGATTTGAACCCGTGTTATCGCCGTGAAAGGGCGGTGTCCTAGGCCGGGCTAGACGACGGGGACGGCTGGGAGAGCAGAGCGCAGAGGTGAGATTGGCCGCGGGTGCCCTTATCAACGAGGCTATCAACTCGCCTAAAGCGTGTCAAAGAATGGCCGGAGCCGCGCAGCGAGAGTGGCTGAAGCCGAGCGGCGCTTTCAAGCATCTAAACGGGCACGTTGCCGCAATCGCTAGTTACGAGAGCGTTAAGATCGGCGCATACGAGACCGTCAAGAGTGGCATGAGCCGGAACCACAACCGTCACCGTCGCGTAGCCGTGTTGTGCGCTATCCTCGATGAAGATTCGCATCGAAGCGGACGCTGCAACGGACGGCGCCGCGCTGTTTTTGTGTCAATTACCCAGATCCGCGTAACGCATGATCCAGGCGAGGACCGCAACGAAGCGAACCCGGCGACGATCATGGCGGAGACGCTCCAGGGCCTGCCCGCCCCACTAGTACCGTGCCTTCGTAGATTCGTAATCAAGTTTGGTACTTTATCGGAGCAGTGATGAGCGGTATAGCGGAAGCATGGGCAAGCACAGAGGATTGCAGATTCAGCTTTCGCGGAAGGAACG
>Ga0187874_10001606_pt1 | contig 19649 bp, 27 predicted proteins | sample June2016WEW_16_1_3_FD_132993 | JGI IMG/M metagenome (GOLD analysis project Ga0187874, IMG submission 132993) | Peatland microbial communities from SPRUCE experiment site at the Marcell Experimental Forest, Minnesota, USA - June2016WEW_16_150 | ecosystem: Environmental > Terrestrial > Soil >... | reverse complement strand
TGTCCAGTAGCCCGGCCACGAAGTCCCGGATGTCGCTCGCCGGAATCCACGAGGACCCGAGCCGGGCCTCGATGTCGCCGGGCTCCAGATCGGCGGGCTGTACCGCTTTCAGCGCCTCGATGTTGCGCCCGAAAGACGGGTCGATCCCGGCAGCCGCCGTGGCCACCCCCAGCTTGCGCCGCACGTCGCCGCTTAAGTACCGGTCGGCGGTTTCCCATAGCCCGCCCTCTGGATTGCAATAGACCAGGCTCCCCAGCTCGCGCTGCAACGCCCGCGCGGGGCGGCCCGTCACCTGCTCCATGCGCGGCCAGTGAATCTCTCCGGTCTCATTCAGGGAAACGGCGAGCGCTTCCGCCGCCGTCTCGACATGAGTGACCGGACAGTAGCGCTCCAGTGTCCGCCGCTCGAAAATGGCGGTCTTGCGGGCGCGCTTGCTCTAGGGATCGTAGGTTTCAAGGGAGAGTAATAAGGGCTGGTCGGGATCGCCGGCGAACGCCTTGACGTTTTCGCAGGATGACAGCGGCCCGTACCGGCTGACAAAGGAATCGTATATTTCATTCAGCAGCCGCCGCGCCCCGGCAATGCGCTCCTCGGGCGCATCGTCGAGCTGCGTGCGGAACACGGCGCGGATGGCGTCCCGCACCGCCAGCATGGCCCGGATGCGCCACGCCACCGAACCCGGCACTTTCGCCGTCTCGAATATGGCCCCCCGGCGGATCGCGAGCAGCCCGTCACGGATGGCATAAGCCCCGTCCTTAACGTCCGCCGCGCCCACGTCCGCCAGGTCTTTGTTCTCCGGCGGCGGACGGGCGCGCTCTCCGGGTCCCGCATGGCGGTCCGCACAGATGCCTTCGGGCAGCGATGCCACGGCTTGCTTCAGGAGTTCCGGCGACAGCTCGCCCGCCAGCGTCGGCTCGCGGTCCCGGTACATCGTGCCTTCGAGCCGCATTTCGCCCAGCATCATCTCCGGATGACGCCCGAAATACTCGTTTACGGAAAGATCGCCGTCCGGCGTGGTGATGCTGGCCAGTTCCCGCCACGCTTCGCCGCGCCCGCGCGAAGGCGCGATTTCTGAAGAAGCTGTCCCGCCTTCGCGGGAGGCGATGCTTCCCGGCGCCCGTTTCAGGAAAAACAGAATGTCGGTTGTGACTTCCGTTCCCGCGTTCGCCTTGAACGCCGTGTCAGGCAGCCGGATGGCGCCGACCAGATCGGCGCGCTCCGCGAGATACCGCCGCATCGTCGAATCCTGCTTGTCCATCGTGTAGCGGCTGGTGATGAGGGCCATCACCCCGCCCGGCCGCAGTTTGTCGAGCGACTTCGCCAGGAAATAATCGTGTATCGTCCGCGTCACCGGGGAATGACGGTAGGCGGGGTCGTGCACCGGATAGTTTCCGAAAGGGATGTTGCCGATCACGGCGTCGAAGAAATTATCCGGCAGAGCCGTTTCCTCGAAGCCCTTGGCGAATATGGCGGCGTCCGGATAGAGCTGCTTCGCGATCCGGGCCGTGATGCCGTCCAGCTCGACGCCCGTCCGGCGGCAGCCGGGCAACAGCGATTCCGGCATCAGGCCGAAGAAATGCCCGACGCCCATCGACGGCTCAAGTATCTGCGCGCTCGCGCCAAGCCCAAACCGCTCCATGGCCTCCCACATCGCCCCGATCACCATCGGCGACGTGAAATGGGCATTCGGCGTCGAGCCGCGCGCCGAGTCATATTCCTCTGGAGTCAGGAGCTGGCGTATTTCGCGGGCGATGTCCTCCCAGTCACTGCGCGGATAGGGATGGAAAACATTCGACAGAGCGCCCCAGCCGCTGTAGCGGGCGAGCACAGCCTTCTCGGCTTCCCTCGGCTCGCGGCCTTCGTCTTCAATGAGCCTCAGCGTGCGGATTGCGGCGATGTTATCGCGGGCCTTTTCCTTCAGCCCGCCCTGCCCGATCCGGTGCGCCCCGGTTATCCGGAAGTCCCTCGGCGGCGGCCTCGCGGCCGGTTCCGGCTCGATGTCGCTGACCTGGATTTCCCTGGCCTCGACTTCCCGGACCTCGATGTCCCGGACCGGGGATGTCCCGCCGCCGGACGGTCCTCGCCCGGCATCGCCCACTCCTGCGCCGCCAGCTCCCACGCCGCGTGATAGTCCATCTTCTTCACCGACACCAGTTCGTACAGCAAGTCGCCCGTCCTCTCCTGCGTCTCGAACACCGCCTGGTCCAGGCGATTCTCCTTTTCCAGATCCCGCACCATCTGCGGGCAATGCTCCCGCCAGTGCTTGAGGATCGCTTCTCCGAGCGCTGTTCTTTCCTTCATCGGCAACCTCCGCTGCTTCTTCCGCCGTCGACTCTACGGGATGATCCATAAAAAGGGCAAGCTGGTTGAAATGCACCCGTATAGACACACGCCCGGCTCTGCTTCCGTGAAATCCCTGCATCGCCTTCTCCTGCCCGCTCCACACCAGCCCACTCAATCCCCGCCCTGTTCTTCTCCCGGCGGCGTCACCACAACCCGGCGTTCATATGTTCCGCACAAAGCGCGCCAAGGTTGCACATAAACCAGCCTATTCCCCATCCCTGAACATTTCGTTAATGCCTGGTTTTCGGCTCAAGACAGGGCCTTCCCCCCTGCCCGTCCGCCTCTGCCGCTCTCCCTCACCCCGCGCCGCCGCCTGGCCATCGCTGCGAAGACGGAACGCCCTGATGCTCCTCCGCGCCGCCCTTTGCCGGTTGCCTCACCCATCATGGAATCCTGCAGGCCGCGCCTTTCGTGTCCCGTCCAGAGCTTCTTGCTTTCCCGGTTTCCGCGCGCGGACCCTCCGGGAAAGCAGAGAAGCTTGGGACACGCGCAGGCTATGCGCCCTGCACACGGCTCCCATAGTGAGGACAACCAACAAGCAAAGGAGCCTACAGATGAGCAACGATTTCAACCCTATCGATCCAGACTCGCGGAACGCCCTCGCGCGCCGCATAGTCGAGGTCACCGACGAGGACGGAAGCCTCTTTCCCGAATTCATCGAACTCGACTTCGCACCCGAAGCACGGAGGCCGCAATGACCAGCCCCGTCACACAGACATTCCGCGCGGCGCTCGATTTTGCCCTGGATGAATTCATCCGCACTCTCAAGGAAGCGCAGGATTATCTCGGCGGGGGAGACGACCTCGCCGCCATCGGCACACTCCTCTTGTTCGACCAACAGGCCGAAGACGTGAAAGCCGCCCTGCGCCTTTTCAGCCGCGCCGAGCAACGGAGGTACCCATGACCGGCAAAATCGACAACGCCTTCTGCATGAAATGCCCGAAATGCGGCGCATCAGATCAGATCGACATCTGTGCCGACGTCTGGGTTCGCTTATGCCCTGACGGCACCGACGTTACAGCCGCAGAAAATGGCGACCACGAGTGGAGCGATTACAGCGGCGCCAAGTGCTGTGCGTGCGGCTTCGGCGGCAATGTCAGCGATTTCAGAAAAGCGGGAGAACAGCCATGACCGAGCAGCTATTCACAGCCATCGCCAAAGAGCATCTCGCCATCGAGACGCTCGAAACCCGGCGCAGCGATTCCCTCGACTTCCACGATGTCTCCGTCTGGGGTGTCCGCGCAGCCTTGGAAGCTGCCTATAAGGCAGGCGCTAACGCTGAACGCAACGCCTTTCGACGATCTACAAGCACCGTCCTCGAAAACTGCATCGAGAAAGCTGGCGATCTTTACGCTGCAATTGACGGCGTTACCGATCAGTTTGACGATGAGCTTCGCGCATTGACCAGGTCGTCCGACGCCGCTGTTAAACTTGCAAACAAACTGCGGGGGGGATCATGACGGTCATCGACCTGTCCGCACAGCTCGACGATATCCGCCGCCGCTACGACGCCATGACCGTCATCGCCCCTTTATCCGGTTGTCCTCAACCAGCATGGGACTCTGACCGTGCGCGCCGGGAAGTCAACGGCCGGCCCGCGCCGAGAAACCGTGTAGGCCGTGTGACTTCCCGGCTTTTCCGCCCGGTCCCCTCGATTCCCATGTTGAGGACAACCAGACAGAAAAGGAGCAACACGATGTTACGGACGATCCATCTACCGGCGGTTGGAAGAACCGTCTCTCTCGCCCAATACAACCGGCTCGTAAGCCTCGCCAAGGCCTTTCCCGGCGCGACGTTCAAAACCGGCCTCACCACCTGGTGGCCAACGACTGGCGCAGAGATCATGCAGCAATTCCGCGAAGGCATGACCGATCGCATCAACCAGGCTATCCCCTACAGCCAACGGGGGCGGAAATGACGATCTTGCAGAAGCTGGAAAAAATCGCATGGCTCAAGCTGGGCATCGCCACGCTCGAAACCCGGACCATAGATTCCCTTGATTTCCACGAAGTCTCCGTCACCGCCGTCCGCGCTGCACTCGCAGCCGCATACAAAGCCGGATTCGATGCAGGCAAGAGAGCGAGGCGGCCATGACGATCATCGACCTCTCCGGGCAGCTTGACGATATCCGCCGCCGCTACCCGGAATATTGGAATTCCGGCGAAGCCCTGCGCGAATTGCAGGCCCTGTGGGGCGGAGCCGATTGCAACGACTGCGGCGTTTTCGAGCGCGACGAAACCGTCCGCATCCCGCTTGACGGCCATACATACTGGTACGGAGAACTGCGGATCGCCGTCGCGCCGAACGGCTGGCACGCCGTCTCGACGAGCTACTGGTACGGCCAGGGCGGCGGAGGTTCATCCCCTTCCGTCTGGAACCGCACGGCCTACACCACGCGCGACGAAGCCGCCGCCGCCGGCATCAACAAGCTGATCGCCAGCTTCGAGGGCGTCCGCGACTCGAAAGGCTACGCTCCGCAAAACCAGTCCGCCCTCGCGCAACGCATGATCGAAACGCTCAAAGCCTACCTGTCACACTCCCGCCAGTTGTCGCTTTTCTGAAAATCGCGGAGCCCGTCCGGTGCCCTCAGCAGCGCGGATGATCGTCCAAGATCACAGCGGAGCGATCAGACCTTTCTCTTTCCGTGGGTTGCCGTTGATCGTCAGGCTAACTCTGCCAGGCCTGCCGGCGTCGTCAACGGGCGCCCGCGCCCAGCGACCGTGTAACCCGTTGACCCCGCCGTCTTTCGGCCCGGCTTTTTGTTCGCCGTGACCAACAACCCACGGAAAGGAAAAAGTCATGAAGACCTACACCGTTCTCTACGCCGAAGACGTGCCGCACTACGTCCAGGCCGAAATCAAGGCCACTGACAACGATGCCGCCATCGAGGCTGCCCGCAAGGTCCACGCCGATGGCTCTCTTGACCTCTACCTCTGCGACCCCGACTGGGACAACACGATCTGCAAACGCATCGTCCACATCGAGGACCAGAACGGCGAAATCATCGCCGAAGATATCCCCGTCGACAACTATTACCTCAGCCACGGTGAACCGCAACGGCGGCTATGCGAAGCCGCCGCAGACATGCTCGAAGCCCTCGAAGCGCAGGAAATGGCCGAGCACGACCCCGAAGCCGCACGGCGCAAGGGCTACTTCGACCACGCCCGCGATTTACGCAAAGCCGCCCTCGCCAAAGCACGGGGGCAGCAATGACCCAGCACATCCTTCCCGATCAACTGCAAAAATACGACCTCATCAAACCGCTCGGCGAATTCAAACCCATGGGACCGATCTCCCACGTCGAAATCCAGCCGGTGAAGGAGTATGACGGCTATTGCGAACCCTGCACCGACGGCGAGGAAGACTTCTGGTCCGTCTATGTCCGCTACGACCCGTCGAAAAACGACAAAGGCTTCGACGGCGCTGTTGGCATCGCAAACCTTATCGCCGGCCTGCTCGGCGTCGAACTGGTGGGCGCTTGAATGACCGATGCCAGCCGATTGAGATCGCCACGGTAAGAAGGCTGGATATCTTCGCAATTCCGCGATGGCTGAACACGCTGACGCGCTCATCGCCCTATGGGACGGGCAGAGTCTGGGTACTCGTCACACGATCGACATCGCCAGGAATAAGGGCCTTGTCGTTTTCGTCTGGCGCATCAATGGGAGGTGAAACACTATGGGTGATAGCGTTTTAATTTTGCGCCTTGCCATGGAGAACCACAATGCCCGACATTCGCCATGAATCCTCCGGTTTCCCTCTGCGCCGAGAGCCGGGTCCGGTGAGCCCTCGGACTGGAGGGAAACACAAGAGGAGAACACCATGACGACCATCTTCGTTTTCGGCTCAAATCTCGCCGGACGCCACGGCAAGGGCGCGGCACTTTACGCCCGTCAGTATCACGGCGCAATTTACGGCCAGGGCGTCGGCCTTCAGGGCAGCAGCTATGCGATCCCCACGAAGGACGCGCAGATCAGGACTTTGCCGCTCAATCAAATCCAGCAGCACGTTGACGATTTCAAGACCTTCGCGGCATCGCGCCCCGATCTCACGTTTCAGGTCACTCCTATCGGATGCGGTCTCGCCGGATACAAGCCCGATCAGATCGCGCCCATGTTCAAGGGCGCGCCCACCAATTGCATCCTGCCCGATGCCTTCATTCCATACCTGTGAAACGCTCTGGGTGACTCCGCTCCATAACCGCCCTTCTATCCGACGATCCGCCCGCTACCAGTGCGACCGTTGGCGCCGATTTTGAAACACTTCCCCCTGATAACTGTTCCAATAACCGCCCGTCCGCTGACCTCATCAGCGCGTAAGTTCGGCCCAGAACACTGCGCCGCGATTACCGCTTTTTCTCCGTGGCTTGTTGTCACTCTCAGGCTCAGTTTGCCGGGCCCGCCGTCGTCGTCAACGGGCGCCCGCACCGAGGGACCGTGTAACCCGTTGACCCCGGCGTCATACCGGCCCGGCTTTTTCCTCGCCATCGACAACAACCACGGAAAGGAAAAAGCTATGAAAACTCACTTGACTGAGCCATCCAACGCCGAGCGCGCGGTTCGGGCCGAGCGAGCCTTAATCGCATACGCCATACAATCAGACCGCGCCGATGAACTGGCGGGCGCGGAGGGCATGGAAACCCTCATTACCGATCTTGTGGCCGACCTGATGCACTTCATGCACTGGATGGGCATCGACCCCGCCGCCTGCATTGCCCGTGCCGAAATGCACTTCGACGCTGAAATCTCGGAAGAACGGGGGCGCACATGATCGCCCTATTCGATCAAATGCTGGGCGGCGTCACCTGCGGCGACTGCATCGATGTCCTGTCATACCTGCCCGCGCGCAGCGTCGATTTCATACTCACCGATCCCCCGTATCTCGTGAACTACCGCGACCGCTCAGGCCGCCGGGTCATCAACGACGACAACGACGCCTGGCTGAAACCGGCCTTTCGCCAGATGTACCGCGTCCTCAAGCCTGACACGTTTGCCATCAGTTTTTATGGCTGGAACAGGACGGATGCATTCATGACCGCGTGGCGCGAAGCAGGCTTTCGCATCGTCGGTCACATCGTCTTCCGTAAGCAATATGCGTCCAAGGCCCGGCACTTGCGGTATCAGCATGAATCCGCCTATCTGCTGGCCAAGGGCTTTCCCCCCTTCCCCGACCGACCGCCGCCCGATGTGCTGGACTGGCATTATTCCGGCAACCGCCTGCATCCGACGCAGAAGCCGGTGCAATCTCTCAAACCCCTGATTACCGCTTTTACCAGCCCCGGCGCCGTTGTCCTCGATCCGTTCTGCGGGTCCGGCTCCACCCTTGTCGCCGCCCGCGAGCTTGGACGCCAGTTCATCGGCATTGATCTCGACCCCGATCACCACCGCACCGCCACAAAGCGCCTGTCCGGCCTGATCCGCGAGGCCGTCAGCATAGCGGCCTGATCACCGCGCCATCGTTCCATGCGAGCACCCAGTTCTGGCTGAACCTGCGGAGCCTCTTAGAACTGAACCGGAAAAAGGCCGGCTCCGGCGAAGCGGCCGGTTCATCCTCGTGCGGATAAAAGGCCATATCCCTGTATACCGACTTCCAGCCAGCGGCATGGCCCGGAAGACGAAGGGAGTCAAGAACACAACAGGAACATTGTTAAAGGCACGTTGCCGGTGCGGGTTTTGCCGCGCGGTTTTCTCATGAGCTTGATGAGAACGCTTGCTGAGTCTCTTTCCGGTTGACCCGCCGCCGCCACTGCTTTCTAATCGTCGGGGTAACCGACGAAAGATTCTCACATGCCCCGATACCAAAAAAAACGTCTCCCCGAAGGCCCTTTCTACAAGGATCTCGGGCGCACCATCCGCCTCACGCGGACCGCCGCCGGAAAGAGCCAGATCGACACCGCCGGCCATCTCGACGTCACCTTCCAGCAGATCCAGAAATACGAAGCCGGTACCAACCGCATTCCGGTGGACCGCCTGGTCAACCTTTCAGACTTCCTTGACGTACCCTTATCGCACTTCGTCGCTGCGGGTGGCCCCTCTAACGGCGATTCCGCCTTTTTCTCGCTTATCCAGCAATTCGAAGGCAAGGAGTTCAGGACGCTGCTCGAATCCTGGACGGCCATCAAGGACCGGCACACGCGCGCCGCGCTGCTCAACCTGATGAAGTGCATGGCCGCCCGCAACCGCTAGCCGGCGATCCGCTTACTGCACCATGTCGTTTCCCGCCAGCTTCGTCATTTCATGGCGCAGGATGCAGCACCAGGTCGTGACGAGAAGCCTGAATGTCGCATCGATCATCGTGACAAAGCGTTGCTGTGATGAGGCCGCCGATTAGCGGCAAAGCCGCAGAAACCTTGACAAAAGAGACCAATGTCCCTTACGTTTTGGAGCATAAAAAACCATGCATAAACACATCAATATATTTACCAATGAAAAAACTCGGCCAATATATCGAGATCATCAATTCCTCTACAAATCCGGAGGACGCGTTTCAAAAATTCTGTTCCATCATGAAGGAACACGGCTATGACAGGGTTGCCTATAGCCTGGTTACCGATCATCCGTCTTTGGGACTTCCCCGGCAGCACGGACTGGCGACAAGCTATCCCGATGACTGGATGAAATATTACAAAGAAAAAAACTACATGGAGATCGATCCGGTCACGCTGAGAGTCCTGGCCTCACGGAAACCTTTTTTCTGGTCTGATCTCACCGCCAACCCCGATTTATTCGCGCCGTCCTTGCAGCTCATGAACGAAGCTCAAGAGGCTGGCGTCAGCGACGGAATAGGCTTCTCGCTAACCGGCCCCCCAGGCGAGCTTGTAGGTGTAGGACTCGCAAGAACCGCGCCAGCCAAGGGAAAGGATTACATGTTTTTAGCCGGCGCTTACCTGCTCAGCGTCTATTTTCATGAAACGTATCGCGACATGTTGTCCAGGCCATTGAAAGTGGAGTTAACAGTCCGGCAGCGTGAAATCCTATGCTGGGCGGCGGAAGGAAAAACCGATGATGAAATGTCCGCAATTCTGAATATAAGCAAGAGCACCATCCGCTTTCACTGGAAACAGATCTTCACAAAACTGGAGGTATACGGACGGATGTACGCCGTCACAAAGGCCATACGTCTGCAACTGATTACCCCCGCTCTCGTTAGCAGCCCCTGTCAGAAGTGACAGTTTACCCGGCCTCCGTAATTGCCTTGAATCAATCGTCGGCTTTCAAGCTTTAGTTGAGTCCAGATGATTGATTGTGTCAGCATTCCGACAGTTCACCATTTTCCCGGCAACCTTTTGGCGGGACAGCATAGTCTGCGGTACCGGGAAGTCGTTCATAAGGAAAAGTGGAGCGACATATACGTCCTCGACGGCATGGAGTTCGATCAATACGACAACCTGGCGACTGAATACTATATCGCGCGCGATGAGCAAGGAAGGGTTCTTGGTGTAACGCGCTCTTACCCCACGACCATTCCCTATATGCTCTCCGATGTTTTTACCTTCCTGTTGTCGGCAAAACTGCCATCAAGCCCGAAGATTCTTGAGGCGAGCCGTCTGGTCCTCGACCGCTCCTTGTTAACCAGGGAAGAGCGGTGGCCCGTTGTCGACAAGCTGATCGTCGCCTACATGGAGCGGGGATTACAAAGAGGAATCGATGCTTATGTAGGTTTCATGCTCCCCAAGATCTGGTCGAGCACATTTCAAAGAGCAGGCTGGGATGTTCAGTGGCTGGGCCCTGAACTCTCTTTACCCAAGACGAATGAAGTCGTCCGCGCAGCCCTGATGCCGGTCAGCCGGGAAATGGATCGGAAGATTCGGCTGACAACAGGCATTCAGGAGAGCGTTTTGAATTTCGGCACCGGCCAAGGGCAGCGCAAATCAGGCACAGCCGCTTATTCGCATATGGAAGAAGAAATGAGGCAAGCCGCATGAAAATGCCATTGCCAGGAGAGAGAAAGGAAACTCTTGAAGACGGGGTAATCCAGTCCTTGTGCTATTTGCACCAGGAAACATTGAGGGGAAACCGGAAAGAGTTGGCCGGCGTCATTCAAACAGCCATAGAACAAAGCGAACGCGTCATACCGGCGTCTGTTTCCTTGTCCCGTGACAGCAACGATCTCTTGCAGCAATTTTACGTTCTTCGGGGTTTTCAGGCGCTTGATGCCGTACAAAAGGAATTGTTCATTCGAAAGATAGAATCTGTGTGAAGCGGCTGATCTGCTTTTTCCGATCGGCGACTGAGATAGCACGTCCCGCGGTTCTTTGGTCATAGTTGTATAAGTTGGAAAAAACACTTGCGAGTTGCATTGCGGCTTGCCGTGTGACAGATATTCAGGCAGACTCTGTCTGGGCCATCCCGATTCTGGCCTGTCCTCCGTAACAACTGAAGGAATCCCGATGATCTAAAAAAAGAAAACCCGCCGAAGCGGGCCTTCCAGAAACTGAAGCTCTGTAAGAGCGGTGACCTGAGAATCCCACTCTTGCAGAATCCGGCAGCGGACGCAAGCGTTTTTTGCGGCGGTTTTTTGCGGCCTGAATGCGGCGGATTTCCTCCCTTCCCCGAACGAGAAGACCGCTCTTGTCCACACCGATCGCATACGCACGCACACCCAAGCCCTGCAAGCCTTCCCGCCTGATTCGCCTCGCCAGAGGCCACGGCGGCACACTTCGTTCGCCGTGGCGCGCTTGCTGTGCGCCGATTCTTCATACACACTTTTTCTGTGGCCCATCCGATTCCGGAGTCCGGCCATTTCTGTGTTCACGACTGTTCGAAGGAAACCCTATGACGTAACAAAAAGAAAACCCGCCAGGAGGCGGGCCTTCTAGAAACTGAACCTCTGTGAGAGCGGTGACCTTGCAATCCCACTCTCTCAGAAACCGGAAACGGACGCAAGCGTTTTTTGCGGCGGTTTTGTGCGGCCTGAATCTGGCGGCGTTTTCTCCCAGCCAACGGAGAAGCCCATGCCATCATTACCCGCTGAAAACGAGATTATGGAAGATGCCAGACGGTCCCTGGCCGCGCGGATCGCCCGCGACGGCATCCGCCTTGACACAACACCCCCTCCCCCCGCGATACCCAAAGACGAAGAGCGGCGGCAGCGGTCATATCGCTACTGCCACCTGCCGGCGGAACCAAAACCCCGGCACGCACCGCCGCCTGACAGCGGCGCCTATGTGCCGGAAATGGCCGCGCGGATCGAGGACGACCCCAACCTGACGGACGGCGCGCGGCGCTGCGCCCGCAAGCTGGCGGAATACATCTACCGCCGCGACCGCGAAACACGCAGCGCCGAAATTACGGTCACCTACCTGATGCACTCCTTGCGGCGGGATCGGCGCACCGTGCAGCGTTACCTGCGCCTGCTCGAAGACGCAGGCTATATCAGCGTCGAAGTCATCTATGCGGGCACGCGCATGTGCGCCGGATTGCTGGTCGCGTTGCTGGCACCCCTGTTTGCAAGGCATCACCGGCACCAATGGCCCCACAAGCTAGGAAATCCGGATGCGGCACGGAAGTCACAGAACCATAGACTCAGAATTAAATACAGCCGTGAATCCTGGGCGCTGCGATGCATGGACGGTGTTTTTCGATCCCTTATGAAAACGATCCCGCCTCTACCCTCTGTCATCTGACCGCAAATCGATCCCCGACATTCCAAAAGATGCTTGGCGAGGGGAACCAATGGAACGGTCTGCGCCCAATTTCCCGCCATCCTGCCTGAAGCAGCCAGCCTCTTATGTCCTCCCCCTCGCTCCCGATCAGTTCTGCCATCCGGTCTTCCTGACTGACGCCGTTTTTCTTCTCCCCCATTTTTTCTCCACTTCACCCGCGCCTTTCAAAGACAGCGTTCTCCAGCGGTGCTCGCCGTCAAGGGTCTGCGATGAACGCGGGCAAGCCGCGCCCTTGACCGCTGCGCGCCACTGAACGTCCCGGAAACCGTCGCGGGTTTCGCGAAGAAAAAATTGTTTTTGATAAAGGAGAAAAGGAAATGAAAAACGAAGCAAACAGCACCAGCCGTCAGGACGTTTACAGCCGCATCACGGCGCAGATCGTGGCCGATCTCGAAAAGGGCGTCCGTCCCTGGATGAAACCATGGAACGCCGAACACGCCGCCGGCCGGATTACACGCCCGCTTCGGCATAACGGCCAGCCCTACAGCGGAATCAACATTCTCTCGCTCTGGATGTCCGCGACAGTCCAGAACTTTGCCGCCCCTATCTGGATGACCTTCCGCCAGGCTCTCGAACTGGACGCGCATGTCCGCAAGGGCGAAAAAGGCTCGCTCGTGGTCTATGCCAACTCAATCACGCGCACCGAGCATGACGAGAAATCCGGCGAGGATGTCGAGCGCGAAATTCCGTACATGAAGGGATACACCGTCTTCAACGTCGAACAGATCGACGGGCTGCCCGAACTCTACTACGCGAAGGCCGCGCCGACGCTCGACCCCGTGGCCCGCATCGATCATGCCGAGAAATTCCTGCACGCCACCGGCGCAAAAATTGCTCACGGCGGAACCCGCGCCTATTACAGCCATTCGACCGACGCCGTGCAGATGCCGCCGTTCGAATCCTTCCGCGACGCCGACAGTTATTACTCAACGCTCGCGCATGAACTGACTCACTGGGTCGGCGCAAAATCGCGCCTTGACCGCGACTTCGGCGGCCACCGCTTCGGCAGCAACGCCTACGCCCAGGAGGAACTCGTTGCCGAACTGGGAGCAGCTTTCCTTTGTGCCGACCTCGAACTGGCCCTTGAGCCCCGCGAAGATCATGCCGCCTATATTGCGAACTGGCTGCAGGTCCTGCAGAACGACAGCCGCGCGATTTTCGCCGCCGCCGCGCACGCGCAGAAGGCCGCCGACTTCATCCATAAATTCAGCGCCCCGCAGACGGTCGCCGCGTAGCGCGGGCGTAAATTGTCTCCGCTTCGCCTTCGTTTCCTTTCGACTGGTTTCCTCGAACTCTTTGGCGCAGCTCTAAGCCGGACGCGCCGTCGCGTCAACGGGCGGCCCGCTCAAAGATTCCGTGTTGCCCGTTCCCCCTTGCGGGTGACCCGCCGGCTTGTCCGTCCGGCTTCCTGTCTCTGCGTCTTCGAGGAAACCAACAGCGAAAGGAGAAAATCTCATGCAAGACGACTATTACAACCCGTGCGACATCGAGGCTCTGGAGATTCTGCGGCCCGCGTCCGACTACCTTCTGCAAATGGCCGCCTTCGGGCAAATAGACCTCAATAATCTGGCCCGCCTTGAACTCCGGGCGCGCCGCCGTCACGAAGCGGCGCAACGCATCGCCGCCGATCACTTCCACGCCGAAATCAACGCAGGCGCCCCATGAGCGAGGACAAAGCAAAACAGATCGCCGCCCTGAATGATTTGTTCCGCCTGAATTTCTTTGTCCCTTCATTCGGACCGCGCCCGGTTCCCGGTCACGTCGTCTGCACGCGCGGAATCTCGGCCCTGCCCCCGGAAACCCAAATCCGCATCTGGGCCGAAGTGTCGGGTTTCAATAACTTCACGGAAGGCGATGACCCCTACTCCGAACATGATTTCGGAGCCTTCGACCTGCAGGGTGTCCCCGAAAAGATTTTCTGGAAGATCGACTATTACGCGGACAGATCCTGTACGTTCGGCTCTGAAGATCCTTCCGACCCGGCGCAATGCTTCCGCGTGCTCACGATCATGCTGGCCTCGGAGTATTAATCATGGTAACCGCGCGTATTTTAGAAATAGCTGATGATCCGGCAAGAGAGGGTGACGAGCGGATGATCCCGAAAGGAAACCACCGCACGGCGTCGCTGCGACTGCGCTGCTGACGCGATGCATACACACGCATTCATTCCCATGCGGTGTGCCATGATCAGCATCAGGCCCATCAACAGCACCATGGGCAACACCATGACAACGACCATCAAGAAGATGACCAACCACATCATTCTGCCCGGCCTGACGCTGCTGGCAGGATGGGGAGTTCCCGCCAATGACAACCGGCCAATCCGGGCGCAGCTTATCAGGCACTAAGCTTCCGCCCCCGCTGAACTTTATGTAATCAACAACAACCATAGGTGTAAACTCACCGTTAACCGCGCGTATTTTAGAAATAGCTGATGATCCGGCAAGAGAAGGTGACGAACGGATGATCCCCAAAGGAAACCAGCGCTCCGGCGGGCAGCAGCTCGCGAGCCATCTGCTCAACGCTTACGACAACGACAGCGTTGAAGTCGCCGACGTGCGGGGCGCCATCGCGCAGGACCTCCACGGCGCGTTTGCCGAATGGTACGCGGAGGCCAAGGCCACGAAGTGCAGCAAATTTCTCTATTCGCTCTCCATCAATCCCGACCACACACAGGGTCCCTTCAACCGCGAGCACTATTACGATTTCATCCGCCGCACCGAGAACACTCTCGGCCTCTCCGAGCAGCCCCGTGCCGTCGTCTTTCACGTCAAACACGGGCGCGAACACTGCCACGTCGTCTGGTCCCGCATCGACACCGAAAAAATGAAAGCCGTGCAGCTCTCGCACGACCGGCAGAAACTTCGCGCCGTTGCGCAGGAATACGCCCGGGATCACAACCTCACCCTTCCCCCCGGCATGCAGAACAACCGGGGCAAGGACCGTTTCCCCGACCACGCCAAGACCGAAAACCTCGCCGAAAAACAGCAGGAAGAACGTACGGGCTGTCCCAAGGAACAGCGCATGGAACAAATCGCAAAGGCCTGGCGGGAAAGCTCCGATGCTCTCACTTTCGTCAAGGCCCTTGAAACCGGCGGCTACTTTCTGGCGCGCGGCGACAAACGCTCGTATGTCGTCGTGGACCTCTACGGCGAAGTCCACAGCCTTTCGCGCCAGCTCGCCGGCGTAAAATCGAAAGAGCTCAAGGCTCGTCTCGCCGACCACCCGTCTGACAAGCTCATGGATGTGGCGACCGCGCAGGACCGCGCCCGGCAGCAACGGCAGGCTCTGCTGTTGAAGGTCACGCAGCAGCAACGCGCCCGCGAGGGACCGGCGGGCGGCGAAGCGGCGGCGGGAACACCGGCGACCGCGAAGCAGCGACGCGATGCCCTGCAGCAGGCTCAGTCTACCCGGCGGGCAAGTCTGGAATCGAAACGCCAGGAGCTAGCGGAGCGCCACGGCGCCGAACGCAAGGCGCTTGCCGATCTGCAAAACGCCCGCAGCGGCGCCGCCGTCCGCGATCGCGCCGCGAAACATCCCACGGGCGTTCTGGCTTTTCTTGCCCGCGTCACGGGCTTCGATGCCCTCACCGCCTTCCGTCACCTCCGGGAGGACCTGCGGAGGAACGTGGAACAACGCCTGCAAACCGCAGCCCTCGTGCGCCGTCACCGGCGCGAAATGCAGAACTTCCGGCACCAGGAGCGCGCCCTCACCAGCCTCGACAAGCGCGAGCGCCGCTCCTTGGAGACTTCGCTGCGCCGCGACGGGTTGCGGCAAATCGCCCGTCAGGACCGCTCCACCATCCGGCCTGAATTCGCAGCCGCCGCTGCCCGCATGACCGAGATCAGGAAAGGCGATGACGGCCGCAAGGAAAAACTGAAAAAAGATTTTGCGGCGGCGGCCAGGGGACAGGAAGCAACGGAAGCGCGCGGCGGGGAAAGCAAAGGTTTGAGGCCGGCCGCCACCACGAAGGGCGACCTGCAACGTGCTTTCGAGCAGGCCAAAGCCGCCCGCAAGCCGTCGTCCGGCCAGCAGGAGCACACGGAGGAAGCCGCTCCCGAGAAACTGGAACAGGCGCGCAATACAAAAGAAGAACTGGAACGGCGCAAGCCGCAGTCTCCCGGCCCCGAGCGGGACCGGGAGCGCTGAGTGTCACGGCCACTCAGCGTGCGCATGCCTGCATCCGTGCTGCCCGCGCCCGGCTGATGTTCTCCAGAGAAGCGAGAGCGTTTCGGCGCTCGGGTGATCCGCGCTTCGTGCGGACCAGGCCCTTGGACACCGTGCAGAACAACGCGGACAATTCGCTTTCACTCTGTTTTTGCAGCTCGTGGTTTGAAATCAGTTTCATCGTTTTTCCTCCTGTTCGAGGCCCCGCCATTGGGACCTTTCATGCCCACGGAACGGCAAACCGCATGTCCGGCCGTCAAGGGTTGAGAACCGAGGGGGATCACCCGGCCTGCACCCCGGAGCCTTCATCCGGGGGAAGGTTGGGGAAACGGCTTCGATCCCTTGCGGTCATGAGGACAGGGGTATGCAACCGTGCCCGTCTGAAAGGTCCTGTGCGGGACGCAGCAGAGGAAGAACGTATCGATTTACTGATTTTTAACGCAAAGGTTGTATTATGGGAAAGTCTGCAACCTGCAATATGGGGTTTCTCATGCCGCTCCAGCTTGTACGCAAACCGCCGATAGGCAACACCAGAAGCGATCGTCTGAAGATCACGCTCGCCGGCAATCACACCCTCAAGCAGAAAACCTGCATGCTGATGCAGGTCAAATACTGGCTTCGCCACGAGCAAGGCATCGACAATGCCGGTCCTACCGATGTTTATCTTTCCCTGCTTGATCCGAACGGCTATCCGCTCACATCATTCCGCGACGGGCAGGCCTTCTCCGACTACATCCTGGTTATCGAGAGTCCCTACCACTGCGCCGCCGACGAATACGACAGGCGTCAGCACCAGTTCGCTCCCCGCCCCTTCTGACCGATAATCCGCAACACACGTTTTTTATCGCCACGGCGTTTCCCTTTCGCCCGGCCCGCACCGTCATCACCATCCTTGACTGTGAATTTCTGCCAGAAACCGGCCCTCATGGACGCAAGCACAAAATCCCGTCTCCCAAAGGGTCCCTCGGTTTTTCTGCTTGCGTCCGGTCCCGTCCCCGGCGCAGGCGAAATCACAAGGCTGGCAATGGTGCAGGCCGAACAAACAGAAGGAAACTGAACATGACGACGAACAAAAAACCCGCTTTTGAAGCATTCACGGTCCGCGAGGGCGGCAAGGGCAAATCCTACTTCACCAAGGTCGGCGCCGCCTGGCCGACGAAGAATGGCAATGGGGTGACGCTGTATCTCGACGCCCTGCCGGTCGACGGCAAGCTCATCCTGATGCCGCCGAAGGCAAAGCAGGAAGCCGCGCCCGATGCGACCGTCAACGATGATGGCCCCTACATCGACGACGACGGAAATTTCACCAACCCGTCATAACCCGCAAGGCGGCGGCTCGCCAAGGGCCGCCGCCTTTTCCTTTGCTCTGCGTGGTATAATCACAGGTCTATGGCCGACCGGTCCACGTCCTTCGCCAAGAGCGTCGAGGGGCTGCACCACGAGGAAAGCGCCCTCGACCGCGCCCGCAGCCTCAAGGAGCAGTTTGTCCGGGCGCAGAACGACAACCAGAAACAGAAGGAAACCGAGGCGGAAAAACCGCCAGCGGGCTCGCAGATGGTCCGGCAGGACGCGCCAGTTCTCCGGCCCACCCCGAGCGGCCCCATGCGGCAGACACCTGACCGCTATGCCGCCGCAACGAAGCTGGGAAAAGAACGGGATAACGCCGACGCGCGCATAGAGGCGGCGAGAAAAGCGCAGGAAGCCTTCAAGGCCCGGCAGCAACACACCCACGATCACGAGCGCGACCGGGAACGCTGAAAGTCAATCGGGAAAATATTTCAGCCGGTCTTCATTGAGCTTCGCGGATATTTTGCCCTTCGGAATTACCACCGCAAGGGTAACGCCAACGCCAGCGAAAGCGATCAGGGCGGCCGCCAGATCCCCCCATACCATGGCGCCGATGGTCGCGCCTATCGCCGCCGGTATAAGGATTCCCAAGGTGATCTTCTGAAGCGATTTATGGATTTCCTCGCGCCGGTTAATAAGATGTTTTTTCATCCTCTGTCCCCAGGCCGCAAGGTCGGCGAAGGGGTCAATCAACGACGCGTCATCTTCAAAATACCGGATGGAAAACAGCGGCCCGTGCGGAGGGGAGCTTCCGTTTTGAATCGCGGCTACCGCTGCCACCATGCCCGATCGCGGCGCGCGTATATGGGCGATAGTCTCTTTGGCCCAACGAATGGCCCCAACCGGTTCACCGGCCGTGACCATTTGTCCGGGCTGGATTAACCATTCCTCGATGAACATCCAAACGCCCTGTGACCCGAAAAGATTCAGAAGTCTTCCCATCGCGCTGGCGTCCAGCGTCATTTCCTTCACGCCGACATACGGATGATCGGGATGCGGATCGAACAGCCCCAGGAACTGGAAATCCTCGTAATAATTCACACGCCGCAAGGCCACCGGACGCGCCCCGGAGATCACCACCAGCGCCAGCCCCGGATAGGCGGGATGCGCCCGCTCATCGATGCAGGAAAAAACCTGCCCTATCTCATCGGGGGTGACAAGGGCGCGCTTCTGGATGGTTTCGCTCGACCCGGCGGTGCGCGACTGCGAGGTGCCGCTCGTGGCCCCAACCGTCTCGCTTATGCTTGTCCCCCGCGTCTGCGAAGTCCCGTCAGTCTGCGAGCGCGACGTGCCGTGCGACACGCCGTGCGACTCGCCCTTGGTCCAGCCTTTGGATTCACCCTGCGACTGGCTCCGGCTGTCTCCGATCCTTTCATCATCGTAATGACGGAAAATCATGCCCTGCGCATAGGTGTAATTCTGTGAACGGCTTCTGGAACTGTTGATGCCCCATGATTTCCCGGTGCTGGTGGAGCTGTTTGTCCCTTCGCTTTCCGATGTGCCGGACGATGACGAGCGCCCCCGGCTTTCCGACTGTGACCGCGACGTGCTGCGCGATGTGCTTTCGGATTCCGAAGTGCCCTCGCTCTCCGACTTCACCTCGCGGATCACTTCCGTTTCCCCGATCAGCTTGCTGACGTAGTCCCGCGAGAAGTTGTCCTCGAGGTTGAAAAACACCTTGAGGCCGGAATTGGCGAGGAAGGTTTCCCAGTTGTCCTTGTAAACCGCCTTGAGCTGCTCAAGGCTCTGAAGGGAGAAGAACAGCTTTACCCCATACCCGGCGATCTGGGCGACGGCGTTTTCGATCACCTCCATGCGCTTCAGCCCGGCGAATTCATCCAGAAGCATCAGCACCGGATGCCCGGTCACGGGCTTTCCCCGGACCTTCTCCATTTCCGTGACCGTCAGGGCGATCATCATCCGCAGCCAGCGGTAATGCGTGCTCATGAACCGTTGCGGAAGGCACAGATAGACGCTCAGGCCTTCTGGGCGGGTTTTCAGCTCTGAAAGCTGGAAATCCGACGCCTCAAGGCACCGCTGCATGGCCGGGCTGTCGATGAACTCGGTGTTACGGTTTGCCACCTGAAGGACGCTTTCAAACTGCTTGGGCGAATTCAGGAGCATGTTG
>Ga0187874_10001598_pt1 | contig 19712 bp, 18 predicted proteins | sample June2016WEW_16_1_3_FD_132993 | JGI IMG/M metagenome (GOLD analysis project Ga0187874, IMG submission 132993) | Peatland microbial communities from SPRUCE experiment site at the Marcell Experimental Forest, Minnesota, USA - June2016WEW_16_150 | ecosystem: Environmental > Terrestrial > Soil >... | reverse complement strand
TTTTATGGAAGTAAAATCTATATCCTATTTGAGATTTCCATTCGTTCAATGCTTTAATTTTTTTTAAAGTGTCAGACTTATTTAAAATCATAAACATATCTGGTTTAAATGATGGAGTAACACTTCTAATAACTTCATACCCAAATATGCATGATGTATCCCTAAATATTGTTTTACAACATTGAGTTACTACATTATGGTCTTGATGAAAATCATGTGGAGTTGGGCAAAAAATTAATTCTGGATTATATTTTTTACGAATATCATAAAGTACATTTCGGCATTCTACCTTATGATTTTCTAAATATTCATTTCTTGGCATTGTTCCAGCATAAATTATGTCTTTTACACCAAGTATATTTAATGATTTTATGTGTTCTTCAAGATTGCCTTTATTCTTTGGGTCTTCATGACAAGGACAAAAATATACATCATAAATATTAATGTTCGGATTCTCCCGTATTAATTTAGCGATTGTACCGCCACAACCTAATATTCCATCATCGGGATGCGGCTCAACTATCAATACATTATTTACTTTCATTCAATACTTCCTGAACTACTTCCCTATATAATTTCTCATTATTTATTATTTTTACAAAACAACTATACCAAATATCCCATTGTTGTTGATTACATCTCCTGTTATGAATATCATCAAAATATGATTGACTTTCAGTTGGTCTTTGTTTAATCATGAAAAATGGTAAAGATTTTCTAAGTATGTTTTTTAATAATTCACGCTCAATATCTACAATTGTTTCTTTAGATTCAAGTTGTTCTCTTATTAATGATAACATTTCTCTACATAATCTTTCTGGGTCGAGATGAACAGCCATTCTATAATGTCCTTCTTCAACAACTTTCTTATAGAATGCTTTGTCATTAAATAGTTGTTTAATTAATTCAATTTGTTTGGAGTAGTCGCCGTGTTCTGTGTACAAATCTGGGAAAAATAATTTAACTGCAAAATTTGAACCTATACATGGAACATAAGCAATAGCACACTCCATAGCAAACCTTGACCATCCTATATAGTTAGTACAATCATCAATGGCAACATTACAATCATTCATAAGTATATCCATATATGGTTCTCTATCGAGATAAAGTATTGTTGAAACTGGAACATTAAACTTTGGAATATGTGGTTGAGTCCAGCAAACAGAAAAATATGTAACTGGCAAACTAAGCGGTTCAGCCACATACTTAATTGTAGAATTTATATCGGCTACACTACTTGAATGCCTTAAAAGAGATAATGAATTTTTATGCATATTAAGTCCGTTAGTAACGTATCTTGAATATGCTTTGCGAATTTCTTTATCATATCTCCATAAATGAGGAAGCGGCATATACACTACTGGTTTAGAAGTGTACTTTTTCCAAAATGGATTCTCTAAAACTGTAAACCACATATCGGCTACTTCAAGTATATTTGTACTTTTAAAGAAATTATCTGGACCACCATAATCACTTACTGGTTTTTCACCCCACCACATCCATGTAGGATGTTGAAGCCATACCCATTCATCATCAGTTTGTACAATCATCTTAGCTTCTGGCTTCATAAATTTTTTAACTACTTTGGGCAAACTCCACCAATTCCATACATCTTTTTGCCCATCATACACATACGGAATATTGGGTTCGCTACATCTGCTAATATAAATAAAAACTACATCAGCACTTTTTAATGGATTCCAATATAAATTATCTTTCCCATGTAGTTTTAATGCATTACAATTTACAACTACAGTATCTACATAAGTATTAAGTTTGAATTGCATAACTATATTCCATGCTTCCCGCCATTGAAAATAATTCTCTTGATTAAATTCAGTAACTAAAGTTATCCTCATTGTTTATTACTCCTATTTGCTAATCTATATGTTGGCGGTGCAAAAGTTACCCTAATTAGTTTGCCTTGACCGAGCAATGAATTAACTGTTTTATTATAATCATTTTCTGAAATTCCATTAATTTTAGCTATGTCTTTCCAATCATCTTCTGTCAAAGTTCCTGCTTCTTCAAGTGCACATAGCAACTTTCCTTCTTTACCTTGTTTTGTATCTATAGGATTAGATATAAGATTTATGTTAGCTCCTGCTGTTTGAAATTTGCATGTTTGTTTTAAAGATGCACTTAATATCCTTACGGCGGCATTAGCGTCATCTTCATCTATTACAGTTTTCAACATTGCTTTAGAATGTGCTTCGGCTATTCTATGCAGGGCTTCAAAATATCTGGTGCTTATAGGCACAGGGTCATCGGGTGATTGAGTTTTCCTTGATGACACCCAAAACTTAGCCAATATAGCTTTAGCTTCTACATTGATTATTGGTCTAAATGATTTAGCAAGTATGATATATTTTTTAAGTAAATCACGGTCTATAATTTCTGTTGGATTATCAAGGATATGGCTGATAAGTTTATTATCCCGTTCTTCATTCGGTATGTCAAGCAGAACAAATATTAAATCGAACCGAGTTAGCAATACACTTGGCAAATTCTTTATGTTGTCTCCAACTGTTTTATTCGGGTCATATCTGCCCATAATAGGATTCGCCGCCGCTAAAACTGTAGTTCTTGATTGTAAAGTTGTGTGTATATTTGCCTTGTTAACGACAACTATTTGCTGTTCCATAGCTGAATTCATAGCGTCACGGTCTTCTGGTTTCATCTTGTCAAGTTCGTCTATGCAAGCAACGCCTTTGTCTGCAAGCACCATAACACCTGCCGCAATCACATAGTCAGTTTTGCTGTCTTCATCTTTCAAAACTGCCGCCGTCAATCCAGCAGATGATATTCCTTTAGCTGAACTATATAATCCTAATGGAGCAAGATTATGTACAGCCCAAAGCAATTGTGATTTACCCATAGATGGGTCTCCAACATAAAGAACATGGATTGAATCTCTCTGATTAATCTCTTTATTTTCATTCTTTACTCCACCTATCAGAGCAAGCAACGCCGCTTCTTTCTCTAAACTTAAACCAAATAAACTTGGAGCAACATTGTAAACTAACCTATCATAAATATTCGGTTGTTTAATTAATTCTTTAATTTTAAAGATTTCTTCTTCACTCAATTCGCTAATGGATAAGTCTTTACGTTTAACTATGATGTTGTTGGCTTCAATATAATATTTTCCAAACCTATTTGTTGAATCGCTTTTAACTTTAACTACTCCGATTATGCTAACTTGGTCTCCGCACTTTACTTTATGAAGTAGGCTTTTCTTAAATATGAATACATCTTTCCATCTTGGAATCTGCCCAGATATATCTTCGGGTGCATCCTGAATCTTTAATTTTCTGCTGTCAATGTACTTGCTTTTATCATAATCTATAAGAAATTTCAATCCACCGCAAGCATGTTTACCATGTGTTGGAATTTCACATTTTAATGGGGCAATAGTTTTAAATGGGTCAGTCTGGATTTCCATAACTACCCCATCGCACTTTCTGCATATATAGCAAATTTCATTATAGTAAGGTTTAACTTCGCTATCCGAGTTGATGAATCCCCGAACTTTAATTAATTTTCCAACATTTTTGTCATTAATGTCGTCAAGGCGTTTAAACTGGCTATCAAACCCTACAAAATTAACATCAACATTCACCGATGTCTTTTGCAGAATTGCATCCTTGATTATCTCTATTGAAGGGATAACATCGTCTGCTATATCGGATTCTGTTATAGGGTCAAAATCATCTATTTCTACTATGCCTTTCTCTTTTATTTGAATTAACTTTTCTGGCGTAAGCCAATTGTTTATGTAGTTACTTAAATCGGTTGAATTCAATTGGATTATTCACCAAGTTCGATTTCGCCATTTTCATTAATATACATGATGTGTTTGGTATTTTGGTTGTCAATTGTTATTTGGTAGCCGAGCAAATACTTAACTTCGGCTTGTGTGCCATCGGTTGAAATGATTACTCTTGGATGTTGCCGTTTACATACGGGGCATTCATAATAGAATACTTTAGATGCGTTTTGCATTTTATTGATTAATCCACCACAGTCACATATGATTTTATTAAAAGCACCGCACTTCGGGCATGATGGGATTTGAACAGGTTGACCATTTTCCATCTGAGTAACAGAATTTTGATGCATTCGCAATTTTACTTCTGACATTTCTTCTTTGTGGTTAGGCATATACATCCATTTATATCCACATTTAGTGCATATTTTATAGGAGAATTCCCTTATGAAGTTTCTCCTAATATAAATAAGCCTTTGATTTGGTTGAAGTTTCAAAATGAAATATGGAAGAGTTGTTTTAGAAACTGTTGCATCCCAGCCCTGTTTCTGATTAATCTTTGGAAATAATGTTTGGCTGATAGGAAACAAACTAAACTTATCTATTTTGGTTTGGTCAAGATTTTTAAATAATGACTCTTCACCTGTTTCAAAATCAAACTGTGGAACAATCGTTCCATCAATATATTGTGCAATCCACATATAAACTAAAGGTGCATTCCTCATTTAAATCACTAATAAGACTATGCATACATACTATATAAATATTTCGGTTCTAAAAATGAGTTGGGATGCCTGTTGAATCAGGACTTCTATAGTCTATTGGATTAGATTAAACAGGGTTTAACTTTCATCATATTCCCAAGTGAATAGATATTCGCTCTGTGTTCCTTGCACCGAACCGTTAGCTAATGTATCAACTTTGACCTGCAAAACAATGCCGTTTGTAAAGTTTGCCGCAACATAAACTGTTGAATCAACTAATGCTGGCGAACCAGATGTATCGGCATCTGCACTTACTACTGGTACACTTTGACCATCATAATATGTATGTGTCGTTGCAATCGGATTTCCACTTACGCCTAATGAGCCTGTTGCCGCCATATAACTTGCATACGGACATCCTTGGTCTCCTGAATCCATTGCTCCACGAAGCAATTTTCCACCTGAACCAAAAGCCCATCCACACGGCGACCCTGTACCATAATGTCTAATATTAGAAACTGTGGTAAAAGATGCACCAGATATTTGAAGACATACATGCTTCCAATAACTGTAGTTAAAGCCTGCGGCTGGAATAGGTACTGGATAAGTCAATTGCGGAGTAACTTGATTTGTTGCTTGGTCTGCTGTAAAAAGCCTAACACGATTAGTAATTGTCGTTGGTGTGGGAGTTGGACCTGCCCCTGTTAATTCTACAACTGCTACTGTAGCTACCATTTTTATCACTAAGTATAACTAAATTAAACTACTATTTAAATGTTGTGGTAAAAAAATACAGTTAAAAGAATTTATTAATTCTTTTTAACTGGTTCAGCTTTAGGTTCGGCTTTCGGGTCTTCGGCTGGCTTGTATTTTGCAAGTTCTGCTTGCAAGCCCTTAATTGTTGCTTCTTGTACATTAATTTTTTGCAATAATGCTGTTAACAACTTGTTGGCTTCAACACTATAGTCACGCCTTGCAACATCATAACCGTTGCTCCTGATTGAATATTCTTGAACTTGCTGTCTTAAATCTTCTGGAACAACTATTTGAGATTGAGATTGAATAGGTTGAGGTTGAGTTTTTTCTGCCATATTTTCATTCACCACCTTTTAATGTAAGTTATATATAGCATAAGGGATATTTAAACATTTCGGTTATGAAAAAGTAATTACTAAACTGCCACTTGTTGTTACTCCTAATGTAGTTGGATTAATACTTGGGTTTCCAACTGATACGCCGCCGCTTGGTGTCCAACTAACAAAATCGCCAGAAACAGGAGTAAATGATATGGGATTATAAAATCCAAACAATGGAATTACTAATGGAACACCTGTCATAACATAATTTGTTTCATTAATCCTTATTGTTCCAGTATTTTCACTTGGCGGAGTATATATCAATGAAACATCATCAATATAAATTATGTTAAAACAACCAATCCAAACTTCTACAGAAGTTATTGTTTTTCCATTTGGAACTAAAAATGTAATTTGTGTCCAACTTGTATAATTAATGTTTGGAATATTGTGAATATAACTTCCACTATCAGTAAATACAGCCATAGCACAACTATCGCCGCCGCCGCCACCAGTTAAATCACCCATTATCCATAATGTCATAGAAGTATTATAACTCTCAAATGGTGTAATATTTTGTTCTATAAAAGGAGTATTTACAAAAGGTACAGAAATTGGAAACTCTACACACCAATAACCTGAATGTCCACCAGCAACTACTGTAGGACCATAATACGCATTCCAATATGCAAAACTACCAGTTTCAAAATCTCCATTTTGTATTTTTTCTCCACCTGAACCATCAGTTGATGAAATTGTAACATCAACAAATGGAATTGGTAAAACATTATCTGCATAAATAATTAAAGTTAAAATCCAAGGTCTCTCCCAATTATCACTTGTATATTCTGCTTCCAATTCTTCAATTATAACACTTGAATAAACATTATTGATTCTATCAAACAGTTGTAATCTTCCTAAATTAAGAAATAGTTGGTCAAGATACCATTTATCAGCATCACTACATCTTGCTTCATATGTAAATACTGTTGGTGAATTAACATGGAATAAATAATCAATAGCTGGCGGTTGATTCATCCATTGCGGCATCCAAACTGTGCTTGTTACTGTTCGCTCAAAATCTATTACAAAACCTAAGTATATGCCTGTTGGGTCTAATATACCTGCTCCTAACTGAACATTTGCATATGAATCGCTTAAAAGTCCGAAACCAGAATTTATTAAAGTAATATCATCTATGTAAATAGGAGCACCTGTACCACCATGAATATGAATATTATTTACAATTTTACCAGCAATTAAATGAGGTATAATATCCATGTATGTCCAAACATTTCCATTATTTGGAATAGGTATCCAAATATATTCATATGGATAAATAGTATCACTATATTCAACACTAAAAGTAGCATCTCCACCACTACCATACCACCAAAATCCAAATGTTGTTATTGCCGAAACTGGAACATTATATGGTGCAAATGGTGTGGCTTGGTACATTTCACTTTCATAAAGAAAAGAAGACCAACTGCCTGAATGTGCTTGGTCTGTTGTTGCAGTTGAATTTATCCATCCAATATTATGATTGCCACCAGAATCTAATTCAAATCCACCATTAAATATAAATTGAGTTGGAATTGCACCAGTTATTGAATCACACCTAATAGTTAATGTTACAATCCACCATCTAATGTTTTCTCCTGATTCCATTTTATATTCAAATTTTGCATCTGGTTGTTCAAGGTATCCCGTATATGTCCAATAACCACCTAATAAATTATTATATAATAATGTAGTAACCTGTGTAGAAGCATTATAAATAGCCATAAGTGTAGCATATTCGGCATCTGTAAATCTGGCTGTAAAATCTATCGCTCTAACTTCAATCATATATTGACTCAAATCTATATATGGAGATGATATGTTAGGAATAGGTCTGATTGATGGATGAAATATTTGGTCTTCATTCCATGTTATAGCTTTGAAAGTTAATGAACCGCCTGTATTACTTATTATGCAACTCATGCTGGATTTACCTCTATTTGTTTTATTACCCAATTTGTAGTCCAAGTATAGAAATAAATTCCGCTTGGAGATTGTGAAGGTGCACCTTGAATCAGATTTAAGAATTCAACAAATAATGGCTTAACTATCATGTTATAAATTTGTGGATTAACAATTATGCCTAATGTTGGATAAGTCAATTGCACATAGCTTTGTTCTAAACCTGCATTATCTGTAGTAAATATTGATTTGTAGGTATATAAATTAAATTGAACATTTGGTGTATTAGTTGCAATAAATGCTGGGTCTGATTGTGTAACTATTTCTAATTTATATTTTTGAAGTGCAACTATTGTTTGCATATAACTTCCGTTTGGACTTGTGAAACCATCACCTAATGTAGCGTTAGTATTATTAAATGATGCTTTTTTAAAGTTTGTTGTTCCGTCTGGTAATGACCATTGGCAATAAACGTCAAAAGTTGCTGGCGTGGAAACTGTAGCATTTCTGATAATCATAAACCAAAATCCTTGTGTACCATCTTGTGTTGCAATTCCAATTCTACAATAATCTGCTGGTGACGCTGGAACATTTGCACTATTATTCCAATGTGCATACACCCAATTTGCATCTGCAAGGTCTGTATATGTTCCATCAAGCACTCTAACATCCATTACCATGTGCGGATTCCAATACATATTTATATCGGCGGCATCTGCACCATTTACTACAGTTGTTGAATTTACATAATACTGAATTAAATTACCAACTAACACAGCTATTATATCATGAATATCACCATCTGTATTAGCCATTACTCCGAACCATGAATTATTTGTACTCCATAAGAAGTGACTGTCAACATATCCACTTTGACCACCCTGTACAGTTGGAGTATTTGATAAACTATTTCCATAATCATAACTTGTAGTTCTCCACAAGTTTCCGTCATAAGGTATAGTTTGAGCCATTTTATCATTCTGGGCAGAAGCGTTATATTGAGATGATGCACTAATTAGATTTGCATCTAATAATGTTTTGTCTGTTCCTTCTGCTGTCCAATCTGAATTGAATGCACCTACTATTCCATAACTCTTCATGTTACGGTACATAGTTTGCAATTCGTCTTCATATTTATAGTTCGGATAACCTAAAGTTATTTGCACATCTTCACCTATATCTATACTTACAGCTATATCAATGTTCATAATTCTATAATGCCCAAGTGCTAAATCTGTTGTGCCAATTCCAGTTATGGAATCAAAAACAGTTACAACATCTCCAACATCATATGACATTGATACATACTGGTCTTCAGCAAGTTGAAGTTTTAATTGTACTCTTGGCATTGCATTAATTGTTAAGTTACTACATCCGAGTATGTTTCCTACTGCTGGATAAAGATAATCGGTAATAATTACTGTCTTATCTTGAATGACATCTTCATAAAATGTTCTAACTATATTTTCAGCCGTATTAAGTGCTAAACCATTTGTTGCAAGCCCACTTGCATTTATTGACCTAACCCAAATGCTACAATCTTCAAGATGTTTCTGTTCACCTTGACCAACAACATAAAGATTCTGAGCCGTATCATCAATGAATGTGTTATAATCAATCATTCCAAGGTTAGTATTTGTTGGGTCAGTTGGGTCCATTTTAAATATTACTGTAGCTGTTTTATCACTTCCTTTTTGATTTTTAACATTGAAAGTATTGTATTGGTCGTAACTCATCCACCATTCAAAAGGTGAAAATCCAACTACATCTGATTCTCCAACTTCTGTAGATGAACATAAACCAACTACATAATTTATTGCGTCAATTCCTCTTTGTCTGCTAACATTTAATGGTCCAATCGGATTAGCTATTCCAATTAATTGATTGCTGAATGCAGAAATATACGGACCACCAGTATAATAATAAGGATTGTCATTTCTATTTGCTGACGGGTCTGACTCTCCTGTATCAAGATAAAATTTATACTTTAGAAACTCTGTTTTATATACATAGACTTGGCTTAATGACCAAGGCACACCTGACGGAGTAGTTCCATCGGCAGTTAAGCGCATCCTAACTTTCTGTGTAGATATAGGCGGAAAAGAAATTAGAATATCTTGTGTGGTATTTCCTGAAACTGGCATAGATGGATAAGTATTTGGTATCACAGTATATGAACCATTAACTAAATATTCAACAGTATAATTTTGTGCAAAAGCAGAAGTATTACCTCTACATTCAAAATATAACGCTGTTATTGTTGGATAAATTGCCCTATTATAAATGTTTACATCTGCTAAATAACCTTTTAACGGACCTATTTGCAAATCTGCCGAACCGCTTGTTGTAGATATATATCCTGTTTGACTATATGATGCAAGAATGGCGTTATTGAGATAGATGTTAATGCTAAAACCATCATAAAGACATTGTATATGGCATCTTTCATTTTGAGTTACTGCATCATTATCAGATGTTGAAATAACCCAACCACCTATATAAAGACCAACAGTTATTGCACCAAAATTATCAATATATACATAAAATTCATTAGGTTTATTAATTAAGTAATGTGTAGCAAGTGCACTTAAATCTGTAATATCAACCCAACAATCAAATGAAAATCCATTATGTCCTGTTAACCATGTAAAACTTGAACCGCAGTCAATATAAGCATTAGCAGTACCATCAAAATAAACTAACGGTGCTACTGGACCAACAAACCATGAACAACCACTATGCATTGTTGCATTTGAATTAGTGCCACTATAATCGTGTATAACTGTTCCGCTTCCTTCATTTAAAAGATATTCACCAACAAGACCATTAATATCCTGCACTCTTGTTGCTCCAATCGGCATTAATAACTCAGGTTTAAAAACTATTTCAAAAGCATCATTTTGGGTTTGTGAAGCGTTTGATTCTCCTTGCAATGTACCTACACTAATATAAGCTATATCTACACCATAGTTTAGAAATACACTTTGGGCTTGTATTAATTTTATTTGTAAATTAGCAGATTCAAAATCAAGAGGATTTGTTATAAATTGGCTAACATTATAAGTTACAGTTGTCCAATTTCCTGACGAATTACCAACTAAACTTGCAAATTTTTGCCATATTCCAATACTATTTATCCATATGTAAGCATCAAAAGTTCCATAATCAAAATATGGTGGAATATCTGCATGAACTCTTGACCTATAAGTAATTGTAACAGTTGCCGCTTCTAATGTATTAGCCCCAAAACTATATGGAACTATCCCAAAAGTCACTACATCTCCATAATGAGGGGAAGCATTATAAGAAGTAACATAATTAACATAAGGCGGATTATTAGGTAAATTACCATCAATATATGGAGTTGACGAACCACCTACATTAGTCCAATTATCAGCAAGCAAAGCAGAATTAACCGTATTATCTGGGTTTGAAGCTACTATTGATTGCCTACTTGTGTTCGACCATCCGTAACCTCTTTGTCGTGAAAAGCACCATTGAGGGCTTCCTAATTGCCATTGTGCATTTGCTGGGTTTCCCCATGTTGCATTGCATCTTTCAACATCAATTGATGCGGTAAAATCTAAGCCCCAGCCTTCTTTATTATATGGATAATCTATGCCTATATCGCTTTTAGGCGTATGAAGAATAAAATGCAATAATGCTACGGGGTCAACTGTGCCAAACATTCCAGCAGTTTTTGTTGCAAAGTTGCTAAAGTCATCATTAAATTTCTTCCATAATATCATCGTTATGTCTCTGCCAGTTAATGATATATATTTGTTTCCGTCTGTACCACTCCAAGATGGGTTTATGCCTTCAACATAGCCTTTCCATTCGCAATTTCCATCACGAAATACATCTACTTCATCCATAAAGTAAACTGGATTAGCTGGGTCTAATTCTATTTGTGCAGTAAAATTTGTAGGTGCATTAAGAACCAACATTCTATGAATTTCTAATTTAATATATTTTCTAAAATTTGGATAAAATGTTCCACCTGACCAGTATCCGCCAATGCTTATAGTCCAAACTCCTGTAGTCATTTTAGCATCCTCTCAATGGTGTATCTTCTCTTCGCTTTTCGCCCCGCAATCTACGCTCTAATTCATCTATTTCTTCTATAGTTGGTTTACTATTTACTGGTTCATTTCTCATATTTATCTCCTGCTCCTTGCCGATTTTCTCATTGCCTGATTCAATTCTTGCCCTAAGTCATCAACATCAGCTTTTGTATTTACATTTTCAATTACTATTTGTGTACTACTCGTTGTAGTACCGCCACCACCGCCCTGTGCTCCTAAATCGTTACCTACTTGCAACGGTCTATTAGTTGATGGATTATATACAATTTCTCCTGCATGAGCAAAAACTGGACCTGTTCTTGTAACAGTACCACCACTTTGAAAACTACCTGTTGCCTGACCTGCTAAAGAAACCGCACCTGCCGCCATAGCACCAACACCTATTGCTCCCATAGTTGCACTTAAATCACCCATAGCAAATCTAACAGCAAGATATGCACCAGCTAATATAAATAATGCCGCCGCTACTGCTCTAATTGGTGCTGGCATCATAAGTAAAAATGTGAATATTATCATGAATGAACCTAATACTCCCATTACTGCCACCTTTAATGTATCAAATGATATTCCAAGATATTGTACAGCAAATGCATGAATTTTCAATGCAATAGCATTAGCTAATGATGATGCCGAAAGTATATTAATTGCTGAACTAACAAGAAACACTATAGCCAATAATGCCGCCAATGCACTAACCGTAGCTAAAATTATCATAATAAGCATATCTAATGCTTTATTTTTTTGTATTTCTTTTAATATGTTATTTAAAAGAGTTAATGCCCCTGTATTTCTTAAAAATTCAAAAGCCGCATTATCAAGTGCTTGTGTAGTTAAAAATATTTGTTGATTCAATTGAGCCATTGTACCAGCACCTTCCCTTGATTGCATAGCCATATTAAGCAATGACATACCAATTTGTGAAGATAAAGTAGCCATCATTGTTCCAGCTACAGCATAATCTACAGCACTTTTCATTAAACTTTGATTCATATGCAATAAATTACTTTCTGAACCTATTAATCCGCCAATATCTTTTTGTAAATCTCCAAATGCTGTGCTGGCATAATTCAATGCACGAATGCTAATCCATATAGTGCGGATGCCACCAATAGCAGACATATTATTCAGCCCCTATATTTTTAAGTGCTTCATCCATAGCCTGTTCTAATTCTGCTTCATGTGCGGCTAATGCATTTTCTAAAAATGGCTGTTCAGGAACCCAAACACCATCAACAGTATAGTGTCCATCATGAACCCAAATTGCATACCATGATGTAGGAATTTTATTTATAGGATTAACTACTGCATCATCGCCTGCTGTTATAGTTCCATTAAAAATGTTTTCAGACATTCCAGTTGACATTATATCTATACCTGCACCACTTGCTTGTAAATTACCTGCATCAACATCAAGTTTAATTGTACCAACAAGGCTTCCCGTATCTACAGGGCAATTTGAAATAGCATCGTTATAAATATCATTCCATATTTTTTCAAGCCTTTCTGAGAGTTCAGCATTAAGCTGACCGCTAACTTTACCTAAATTGTCTGATACCTGTTTCTTTGTTCCGCCGTCTGATTCTTCAAGTCCTATCATGTTTTCACTCCTATTTCTTTGTTTTAGCCCTTTCCATTGCTTCGGCTTCTATCTCGGACTGTCTGGACTTAAACGCCAGTATCAGGAAATAGTCAACATAGCCATTTCCTTTTCGCATCCGTTTTTTTAGTTCGCTTGGCAAACAATGCAGGAAATCGCATACCATCATTTCTTGGTATCCATAGTCCGTCTTTAAAAATTTGTCGTTGAAATTCCTAATTCTTTGAATGTATTACTCAAGTGGGCGTTAAATAGTTGAATAAATTGTAAATTTGCATGTGATTTCCAATATGCGGCATCATGTTTTGGCTTGGTAATTATGTTTGCCATCATTTCAAACAACATATCATTATTCTTTTTTACTACTTCTGGTGGCATACTTTCTGGATGGTCTGCATATGGAGCTACATCTGCTGGAACCATAGCTTCCCATTCTGCTTGTGACGGTCTTCGTATCCAACACATAGCTTTACCTGTAATTGGATTAATCATCGGGTCTGATACTGAATTGAATTCTTCAAGTTCCTTCTCAAGTTCCATAGTATCTAAACTATATTGTTTCTTAGCTTCCTCTTGTACTTGAATTTGCACTTTTAACTCTTCTGAATTTAAAGGCTTGAATTTCTTAACTAACTCGGCATTTTTACTACTCATATTTATTACCTTATAAGTATATTGGTTACGCAACTATTTAAATGTTATGGTAACAAAAAATTTATATATAAGATAATATATTATATTATATAGTGATAAGATGATATGTGAGATATGTAAAATAGAATTTAGAAATAGAGGAAAACAAAAATATTGTTCAGATAAATGTAGAAGAGAAGCATGGAAACAATATTTAAGTAAACGATATAATGAAATAAAAAAGAAAGATATTGAAAAACGAATAGAAGAAGAAAGAAATAAACCAAATTATCTTCATCCAGAAGTAAAAGAATTCTTAATACAACTTGCAAAAGAACAACAATTTACAAGTACATATAAACTAAAAGATAAATGTGAAGCCTGTGGTTCAACTGAAAATTTATTAGGACATGAAGTAACTTATTCTCCAATTAAAAGAATTACTCTTTGTGCTAAATGTCATAATTATCTTCATAAAAATCTTTTAGGTGGACAAAGAGTAAAACCAAGAAGAATTAAATAATGATAAACCGTAACTTTTATATAATAGGATGTGCATTACATACTTGATAAAATATGATTCAGAATGACTTGATAATTAAAGTACATGGCAGTCAAAGCAAGATAAGCAATATAGATGATGTTGAAGGGGAAATAAAGATTTATAAAGCTGGAAAATATATCGGAGAAATTGGATTTGTAATTACAGATTATCAAATATCAGTTGACACATTAACTATAGAAGACACATTTATTAGACTTGGATACGGTAGATTACTAATTAATTTGGTAAAAGGATTATCCAGATTACTTAATAAACCTATAGTTCTCTATTCACTTATAAATAGTTATCCATTCTATGTTAAAATGGGATTTAAAAAATTGAAGAAAATTCATAATGAAAAAAAGAAAACTATAATAGTAATGTTTAAAAGCAAGAACGAACCTAAAATAGACGACCATGATATGATTTGGTTGCCTGAGAGTATGCGTAGAAAGAAAGAGTTGAGAATAGAGCTATGACAAGACTTCTTGCTATGAAAATAAATATAGAAAATTGCCCAGATTCTCATTATGGAGTAAGTGATGCTCATGTATTTACGGTGTGTCCTTGGTGTGGAAAAATAATGCAACCAGTACCAATAGCTAAACAGGTGTTTATATTCAGATGATTAAAATAATATTGCGTAGATTAACTCATAAAACCGATGAAAAGAAAATTGGTGAAAGGTATATTTTAAATACCGTATATGAATCTGAAAAGCATAACCTATTGCTTTATCCTATACCAGAATTTGTTGAGCCTAAATGTTCATGCGGAAATGTTGGATTTGCTGTTATGTTTGATTTCAAAGTTTATTGTAAAAATTGCATAAACAACATCCTTGGAAATACCAAAGTTGTGCAGGAGAAAGTTTTGATTGTTCCGTCTGTTGACCAAGCTGTTAAAGGCAATGCATTTGAATGGCAGATACAGGGCAAAGACGAATGGTATAAAATTAAAGGAGTAGGCATAACTTGGGATTCAACTCAAAGATTATCTGTGGTCGAAATAAAAAGACGCTGGGATGAAATAATGTATCAGGTAGTAAGCGATAACCCACAGTTAGTTGATGCCGATTATATAAAAGAAGAAAAAAAATTGATTGTTTTCGTTTAAGCAAACCCTATATCGCTTGGATACTTTCTTGGTACTGATTCTTGGTCTTGTGGAATAATCCATCCTCTTGCAGACTTAACAAGTTCTTGGTGGCAATTTCTACATCTATAAATTTTGTCATGTGTAATAATGTCTTTTATACTGTAAAGATGCAACACTTCTTCGCACTTAGGGCAGATTTCATACATATCGAGTGCATTGTTACCTATCACATTAAACCCATTTTTAGGTAAAGTTAATGTATTATTTAATTCGGTTGGTCCAGAATCTTTAATTACAAACGGCGGCTGGGCAGAATGCAACTCTGGGTCATACTCAGTATCTTCTTTAAGTGTTGGTCTATCTTTATATTGTATCGCAGTTGGGTCGAATCTAATCCACCATTGGTTGCCTATCATTTCAATTTCTGGAAGTTGAAGTATGACAACATCAAACGAATATGTTGAAATTAATTGAAATAATACGTCTATAGGATTAGTTTTAGTTATATTTAATCTACTAAATGCAACATCAACATCATAAGAATGTTTTATATCAAGTGCTTCTATAATTAGGTCTAAAAGTTCTGGTCTGGTAGTCGCTAATTTACTGAACATTACATCTACATTATCGGTCTTGGTTACTCCTATTTTCTTAAATAATACATCAACACTATCATATCTTGTAATACTTAATTGATTAAATAATACGTCTATAGCTTCGGGTCTGGTTAATCCTAATGCTTCATATAAAACATCAATTGAATAAGTTTCAGGTATGTCTAATTTACTCAATATGGTATCTATATTATCTGTTCTTAAAATGCCTAATTTTGCCAAATCAACATCCACATAGTAAGTTTTAGGAACATCAAATCTCTCAAATATTACATCAACATTCTCATTTAAAAGGTTTAATTTATGTAGTATAACATCAACATTATCGGTTTTAGTTACTCCATATCTTTGTAATATTACATCAACATTATCTGTTCTTATTAATCCTAATTTTTCAAATAAGACATCGAGATTATCTGTTCTGGTTACGCCATATTTTAATAAAGTAACATCAATATTATATACCTTGGGTATATCTAATGCCTTCAATAACGCATCAACATTATCATTTCTGGTAAAACCTAATCGTTGCAATAACACATCTACATTATCGGTTTTAATCAAACCATATCTTAGTAATAAAGTATCAAGTCCATAAGGTTTAGTTCCAAGTTTTTTAAAAAAAACATCAACATTGTCAGTTACAGTTACTCCTAATCGTTCTAATATTGTATCAACATCATCGGTTTTAAGTATGCCTAATTTTGACAAAATAACATCAACATCATAAGTTAAAGGAATATTTAACTTTAACAATAATATGTCAACATTATCCGTTCTGGTTACTCCATATCTCAAAAATGTCGCATCAATATTTTCTGTTCTGGTGGTTAACTTTGTAAACAATGTGTCTATTGAATAAGTTTTTATTATCCCTAATCGTTCTAATAATGTGTCCACATTGTCAGTTTTACTAATGCCTAACCTCTCAAATGCAACATCCACATTGTAAGTTTTAATTATCCCTAACCGTTCAAGTATTACATCTACATCGTCAGTCTTTGTTATGCCTAATAGTTTAATCATGGTATCTATATTATATGATTTTGATGTATTAAGTTTCTTTAGTACAACATCTACATTGTCAGTTACTAATATCCCTTGTCTTTGCAATAATGAATCTATAGATTCAGTTTTAAGTATATCTAACCTCTTTAAAATCACATCAACTTGCTCTGGAAGTGTATGTGTTATAAATGATGTTTTAAATATTACATCTATACTTTCTGTTAGTGGAATTCCGCTTCTTTCTATTAAAACATCAAAGTTATCTGTTCTTGTTACTCCTAATCTTTTAAATGCTACATCTAATGATTCTGGTTTAGTTATTCCTAATCGGTCAATTAATACATCTACATTGTCAGTTTTAATTATTCCTAATCTCTTAATTAATACATCAATATTTTCAGTTTTAGGTATTCCTAATCGCTTAATTATTATGTCAATATCCTCAGTTTTAACAATGCCTAATCGTTTAAGTAATGCATCTACATTGTCAGCCTTGGTTATTCCAAATCTTTTAATTATTGTATCAACATCATCAGTTTTAGTTACTCCCAATCGTTTAATTATTACATCAACATCATCAGTTTTAAGTATTTTTAACCTTTTAATTATTGTGTCCACATTATCTGTTTTAGTTATTTTTAGGCGTTTAAGTATTATATCAACATCATTGGTCTTAGGTATATTTAATCTTTTTATCAATACATCTACATCATCAGTTTTTATTACTTTTAATCGTTTAAGTATGACATCAATATCGTCAGTCTTTGTTATTCCTAATCGTTTAATTATTGTATCTACATTGTCAGTTTTTGTTATCCCTAACCTTTTTATTAATACATCTATATCCTTAGTCCTTGTTATGCCCAATCGTTTAATTAAAACGTCAATGTCTTCGGTCTTCGTTACTCCTAATCTTTTAAGTATTGCATCAACTTCTTCTGTCTTAGTTTCTCCTAATCTCTTAAATAATGTATCAAAATAATAAGTAATTATCTGGTCAACTATCAAATCAACCCAACTTTCATCCACCCTTGCGGTCCCTACATAGGCTGAATACCGTGTCATTAAGTTCGCCTCAAATATTCTATTGCTTCCTCAAAAATTTTTATATTATCTTGAGCCATACCAAGTATAGCATTACATTTATGACAAAGTAATCCTCTTACTTTTCCCGTTTTATGGTCGTGGTCAACAATAAAATTCTTATCTGTTTTTCTTCCGACTGTTTCACTACCACAAATAGCACATTTTCCATTTTGTTTTAATAAAATAGTATTATATTCTTCAAGAGTAATTCCATATTCTCTTTTATAAATACAATTTCTATTTTTATCTTTACGTTTTAAATGTGCTCTATGAGTTATTGCTTTAGACTTTTCTGGATTATTTTTATCCCAATCTCTTCTTTTTTTATACCAACAAGTTTTACAAATTAAACTGATGCCTTTTCGTGATTTTCTAAAATACCAATACCAATTCTTTTCAGTAAGGACTTCACCACATACCCTACATTTTGGGTTAATAGTTCTTGGTTTACCAATTCCCATTCATTATCACATTAGAAAAAAGGATTATTTTATAGATTATTTCTTCTTTGTTTCAGCTTCTTTCTTTTTCAGGTCTTCAGGAACCAATGATTCGAGTTCTTTTACTCGTCCTTCTAGTTGTGCTATCTTTGCGTCTTTCTCTCTATTTGCCGCTACCATTGCGTTTGCGCCTTCTTGAAGGGATTTCATAGCATTACCCAAAGTCGTTCCAGAGGCTTGTAAGTTAGCGAATGCGTTATTAAGACCATTAAGTGCTTCCTGTTCCTTAGTTGGGGGTTGCTGTTGTGGATTATTACTCATATTTTACATTCACCACCTTAGAGATGTTTACCTATTAATAAGATAATGAACTATTTAAACATTATGGTACGCCTAATCAATTCCAACTTTCTCTATTAACTTGAGCACTAATCGTTCTACAGCATCTAATTCTTCCTGAGTTACTCTCTCTGTCTTATCTTGGCAATCTACTATATACTGAGTTACCTCTTCTAAACTAATATCTTTAGGCAAGCATCCAGCTTGAGTTAGTTTTCCAGCACACCACATATTTCCAGCTTTAGTAACATAGAATTTATAAGCATTATTAGCCGCATTGACTAATGCCATAACAACTGTTGAAGGATTAGAATCATCTGGTGGATTCATAAATAGAAACAAATCAGTTGATGCGGCTGTATAAACGTTTAAAGCCGCACCAGAAGAGTATGCGTGACCAACACCAACATAACCAGCAAAAGCACCATTACCAGTTAAATTAACACGGAACATAGTTGTCCAAGTTGGTGCACCGCCAGCCGCCATAACGTAATAAATAAATCCTGTATCAGACCTCAAATTTAAAGTTAGTGATGCGATACCCGTGTTAACTTGAGTGTAACCACCATTATGAATGTTACATTGTAAACTAACGTCTGTTGCATCATAAGCCCAAAGCTGATGGTAACCAGCCGCAAACGAAATAGAGTTTACAGTACCACCAGAGTTAATTGTACCAGCAGTAGCCAAGTTTCCTGTAACAGTCAAAGTAGAAGAAACAGTAAGAGAACCATTAACAGTTAATACTCCA
>Ga0187874_10001594_pt1 | contig 19724 bp, 28 predicted proteins | sample June2016WEW_16_1_3_FD_132993 | JGI IMG/M metagenome (GOLD analysis project Ga0187874, IMG submission 132993) | Peatland microbial communities from SPRUCE experiment site at the Marcell Experimental Forest, Minnesota, USA - June2016WEW_16_150 | ecosystem: Environmental > Terrestrial > Soil >... | reverse complement strand
TCGGGCGCTTGGCTCAGTTGGTTAGAGCGCAGCCTTCACACGGCTGAGGTCGGCGGTTCGAGTCCGCCAGCGCCCACCGAGTTCATACGCGCCAGGTGGACAGATCGGGGTCTGTGGCCGAAAACGGCACGCCCGAGATGCTGAATGGCATAGGTGGGTGAGCGGCCTGGGGTGTGAGCTGGGCTGCTGCTGGTCCGCGTGCCGCCCAGCGCCCGACGTGGCCCACTACCGGCGGGAGATGGCGCTCTTTTCGGCGTGTAGTATCCGACATCGATAGTCACTTTGAATCGCTGCAACTCGGTGCCGGTGACGTCTGCAACTCGGACGCCTTCGATCACTGGAAGTTGAATGACCGCTGCCTACCTCATCACGGCGCACCGCGATCCCGCGATGTTCCGGCGACTTGTCACCGCGTTACCAGAAGATGCCTCGATAGTCGTCCATATCAACGCGCGGGTCGACGCGGAGCCATTCAAGATGGGTTGCCCGTCGGTGACGTTCGTCGATCGGCGGCTGTCAACAAACTGGGCTGGGTGGGGCTTCGTCGAGGCCACGATAGGGCTACTTGAGGTCGCGCTCGCCGATCCAAACGTCACGAGATGCACATTGATCAGCGGCCAGTGCTATCCGATACTCACTCCAGCCGCGCTCGCCGCATGGCAGGGCGAACCGGTGGATCGCCTCGAGATCGCGCCGGCGCCGAACGCGGACGAGGGCAAGCCCGCGTGGCGCTTCGATCGTCGCTGGCACCGACGGGGATTCCGCAATCCGGATTCGCTCGTCGCGAAGGCCGCTTACGTGGCGACTCGCCGGCTCGGACCCCGGCGTGACCCGGCAGCGGAACTTGGCGGAAGGGCTCTCTATGCCGGGAGTACGTGGTGGTCGTTCACTCGATCGACGGCGGAATACGCCTTGGATGTCGCCCACAACGATGACACGATGAGGCGGTACTTCTCTCACGTCTTCATTCCGTGCGAGGCTTTCTGGCAGACCGCCGTTGCTCCTCGACTCGACTTCGCAACCATTGGCTGCGATCCGACGTACTGCAAGTGGGAGGGAGGGCCGCACCCGGCGCCCCTTACGTCGGAAGACCTGATTCGGGAGGCCTCAGGTGGGCGTTTCGCGTTCGCGAGGAAGTTCTCCAGCAAAGAGCCCGAGCTTCTCGACCTCGTCGACCACCTGAGACAGACAGGACCGTCTTAGCTTGCAGGCGGATCGCGGTTCCCCGTTCGGGGACGAGGTTCGCTACCTACTCGGTTGCGGCACAGCGTGCCCATTCCAGCCCGAGCGACTATCCCAACACCGTGCAAGTGGCAATGGAACGGCTGGCCCGGCCCGCATATCACGTGGTTTGCCCACGGGTGTGGGCCGAGCCACATACGGGACAAGGCGGCCGTGGCCAGGAGAAAGTCACGTCCCGCGTGATTCCCGCTTTCTAGCGGAGGTACGATTCACTTGTCCCAGGAATGGCCACGCTGAATCCTGTGGCGAAACAACAAGCGGCTTGTGCGGCCAGTCAATGGCAAGTGTCGGGTCATTCCATCTCAAACCTCTCGACGCCTTTCTTGAGTAGGTGGAGGAGACTTGATAATGGATTTCGGTATCTGCCTCCAGTGTCAGGTAACCGTGAGCACACGTCTCAGGCACGAGTACGCTTCGACGATTGTCGGCACTCAATTCGAATCCAAGCCACGTGAGGAATGTTGCGCTAGCAGTGCGTAAGTCGGCGACGACGTCAAAGATCGTTCCTCTTACGCAACGCACGAGCTTGGCCTCCTCGTGCGGAGGCATTTGGTAATGTAGGCCTCGGAGTGTGTAAGCAGCTCGGTTGAATGAGATGTTGCACTGCTCAACCCGAGGGTTGGCTCCTAATTCATTGAAGGTGGCGTAGTCGAACGATCGGGCGAAGAAACCTCGGTCATCAGCGATCATCTCGAGTTCTATTACGTAACAGCCAGCGATGGCGGTCTCGTGAACCCTCACTAGTGCCCGACTTTATCAATTCCAGGGACCCATAATCGCATGAGTTCGGTCGCTCTTGGAGACCAGAAGATTCGCCATCAACCCACGCGTGCAATGTTAGTCGTTGCCTGTTGCGGCCCCGGTCCGTTGGACAGATCCTCTGACTATCACGCGATCACTTGAGCCGTCGCCTGGCTGAACGCCTCTCGTGGTGTGCGGTGTCCCAGGCGTTCGGTGAGCCACTCGTTGTTGTAGGTCGCGATGAAGGTGGCGACGCCTTGGCGCATGTCGGCCGTGTCCTGGTAGAGCCGGGCCCAGAGGTACTGCTCCTTTAGGGTCCGGATGGAGCGCTCGACCACCGCGTTGGGCTGGGGCCGGTCATTGCCACCCGCCCCTACGTCGTCACGTGGGCAAACGGGGGGGCCGCGTGGGTGAACGCGGCCGCCGGGCGGCACGCGGACGAGTAGGGCCCCAGCTCACAACCTCACCCGGTCGCCTACCTATGCCATCCGGCATCTCGGGCGTGCCGTTTTCGGCCACGGACCTCCATCTGTCCACCTGGCGCCACCGAGTTCATATGGGAGAGAGGGAGAGGCGCGGGAGGGCTGGCCAACGACCAGGGACGGGAAAGGCGGCCGGCCCGCCGGCGGCAGCTTGTGCCACAAGGCTGTCTCGCTCGGGACCCCTTCCGACGACGAGGAGCCGCACCGACTACTCGGCCTCAAGTCGTTTCAGCGCGTCAATGAGCAGGTGGACGCCCTTGTGCTCGAGAAGTCCCCCACCTAGAGCAGCTCCGCCGCCTCGTCAGGGGCGGCGGAGCTGGCGCTGCCGATGCGGTCCAGGTCGATCGCGTCTTGGACCACGCTGCTGGGAACGGAGTCACCGACATACGCGCGCAGTCGATCTGCCGTGCCCGTCGAAACCGCCAGGATCTGGTCCGGTAGGTGCATCGCGCGGCGCTCAACCCACCAAGCGACCGTCCCGGCGAGGCGTCCGAGGTAGTTGACCCAGTGCTCGGAACCCCACACCCCGTACCAGTTGACGACGAGTGGCCGACGCCGCAGCTTCGTCAGCAGTCGCAGCGTAAAGAGCGGCAGATGCGGCACGTCGTCTGCCTCGACGACGAGGCCGCGCGATGGTTCACGAGCAGCCGCGATCGCTCCCACCGATACGGAAGGGTGGACCTTTCGGCGCTGCGCTTGGCCGGTGCGCGTTATCGAATTGGGCGGGTGTTGACGCGTACCCTTCTTATGAACGGAGAGCGCGGCGTCGAGGTGACGGCAGTCAAGTTATCGGCGCTCACCGAGCCAGCCCGACCACCTCAGCCAGGACACCCGCACCGGTAAAGAGGTGACGGAGGACGACGAGGAGTGGAGCGGCTTCGTGGCGCGCGCGCCAAAGCGGTATGAGTAGCAAGAGCGGATAGGCCCGATACCTGATCGTCAACGGAATACCAAGGAGAAAGAGCGGGTAGACGACAGCGACAGAATGATTTCGGAGAACCGTCTGAAGGCGTTGCGGGTGCTTGCGAACCAAGTGTGCCCATCCGGCGCCATTCGCGAAGGCTCGTCTCATTTGACGACGTGGGCCTCCCACTGCGTCCTCGACGACCTCGACGACGGAGTCCGCGACCCAACGCAGCCGGTACCCAGAGTCGACCAGGCGCCATGTGAAGTCAATGTCCTCGCCAGCCGCGAACGACTCGTCGAAGCCACCTACAGCATCGAAGGCGTCCCGTCGGAATGCAAAGTTGCTCATTCCCGCTTGTGAGGTGTAGCGCTCTGTCGTATAGCCCGACCAATCGGGTTGCGAATGAATGGCTCGGCCCCGTAATTCAACCGGACCGCACGTTATCCACTCGCCTTCATTGAAGATGGGTGAGAGAAGGCGACTGAGCCATTGTGCCCGCGGGATACACCCGCAATCGGTAAAGACAATTACATCGCCGAATGCGCGAGCGGCCCCGATGTTGCGCTGGTGAGCGATCGTTACTCGCGCACCTTTGGGTTGCTCGTAGTCATACCAGATGACCCACGGATGCTCGACACGCACTCGATCGAGGCGCTTCTGGGAGGCGTCCACGACCACCACCTCGTCGAGGAGGCCCGGCATGAGCGTCTGGACGGCATCGAGAGTGTCTGTGAGACAGGGCTCGTCCTTGCTGACGATGACCAAAGAAACTTTCATCATTTGAGAAGATATCTCGGCCTGCTTTCACGATTGTGCGGCTAGCCATCCAGTTTCGCTCCGGTCCGCTCCCAAATGCGAGTGGAAGGAGCAGCCGAGAGCTCGAGAAGCTCAGCATCGTGGAACGACGTGACGACGTCGGCGATGGCCCTCCGGAAGGCGACGGAGGCCACCTCGCGAGTCCAGCGGTGGCGTCCATCCCCGGACCTACCCGCATACCCCGGCGGGTCGACGACACACCCGCCGAGGGCATGCTCGGTGGCCTCGACAACCTCTCCCAAGTCTCCACCCTCGCCCAGGGTGGCGAGGACGTAACGCTTCACCCGATGACCAGGCCGTAGAGGGGTCTTCCCTCGCGCTCGTAGAGCGGGCCTTCCAGAAGGGGGAACCATCCCCCCCAAGGGTCGAGAGGGTCGAAGCGAGAGAGGGCCTCTCCCAACCCTCGCGAGGAGATCGCGCCGACCTCCCTCCCTCCGAGGAGGGTGACCTCGCCTCCCTCCGGAGAGGCGACGATGAGGAACCGTCGGTGTCCGGCTGGCGACCGTGCCCCGGCACATTGCACGAGGTGCTCGGCTGGCCCCACGACGAGGCGGGTGTCGGCGGTCACCGTGGCGGCGACCGGGGGGGTAGGTGAACTCGAACGGCTCCTCCCCGAGGACCGAGCGCCGTCCCTCCATCCGAAGACGGGATCGAGGCGGACGAGGGCAACGGCCGGGTCCTCGCCGAGGTGGACGGACCTTCCTTCGTAGAGGGGCCACCGGCTACGGGGTCCTTCCTGCTGGGTGACCAGGTCGAGTGTCGTCGCCGAGAGCACCCTCGGGACGCGACCCGACCGGAGGGCGGCCAGCACCGCGTCAGGCCATGTGGACGGCAGGGCGACCGGGGAGCGGAGGGGCCGCATCCCGGCGTGGCCCTAGGGGTAGTCGGCGTCAGGAGCCTCGACGAGCCAGGTCTCTCCCTCGGGGGTCACCTCACGGGGGGTTAGGCCGAGGCGCCGCCAGGTCTCCTGGCGCAGAAGGGGGCTGATGTCGCCCCGGGCGGCCTTCCCGCAGAGGGCGAGCACCTCGGCGAGCACGTCCCGTCTACGAAGGCAGGCGGCGATCATCACCTCCCACCAGCGGAGGAGGGTGGCGACGACGGGGCAGGCGGAGTGCACGTCGACGTCAGCCGCTGGGAAGAGGCCCGCACCGGCCAGCTTGGCCGAGAGCCAGCCTCCCCGGTGGGCAGCGATCCAGCGGGCGAGGGCCTCGTCGTCAGGGGTGGAGAACTTGAGGAGCGGCGAGCGCACCCCGGCCTTCCGGACGAGCTCGGCGGCCAATCCTCCGGCGGATTGCAGTCCGGCGAGGTCGAGCCGCCCGTAGTCGGAGGTACGGCCCCTGGCGGTCGTGAGTCAGCGGGCGGCCTGGTCGTCGAGACGGAGGGCGAGGTGCCAGACGCCCTCGGCGGCGGCCGCAACGGCCCCGGCGCCGGAAGGGTCGATCCCGGCGGCGACGCCCTGTCCCTCCTTCGGCTCCGCTATCCGCGCTCCGCGAGCTCATTGGGGGTTCGCGATCTACCTCGCGAGCCGAAACGGCTACGAAGACTCGCTGCTGCCGTCGAGGAACTTCGCCGGGACCCCCGAAGAGGCGCTCGACTGCGCTTTCGGCCTCTACCTCAACGACTCGTCGGCGCTAACGCGACCCTCGCTGCCGAGTAAACACCGACGATCCGAAGATCGTGGGAACCGTGCGCGCGTCGCCGAGGCGCGGCAAGCCGAACAGGGTCTCGATGGATGCCAAAAGTGAGTAGTGGTTGTATTTAGTGCGGAAGACGATCCCGTCCGGCTTGATAAACGGCGAGATCAGGATCGCACCGATCCGCCCACCCCCCGGTCCGTCGAGGCCGGCTTCGGGTGCTGCTGGCCCGGACTTCTCGCTGCAGCACGCTGTTGAGTCGACGCCGGTACCGGAGCTCTCGGCCTCGTCGAAGGTGACGACCAGCAGGCCGTCCTGCTTGAAGGCCGCCGAGTGAGTGATTCTCGGCACCCACGTAGCAAGGAACATATCGATGTCTGCGAGCCGGGACGCTCCACTCATCTGGTTGACGCAGGGGTAGTCGTGCCCGTCGTTGCACAGGTTCGGCGTGATGATCGAGAAATTAGGTGTGGTGGCAACGCTCTTGAGGTCGGTGACAAGACCGGTCTCGCCCTTGCGGGCCGAGGCGGGCATCGCCCCGGTTGGCGAGCCAAGTGCGACGACGTGAGCATCGCAGTAGGCGACCGAGTCGATGATCGAGTGAAAGTACACGAACGGGTCGTGCTTGGTCGCGTACCCGTCACCGCTCACCGCGAGTTGCGTGCCATCGACACGGTCGATTTTCGGGTGACCGCATGCCGCGGTCTCGCGCGACGGAATGTTGCCCATGTCCTGTTCGTAGCCCTTCCAGGTGAAGCCCTTGGCTGTAAGTTGGTTGGCTATCGTCTCCACGTCCATCGGGTAGACGCAGCCATTACCCGGCTCGATCCCGCCCGCCAGGAGCTTGGCGGCTGGGAAGTTTACGAAGGTCGAGCAGTCCTGCTGGGTGGCGGGGTTCGGCGGCTGTCCAGAGATCATCGCGATGTAGTTGTCGACCGAGTTGTGGCCGATGCCGTAATACATCGCCAGCAAGGTCCCCTCCGACGGCAGGACCTTGGCGAGGTAGGGATCCGCGGCAGGCGACCCGAAGGTCGAGGCGTAGTCCTCGTTCTCGAGCACGATGACGAAGACGTGACGAATTGGCGGAAGCTTGAATCTCGCGGCCCAAGTGTTCAATCCGGCGAGCGCGTTGGGAGAGCCATCAGCACCGCGCGCGGAAACAAGCGGGGCGAGCAGCGCAATGACACCGAATAGAGCGACGAGCAGGGAGACGGTTATCCGACGCCTTGCGTTGCGTCCACAAGAACGCTGAGTTGGGGTTCGGGAACGGTTGATAGGGCATCACGGTACACCCCGTTACCACACGAACGGCCTGTCAAACGATGCTCGGGCAACGGCGATCGCGTGGAAGGCCGATCGCCAGATACCGATATCCAGTCTGCTGCATGCGGTCCAAGACGAGCATATTGCGGCTGTCGAACAGGATGTCACTGTGCATGCACGCGGCGTTTGGCGAGACTCGGTCTGAACTTAGCGACCGACACGGCTGAGGTCAGCTGAAGGTCCGCCAAGACGGTTTTCGGGCCGGGAGAATGTCAATTCCGTGGTGCTATGGACCGTATTTTCGACCATGTATCGATGCGACGTCAGTCGACTGCAGAGTAGTCGGGCTTGTCGACGAGCTTCTTCATAAGCAACTCCAGGTCGCTGCGCGTCGACCTTTCTTCGAGGGATGTGACGGTCTGTTCGCAGCGCCGCTCGAAGGTGAACAGTCGCTGCTCCACGTCTCGAAGATCGGCTACGTCGGTAAGTCATGTGGGCCGCGTTGCCGGAGGATCCGATGGGACCGGAGACGGCGTAGCACTTCGCGAAGGGGGACTACGACAAAGAGCTGCACGAACGATGGGCGGTGCTGGAACGGTGGACGCGAGCGCACGAGGTCACCCCACGTGGTCCCTCGCGTCTCCAGCCTCGGCAGCACGTGTGAGAGGCCGTTCTGCTTCGCGTCGCGGTAGCGGAACACCCAGTAGTCGACCGAGTCCAAGCTCGTCGCGAACATTGGCGTCAGGCACACCCATCCCCATGGGATGCAGATGTCCTCGAACCATGTTCGGTGGGCAGGCTGTTTCAGCTCGGCGATGATCTCGGCAGACGGCGGCCGGAGCAGGTAGGGCTTGACGGTCCGAACCTCGCGCCCTATCGGAAGTCCGCGCCTGATCACGGGGGGCCACGGGACCGGGGCATCCGTCGGCCACGGATGGCACAGGACCTCCATCCCTTCGTCGAGGTAGCGCTGCGCATGCACGTGCTCAGTCTCCTCGAACCTCATGCCCAGGGCCTTCCAACGCGCAAGGTGGTACACGCCGGTGTCGGCGAGGCCATACTTGCGTAGCTTGAGGACGCCTGCCGACGTTGACTCTTCGATCTCGTCCGTCAGCATCTTGTCCCTGGAAAACAGGACCATTTGGATGTTGACGCATTTCGGGTGAGCTTGGAACAGGTCTATGGACCTCGCCACGACATCGCCGTCCCACCACAGCACCTGGAAGTCGCCTTGGATCAAGTGAAGCAGATCAAAGCCCCGCTCGAGCGCGTAGCTGAAAGCGACCTCGTATGCCGCGTAGAGGCTGCCGACCTTGGCGTTCACCTGGACGTCGTTGACCGTCCTGAGCACGACGTCCATGTGGTCGTCCGCGTCGCCCAGGCGAATGAGCTGCCGGCGGAGCGCTTCGTCGGGGCTCGCATTGTCGATCACGAGCACATCGTCGAGTGGCGCAGCTGCTCGCACCGACCGGACGGCGTTCAAGAAACACCTCGGGAGGCCGTGGCCGACCACGACGTGCAGAACCCGTGGAACCCGCGCTCGGTCTGCAGGCGTCATCGGTCCACATCGTATAGGTCGCCTACCGGAAACGAGCCGCCCGAAGACGACTCTGCGAGTGCCGTGGGGAAAGCGCCAGGCTTGACCTTGGCGGCACCTGACGTCGCGCGTAGTTCGCCGTCTGGTCGACATGCCCGCGATTCAGCATCGGTCGTCAGCCCGGCTCGAGCCGCCAGATGCGCTCGGGACCGCGCACTGCCCTCCCCACGCGACGGCCTAGCGTCCGGAGCTGGGAGCGATGGCACCTGACCGCGGCCCGCTTAAGTGACCGGTCGCTACTGGATCGCAGGGAGTCATCCTTCACGAGGCGAAATCCGCGGCGCTGGAGATCGCGGATCTGGTCGGTAACCTCTGCCACGGCCTCCTTGTAGTAGGGAAGTTCCTCGTACACGTAGCAGTCGACATCGTGCGAGTCGGCGACCTCGAGGCAAGCTGCCGCGGTAAGACGGTGGTCGTCATGGCCTAATCCAAGGGGCATCAGCCATGCATCGACGGGTCGTTGTGACGCGAGACGCGCAAGCTCTTCGCTGATAGCGGAAAGCAGCTCGGCGGCCTCTAGACCATCGTAGCCATACCACGCGCACCGGTACTGCTCGTCCCAGAACGACAGATGCTCGGACTTTGCCCGGAGCAGTGCCGTGGACCGTTCGTCTTCGCGCCGACGCTCAGATATAACGTCATCGCCATCCCGGAAGTACCTCGTAGCTTTGTCCCAACCCGTCAATGGGCTTACCGAGGGCGGTCCGCCCGCGAAGACAGTGGTGACGAGCGATCCGGGATTTGCCGCGATGAACAGTGAACAGCTGAGTGTCGCGTCGTCAAAATGCGGCGAAACTATTCGGTACACTCGACTCATCGCTCAACCGTAGGTCGATTCCGTCTGTCGGACGAACTCATCGGCATCTGAGTGCTCACCGTCGCGATCGAGACGCTTGTTCTCGACACCTCGAGCCGGGACTGGGCGTAGATCGCCTCATCTCACACCAAGGAGACACGAAGTCACAACGATGTCTGTTTGCACCCTAACTGCCGGAAGAACGCGAAAGTCCTGCCGATCTCGAGCCCGACCGGAGCTCCGCGGAGGTAACCCGTTTCTTGACCTCCGCTAAGGCCTCTTGACCCAGTGACCTGGATGTTCACCCACAGAGCAGTAGCCATTCGTGCGGCGAAATTGGGGGTGAGATCTGGATTGTGGACTACGGCACCATCCACTGGGATAACAAAGCCGGCGATCGCCAGCACGAGCGGCGGCCGCAGCTCGCGCACGTGCCGGCCGACGCGAGCGGTCTCGACCAAGTGGAGATCTGCCTCTCGGCGGTCCAGCGCAAGATTCTCACGCCGAACGACTTCGCCGATTTTCGAGAGGTGGAGGAGCGATTGCTCCCTTCGCTGTAAGACTCGACGACGCCGTTGCCTGATCAGTTGACACCGTGACCTGCTCCAGGTTTTGTTGCTTTCTCGCTGTTGAGATCAGACAGTCTGCTGGTGGTTCAGGGAGCGTTCGAACTCGATCGGTGAGACGTATTCCAGCTGGGAGTGCTGGCACCGCCGATTGTAGAAGACCTCGATGTACTCGAAGATGGCGTTGGAGGGCTCGAGGCGGGTCTTCCAGCGTTGTCGGTCGAGCAGCTCGATCTGCATCGTCGACCAGAACGACTCCGTCATCGCGTTGTCGAATGCGTCGCCGACCGAACCGAACGAGGGCATGAGCCCGGCCTGGCGGACCTTGTCAGTGAAGGCCCACAAGGTGAACTGGACGCCGTGGTCGGCGGGGACGATCGAGCCCCGCTTGGCGCGGCGTTGCCCGATGGCCATGTCCAGTGCGTTGACCACCAGCTGGGTGTCCTAGACCGAGTCGATCGACCAACCGACGATCCTGCGGCTGCAGGTGTCCATCACGCCGCAGCAGTAGACCTTGCCCTCCCTCGTCCGGTCTTGGTGATGTCGGTGACCCAGAGCTCGTCGAGCACCGAGCGGGTGAACTTCCGCTCGACGAGGTCCTCGGAGGTCGGTGTCCCCTTGATCCGTCTGACCCTGGCAGGGCCAGGAAGCCCGGCGATCCTGGAACCTTGCAGGAGCAGTGTCACTAGCCCCCGGCTTACGTGGATGCCCCGGGCCCGGATGGGCTCGGTGTGAACCCGCCACGAACCATCGGTGCCGCGGGAGTCGTCGTGGACCTTTTGAATCAGGGCGGTCAACCACTCCCGCCGCATCTTCGTCGGCGAGAGCGGACGTCGGCGATAGGCGTAGTAGCCCTGACTCGAGACCCCGAGGACCTGGCAGCAGCCTTGGACGGAGAACCCGGACCCGACGAGGACATCGATCACCGGGTGGACCCTTTTGGGCGAGGGGCCTCATCGCCGAGCATGGTGTTGGCCCGCCGGAGGATCTCCACCTCGTCCTCGAGCTCGCGGATGCGCCGGCGGGCCTTATGGAGCTCTCGGGACTCGGTGGTCGTCGTGCCGGGGATCTCGCCCCGATCGATCCGATCTTGCTTCAGCCAGTTGCAAAGGCAGGTGTCCGTGATGTCGAGATCAGAAGCCGTCTTCGGGACCGATTGGCCGGACCGAACGAGCGAGATCGCCCGTTGGCGGAACTCTGCTGGATACTTGCGTGGCATGGGACGAGCCTTTCATCAAGGCCCGAACTCAACAGGAAAGCGGAATCGATCTCTGGGGTAGATCACGGCGTCAACCAAACTCGCGGCAGACGCCACCGCAGCGTCTCGACTTCGAGGCACGACACACCAACGCCGCGGCTGCGGCATGATCAACTCAGCCAACCCGTCCGGAGAATCAGGGAAAGCGCCCATGGGTTTATTGCTTCAAGCAAGCGCCTCATTCGAATTGATAGGGTTTTTCTCGAAAATATAGTTAGCCCCGAGGCTCGCAGCTGTAGGCAAGGTTCCTGATCGCCGGATGACCGAGAGGTCTTCAGTCGACGGGCAGTGACTTCTTGTCGCAGATCAGGACAACAGGAGAGTATGTGTGGCGGTGCAAGTAAACGTCGTTCGGCCTGGCGAGCTGGGACCGAGCGAAGCAGCGCTGTGGTTGCGGTTTCAACAGCGCTTGTCGGTAACGCTCAACCCGTTCCTCTCTCTCACCTTCGCTCGGGCTATTGGTCGCGCGCGACCAAACGCCCGTGTTGCCGTGATCGAGGATGATGGCCGTATCGAGGCATTCCTCGCGTACGAGCTAGCCACGAGGACTATTGCAAGGCCGATCGGCTGGCCGATGAATGACTTGCAGGGTTTCGTTAGTTCAGGTGCGCCCCTTGACGCACGGTCCATTGTGAGAATGGCCGGTCTGCGGGGTTGGCGCTTCGACCACGCATTCGCCGAGCAGCAGCCTCTCGATCGGTTCCACTATCGGGGAACGAGCGTACGATCCCTGGAAATTGACCTCAGCAATGGATATCAAGCATATCTGGAAAACCGGCCGAAGTCTGTTACGAGAGCCGGCTCACAACGACGCCGGGCGCTTCAGCGCCAATTTGGTACAGTCTCTCTCGAATGGGGTACCTCTTCCACAGAGCATCTTCGCCAACTCATAGCCTGGAAGTCCCTGAAGTATTATGGCACTCAGGAGCTGTTTTTCGACCCGAGCGCGCAGCAGATCTTGGAAGAACTCGCGACCACGAGCAACGAGGACTGTGGCGGACTTCTCAGTGTTTTGATCGCGGGCGAACGGCCTGTGGCAATTCATTTCGGCCTGACGTCGCCAAGAGGTATCTGCTCGTGGTTTCACGCGTACGACCAAGAGCTGGCTCGCTATTCGCCGGGGATCATGATGTTGTTTGCGCTGGCAGAAGAAGCGACCGCGAGAAGCATTACACGGATCGACCTCGGTTACGGCCAGGATCGTTATAAGTTTCGTTTGGCAACACCGTCATACACCGTTTTCGGCGGAGCCGTTTGGGCGAACTCTGGCGAGGCAGCTGGACGGGCGTTGTATCGGTGGCTCGTCAACACGCTGTTCGACCGCCGTGATGAGCAGCCGGAGCTGGCGTCGGGCGCTACTACCTCGTGACCGATCGATCCGAAACGGCACCACTTCTGTTCGTCACCGGCATCGACGCCCAGCGGCAACCCGGAGCAGCCCCGCGGTTGACCCTTCGAGTCAGCCGCCTGAATCATCAGTGCGTGACGATGAGCTCGCTGGCTAAATGTGAGCAGTTGATTCGGCCCCATCTAGCGCAGGCATGATCGTGGTCCTGATCGCCATGGCCGCGCAAGGAGGTCTACTTAAGATCCTCGGGTGCGACAGCGCCCTTGCTGCGACTGGTCCAGCCGAAAGGGCGGGTAAAGGTCTGCTTTACGCCCATGACCACCACCGCATAAACACCGAGCCCTATAAGAGCTGGAATCGCACAGATTATGAGTCCCGCCGCGCCACGTGGCGCCACCATGTACGCGGGCAGCTCAAGACAGGCCGTCGTGACCACGCCTAGAATTACCGCCAGCCTGGGTATGTCGGCGAAGAAACTGCGGAGTTTCCTATCAATCTCGCGCCGTGCAATGTGCAGAAAATACAGGTTGCTCGCTATCAGACCGAGAGCGGTACCGATCGGCACTCCGAGCATGCCGATGGTGAACGCCAGCGGGAGAGTCAATGCGACGTTGATGACCATTCCGACCCCGAGATAGCGAGATTCGAGGCCAGGTAGCTTGATTGACTTGCCGAATGCACCCATTACCTGGCTCAGCAAGGGCATCGTCTGGCCGACCAGCAGAATGACAGCAACGACGCCGGCTAGGCGCTCCTGTGGCCCGAGCCAACGCAGGATGGCTAAGTACACGGTTGCAGCGCCAATGAGCGGGTACGCCGCGATCGTTCGAACCCAAACTCGCTGCATGTCCACGAACTCGAGGAGCGTAGTCTTGAAGTCAGATCCCCCATAGGTTCGTGACAGCGTCACCGCCATGGGGCTCACCGCGTTCAGCGGCAGGCTGAGCAGTTGGTTCGAAAAGTTCGCGCCGATGCTGTAGAAGGCCACATAGCGCACTGGGAAGATCAGGCCCACCAAGACTGAGTCGATCTCGAAATTGAACGAGCTCGCGAGCTCGGCCACCTGCACGCGACTGGCGTAGTGCACGATGTCACGGACTTCGCCCCATGGCAAGAAATGGCATTCGCTCAGCTTCACGAAGTGACGACAGCCAGCCGCCGAAGCCAGCACCAAGACGACTTCCTGGCCCACACTCGCCCAGAAAAGACCGATGAGACCATAACCCTGCCAGACGAGCAGCACTGCAAGGACCACATAGACCGCCGTAGAGACGGTGTTGGAGATGTTCAGGTAAGCCCATCGGTGCTGTGCGCTGATGATCCGTTGAGAGACACCGCGTAACGCCGCCGCGAGCAGGAGCGGCATAAATGCCCGCAGAAGCACAGTGGCCTCTCGATGGAGAGCTGTCGAGGCGTGGAGAACCACTGTGATATCCGGTGCAAAGATAGCGACGAGGGCTGCGACCGTACCGATGACCAAGGCAAGCATGACCAAGATCGTCACGAGCAGCGATGAGGTCGCCCTGCGGTCGCGCGAGCCGGCGAAAGACGAGAAGTAGCGTGATGCCGTTGAGCCGAGACCGCCGTCGAGGTTCGACAGCAACCCTCGGAAAGAACTGAGCAGTGCATACAGCCCATACCGGCTGGCACCCAGATGGAGCAGCAGGAATGGCGTCAGGACAACATTAAGTGCGAGGACCGCGATCTGGCCTGCAGTGTTCCAACTCAGTCCTGAGAGGATCGGCGCGAGCCGACCACGTCCTGCGTCACGTTGACCATCCGAGTTCGACGCTGGCGTGTCGCCCGGCACGTCGGCGCTCACCCTTCCTCCTCGTCGGATCGCCCGATTCCGTTGTCCACCTCGGCTGTGGAACGCTCGCGATCAACGTCGACAATCGCGAGATGATATCGAGCATCGGTCTGCCTGGTACAACACGGGTGACCCCCTATAGCCGTCTAGTCGATATGGCCCCTATCCACTGGGCCGATGACGTGAGATTTCAACCGGCGGTTGTCTTTTGTGCCTGAAGCTTCGCAAAGCTGATCCTGATTTCATCCCGAGGGAGCTGCGACGCGCTAGCGTCTCCCGAAAGCCCAGGAGGCGTATTGGGTGGATTCACGCGGCCTGTGGGCCAAGCTCAAATCATCAAGCGACTTCAACGTCAAAGCGCTCCTGTTTTCGACCAGCATTCAAAGGCGACCCTCGACGCGCACTTGCTCCGGTTTGGGACGTCGCGTTCAACCACGACGGCAGCGTCCTCGCCAGGGCGAGCGAAGACACGACCGTGCGCCTCTGGAGGTTGTCCCAGCCCCTCGCGTCCTCGTGCGAGCCTTCCGCGCCCAGCAGCCACCGGAGCCTTCGCCGAGCCGCACGCGGGGAGTGAAGTGGTGACCGACGACCCTCTCTATAGTTTCGCGGGTCGACGGCGATTCTCCCATTCCCATGATCCAGAACTCGGGAGAACAAACTCTGCCGAGCATAACGAGCGGAAGCTCCTGGTAGCGTTGTCCCGGTGGACACCGCGCTACCAGCACCTCAGCGACGCACCCTTGAACGCTGCCAGTTTGAGAATTCGTACTATCGCTACGCGTTTCCCTTCAACCTGATACACAGAGTCATTCACACTTACCAGCTCCTCGTCGGCCACCGCGTCGAGGACCGGGACGGCGTCGAGCTCGGGGAACCTTCCCGCTTCCAGGTCGGCGACTGGGTCCGAGTCAAGAACATCTCCGAGATCCGGACGACCCTCGATAGCAACGACGAGTTCCGGGGTCGGAAGTTCCTCTCCAACCACCGGGCTTACTCAGGCCGGACCTACCGGGTAGAACGGGTCATTCGCCGGCGGCCGACCCATGCTTATCGCATGGAGAAGGTCTCCAGGACAGTCGCACTAGAGGACGCAATCTGTGACGCGCCCGACGGTACTGTCGGTTGTGGTCATGCGTGTTCGTTGTTCTTCCTGGACGAATGGCTGGAGCCATCCCGGGCGGAGGATTCCGAGCCCCGTACTTTCACCCAAACTGCCAGGGTGAAACCCTACGGCGAGATCGCCGCGACCTTGGACGCCAAAGGACGCCTCGACGGGATCAGCTTTCCCCCGGAAATGGGAGCATACGCTGGCCGCGAATTCCCGGTCGTGCGCCAGGTCGAGGACGTAGGGGTCACGCTTCCCAAATGGAAGCAGCCCCGTGCCGCCTTCTTCACCCTCGACGGCGTTCGCTGCTCGGGCCAACCTCGAGGTGGCCACTGCGACCGCAACTGCGGCCTCATCTGGCACCGATCGTGGCTTGAAATGAACGAACCAGCCGCCACCGCTCCACAACCCTGAGCCGACCTCCCCAGCCTCTGCGGGTCTTCTCGTGCCCGCACCGGCACCCACCGGTACAACTTGCCCCCTGGGTTTCTCCCCCCAGCGCGCGTCGACGGGGGATTCAACGCTCTCAGAGGCTGCCGCATGAATCCCGACAGTCCTGCTCGCGCATGGAGGATGTCCCGAGTTCCGTGGAACTTCGGGTGGCGGTCCTGTGATCCTCGGGCTACGTGCTCCTCGCTCTCGTCGATCGTTGTGACGCCTGCGACGCAGCGGTCGAGGGCTTCGCGCAGTGCCGGCAGGTGGAGAAAGCCGTTCACCTTCCGGAACTGCTTCACGGCTTCGGTCATCCCAGCCGCGCACCAGCGGAGTGTCATCTCGTCGTCCCGCCAGCGCTTCACGTTCGCGCAGTGGTCCCGGCACATCTCGATCATCGATTCGACGGGGTTCGTCGAGCGCAGTGTGCGCGCCAGGTTCGTGGCACGCCGAGCGGGTAGATGGAGAGGGTCTCCGAGAGCCCCTCGAGCAGGCTCCCCGCGGCACCGGGATGGCTCTTCTGCAGCTGGCGGGCGAGATCGGTGAGCTTCGCCTCGGCCCGGAGCGCATCACCGTGGCGATAGGCGGCTCGCATCTTCGTCGCGACGGTGCGGGCGAGCTCGGCCGGCAGCTTGGCCTCGACGTTGCGGATCTTGTGGAGCTGGCACCGGGCGATCACCGGGTGGTCGAACGCGTCCCTGATGGCCGCGCTGAGCGCCTTGGCGCCGTCGATGACGAACAGCGTCGGGCGTGTCGTGTCGAGGCCGCGTTGGCGCAGCGAGACGAGGAGATCGCCGACGGGGGCGGCGTTCTCCGTCGACCCCTCGACGAGCGCGGACTCCGTCGCCTGGACGAAGCGTCGGGAGACCGCGGAGCGAGAAGTCGCCCGGGCGACCTTCTCGACCGCCTGGCCCACCGGCTCGAGGCCGTGCGCGTAGCGGCGCGTAGCGGCGCGTGGAGAGCTTGGCGAGCATGCGCTCCATCGCCATCTGCGAGAGGACCTCGGCAGAGGAGAAGAGCTCGTAGGGGGGAGGCTGACCTCGCCCGAGCCGTCCGATCGCCGGACCCGGGGGCGGCGCACCGGCACCTTGCGACCACCGAGGACGACCGAGCCGTCCTCGGTCCCGTGCCGGTTCGCCGTTCGCTCCCGGTCGTGTCTGCACTTCGGGCCGCAGAGCATCCGCACCTGTCGTCGAGCACCGCGTGCATCACCTGGAGGCCCGCGCCGACCGCCATCGCCAGCAGTCCCTCGCGCAGCTCACCGGCGAGTTCGTCCATCACGACCCGGACCTCGTCAGGCACCGGTATCGCGGCGGAATCGATCGTCGTCTGGTAGTCCTTCTTCATGGTGGTGGTCCCCTGTCCTTGTCGGTAGTTCTTGGTGGAACGCCCGATACCTACCAGCTGGCAGGTCACGGGCGGGGGATGGCCACTGCAAAGTTCAACGACTACCGGGACAACTTCCACTGTATGAAAGGTGATGAGACGCGGTATCGCTGGTACGCCGTATGAAAGGTGATGAGACGCCTCGCTGATCTCCGACCCGTGATGAGAGTCAGCGGTGCTTGCGACGATCGGAACTCCAGGTCATACCTGGCAAGCCCGAACTTACTCGTTACGATCCTGACGGTGGCGACGTCGCGCCAAGCCCATCGCTGAACCCATCCGATTGTTGGCGAGACGTAATACAGGGCTTCCGCCGTTCCCAACCAGTCGGAATCGAAGACGTCGATTCCCCAATCAGCTGCCACCTCTGGCCCGATCTGAGCGATTGTGGCCGCGACAATCTCCCTGTCGAGCGAATCGATACGGGCTGGTCCGCCCAAGATGGGCACCTCTTTGGGGACGCGTTTCCTGAGCAACTGTAAACTTGCTGGCGAAACAGAGCCGAAACGCTTGCGCCGGTGATTGAACTTGAAGCCGCCCGACGCAGGCTTCTTAGCATCGGTGAGGCTCACGGACTGCCCCTCGCCCTCTTTCGACTTTCCCGCTTGTCCTTGCAGGCTGTCTCCGGTCTTCGTGCCCTTCGCGCGCGCTCAGTCTGTGAATGCTGATCGAAAACAGGAGCACTCCGAGCTTGAAGCTACTTGGTGATTTGGACTTGGTCCAGAGGTTGGCTTCCTGAGGGATCGGCTGATGACTTGGCACGCCGGGTTCGGGCCTTGGCGTCTCGGCGCCGGTAGCTCTCGCCCTTGGTCTCGATGATGTGGCAGCAGTGGATGAGCCAGTCGAGCGTCGCCCCGGTGAGGCGCTTGGAGCCGAGGACCTCGGTCCGGACTCGAAGGGCAGATTGCTCGTCACGATCAGGCTCGTGCGCTCATGGGCGGTCGAGATGACGTCCAAGAGCAGCTGGGCACCGACCTTGGAGACTGGAACGCCGGAAAATCCGGTGCTGGCCAACACGGCCTGGTGACAGCGATGGCGTGCGCGCTCTTCGGGATCGGCTGCGACATCTTCATGGGTTCCGTCGACGTGAGGCACCAGGCGCTCAACGTCACGCGGACGGAGCTCCTCGGCGCTCGCGTCGTGGAGGTCAGGTCGGGATCGCAGACCCTCAAGGACGCGATCAACGAGGCGATGCGGAACTGGATCGCGACCTCGACGACCACCCACTAAATGATCGGGTCGGTCGCCAGCGCTTCAGCGCGAACCGGCGCCTTCTCGTCGCGAGGCGAACGTATTCATCCGCGATCAGGCGACGTGCCGCGCAGCCCGCGGAGCGCGACACGCGATTGCGATGCGAGACGACGGTCCCGTCTAGGGGAGTGCGTCGTTCCCCGGACGGAGCATCTGGTAGATAAAGAAGGCAATGATCGACACGACGAAGCTCAGCGCGCCGAAGGTGTCTTCGCGCGGGTACGGCAAGAAGTGGGTGAGGCGCCAACTGAGCGTGTAAGGGTGCACGAGCGCGCAGAGCGCGATGTAGACCCAGGCAGCGAAGCCATAGATCGCGAGGGTCTTGCATGTGACGAAGGCGACCTTCCGTTTCATATCGCCAGACAGCGTAGGCGAGGTCTTCTGTCGCCGTTATCCGGTCGACGGCCGGCCTTTCCTGAAGCCGGGATCCCGAGCATCGACGAGACCGCCACCAGGGGCATCCCGATCGCCCCGTCGGTGTCGGGGCGATCCTCCAGCGCCACGGCACCGAACCCTCGCCCTTAGAACGCGCGCCGATAGGCAGCTGACAAAGACATCCAACGATTGTCGTGACGGCCCAAGAAGGATCTCGGGTGCACCCAACCAACGACAGACCGGTGGAGGTCTTCATCATGCTCGCGCTCGCACCCCAGGTGGTCGATGCCGTCTACCAGGCGGTCGAAGGACACCTTCCCCTCGTGTCGATGATCACCTGTTCGGCTGCCACCGCCCCCGGACGAGCGATCGGAAGTGCTTCTTCGGAATCCTCGTCCGCCTCGCGACCGGCTGCAGCTGGGACGTCGTGAGCCTCTTCACCGACACCTCGGAGTCGACGCTGCGCCGTCGCCGGGACGAGTGGGTGACGGCGGGCTGTTCGTGGCGCTCGTCGACGAGGCGCCCTCCGGGGGCGAGGCGACCGGTCCGAACCCCGTCGTCTGGGGAAAACGCGGCTGGAAGTGGTCGGTCACCACCGACGCCCGCGGCATCCCCGTCGCCGGGGTGCCGGCCCCGGCCGACCAGAACGACTGCACGCTCCTTGCCCCGACGCTCGACGCCCTGGCGCGGCGTGGGTTGCCCGACGACGTCGGGA
>Ga0187874_10001592_pt1 | contig 19726 bp, 17 predicted proteins | sample June2016WEW_16_1_3_FD_132993 | JGI IMG/M metagenome (GOLD analysis project Ga0187874, IMG submission 132993) | Peatland microbial communities from SPRUCE experiment site at the Marcell Experimental Forest, Minnesota, USA - June2016WEW_16_150 | ecosystem: Environmental > Terrestrial > Soil >... | reverse complement strand
GCCAGCTCGTTGGCCGCAAAACCGCCAAAGACCACGGAATGAACTGCCCCGATGCGGGCGCATGCCAGCATGGCAAACATGGTCTCAGGGATCATGGGCATGTAGATGATCACCCGGTCGCCCTTCGTTACACCCAGGTTCTTGAGCATGCCGGCGTTCAGTGAAACCTCATGTAAGAATTCCTTATAGGTTATCTTCCGGACGGTCCCGGTCACCGGGCTGTCATAGATGATGGCCACCTGGTCGCCTCGGCCGTTTTCCACGTGATAGTCGATAGCATTGTAACAGGTATTGAGTCGGCCGCCGGCAAACCAGCGGTAGAAGGGCTTCTTGGAATCATCCAGTACCTTGTCCCACTTCTTCTCCCATTGTATCTTCTTAGCTGCCTCCGACCAGAAGCCATCCCTGTCCTCAAGGGATAGCCTATAGGCATCATCATAAGATTTGTACACTTCGATTACCTCCTTCTGATGGATCTCTTGTATGACTATATGACTATCATATGACTACTAACGTAGGCCGATTTTTGTGTCAACCGAGAAAATGGTACTCCATGGTGACCATCAATGGAATGAAGTTTGAAGTGTAAAGTGTAAAGTGTAAAGTAAAATACTTAAAACTTAAAACCTAAAACTTAAAACTCTATCATTTTTTACCTATGCCTGAAAGGTTGTGCATTCACTCCATTTTTCATTGACAACATACGAAATGCCCTTTATTACTACCACCATGAGCGACAGATCATTATGCCCCATATGTGCATGGAGAGCCGACTGTAATAAAAAATTTAAACCCGGTGCGGGCGTTCACTGCCCTGATTTCAGCAGGGATATGTCTATAAAGGACAAGGAGCTGGAAGAAGAGGCGTCAAAACAGTCCGGATCGAAAGACGCTGGTAAGAAGCCGAAAAAGGGCCTCTGGCCCATGTAAGGCCGGTCTTATTCCATTTTGCATTCAAGATGATACCGAGGCGGCACTTGAATGCAAATTGGACTTGGCCGTTACAGTCCGAGAAACTGCACATAGGTGTCCTTGTCTTTCAGGATGAGTACGGCAATTTTTCCCTCCGGACACCAGTCTAGCCATACCCTGGCTGTTCCTGAACGTGACGATTCTTTCACCAAGGACCACGATCCTTTCAATTCCTGTCTTCAAAGAGCCCAGTTCTTGAGAGCCTGTTGTTTCCACTACCATTTCCATGCTGAAGGCCAATTCGGAGACAAGCAGACACACCATGAAAGATAAAATTGATATAATCTTTCTCATTCCGGCTCCTTTTTGTGAAATCCGTTAGCTGCGCTCTATATAACACAGATAATATCGCTTGTAAGGGGACTGTACAAAGGCACCGGAACAAGATATGAATGATCATTCATTTTTCCTTGACCTTGACTATTACTTTGGATATATAATGGTGGATGCCAAGCAAATTATATTCTTTAGAAGAAGGAGGCATTACATGGCTGAGGAGACCAAAGATTTCGGAGAACAGTTGTTTCCCGTACCCCCGAAGGTAAGGGAAAAAGCTTACATCAAGAGCAAGGCAGAATACGAGAAGATGTGGAAGGAGTCCATTAAGGACCCCGATAAGTTCTGGGCAAAGCAGGCCGAGAGGCTTGACTGGTTCAAGAAGCCGACAAAGATCTGTGACTATTCCTTTAAACCGCCGGTCTATGTGAAGTTCTTTGAAGACGGCAAGCTCAATGTCAGCTACAATTGCCTTGACCGTCAGCTTGCTACGAGAAAGAACAAGGCCGCCATCATCTTTGAAGGCAATGATCCCTCCGACTGGAAAGTATTCACCTATGCCGATATGTATCGTGAAGTCAACAAGTTCGCCAACGTGCTGAAAAAGAATGGCGTCAAAAGGGGCGACAGGGTTACCATCTTCCTGCCCATGATCCCCGAGCTGGCTATTTCCATGCTGGCCTGCACACGCATCGGCGCCATCCATTGCATCGTGTTCGGCGGCTTCTCTTCCGACGCCCTGAAGGATCGCATCGAGAACAGCGATTCAAAGCTGCTCATCACCTGTGACGGCACCTACCGTGGCGCCAAGGCCGTGCCCCAGAAGGACAATGCGGACAAGGCCTGTGAAATGTGCCCCTCCGTTACCAAGCAGATCGTGGTGAAGAGGACCGGTACGCCAGTAGCGTGGAAAGAGGGCAGGGACCTCTGGTGGGATGATGAAATGAAGCAGGTCCCCATGTACTGTGAGCCTGAACAGATGAACGCCGAAGATCCGCTCTTTATTCTCTACACATCCGGTTCCACCGGAAAGCCCAAGGGTGTTGTGCACACCACGGGCGGCTACCTGGTCTTTGCAGCACTGACCCATCAGCTTATCTTTGACTACCATGAGGAAGACACCTACTGGTGCACCGCTGACATCGGGTGGGTCACCGGCCATACCTACATCGTGTACGGCCCGCTGGCCAACGGCGCAACCAGCATCATGTTCGAAGGCGTTCCCAGCTACCCCGCCTATGACAGGTTCTGGGCCGTGGTCGAGAAGTACAAGGTAAACATCTTCTACACCGCACCCACCGCCATCCGCGCCATTGCAAAAGAGGGCGACTCCTGGGCCAAGATGCACGACCTCACTTCAATCAGGATACTCGGTTCCGTGGGCGAACCGCTGAACCCCGAGGCCTGGAGGTGGTATTATGACCTCATCGGTCGCGGCGAGTGCACCATCGTGGATACCTGGTGGCAGACCGAGACCGGCGGCATTTTGATCACTCCGCTGCCCGGAGCCATCGATATCAAGCCCGCCAAGGCGACAGTACCGTTCTTCGGCGTCGAGCCCGCACTGCTTGACGACGACGGCAAGGAGCTCTCAGGTGTCGCCAGGGGCAACCTCGTTATGAAGAGGCCGTGGCCCGGCATCATGAGGGGCGTATGGCAGGACCCCAAGAGATTCGAAGAGACATACTTCGTTCAGTTCCCGGGTTACTATGTCACCGGTGACGGCGCTGAGCGCGACGATCTCGGATACTACAAGATCACGGGCCGCGTGGACGACGTCATTAACGTGTCCGGTCACCGTATGGGCACCGCCGAGGTCGAGAGCGCCCTTGTTTCTCATCCGAATGTTGCTGAGGCCGCAGTTGTGGGCTTCCCCCACGATATCAAGGGCCAGGGCATCTTTGCATACGTCACGCTCAACACCGGCGTGGCCAAGTCGGATGACCTCAAAAAGACACTCATCGCTCACGTGAGAAAGGAGATCGGCCCCATCGCGACTCCCGACCAGATCCAGTGGGCCGATGCGCTCCCCAAGACCCGTTCCGGCAAGATCATGCGCCGCGTCCTGAAGAAGGTTGCTGCAAATGACTTCAAAGACTTCGGCGATACGTCCACCTTGGCGGATCCGTCCGTTGTCGATACCCTCGTCGAGAATAGAAAGCAGTTAAAGTAGGATCAGTTTGAAGAACAAGGGGGCTCAGGCATGCCTGAGCCCCCTATTAACCGTTTTATTTTATGGGTTCGTACAACGAAGCAATCATGCCATGAAGATCATGCGCGATAAGGAAGGGTTAAAATGAGGGGTGAAGAAAAATATCGCATGATATTGAATGCTGCAAAACAGGTGTTCGCAATGGAAGGTTTCTATAACTCCAAGGTGTCTGAGATCGCCCGTGAGGCCCATGTGGCTGACGGAACCATATACCTCTATTTTAAGAACAAGGACGACATCCTGATTTCACTTTTTGAAGAAGAGCTCACCAGGATTATCAAGACAGTGAAGACGGATTTGGATACCATCAACGATCCGCGCCAGAAACTGATAAAATTCTGCGACAACCATCTCACCATCGTAGAGGCCGACAGGGCCCTGGCAGAGGTTATACAGGTCGAGCTCAGACAATCGAATAAATTCATGCGGGAATACAAGAACAAGCATTTTCTCGCATATCTCAATATCATTGCGGACATCGTTGCCCAGGGCCAGCAGCAGGGCGTATTCAGGGAAGACCTCAAGCCCGAGCTTTGCGCCAGGATTATCTTTGGTTCATTGGATGAGCTTTCCACATACCTGGTAACAGCCAAGCGCAAGCGTTTCGATGTCCATGAAGTGGCGACAATGGTGGGGAACTCCTTCCTCAACGGGCTTGTGAAGGAGAATAATTAATCGCTTTGAGGAGATTTTTAAGCCATGCAGATTAAGAAGGCCGCTGTCATCGGTGGTGGGGCCATGGGTGGCGGGATCGCCCATGTCCTTTCTTCGGTGGGTATCGAGTGCTTCATCAAGGATGTCGAGCAGAAGTTCGTTGATAAGGCCCTTGCGACCTCCAAGGCCGTGTATGACAAGCTGGTAGCCAAGGGCAAGCTGGACCCGAAGAAGGCTTCAGCCGGCCAGAATCTCCTGCGCGGGTCCGTTCAGTATGACAAAAAATTCTTCGGCGAGGTGGATCTGGTAATTGAGGCGGTCCCCGAGATCATGAAGCTCAAACAGGTCATTTTCACCGAGCTCGAAAAACTCTGCCCCGAACGGACGATCCTTGCCACAAATACATCCTCGCTCTCTTTGACTGAAATAGCCGGTAAGCTCAAGAAGAAGGACCGGTTCGTGGGCCTGCATTTCTTTAATCCGGTGCCCATGATGAAACTTCTGGAGATCGTCTATGACGAGAATACTTCTCCTCAGACCTTGAGCGCCATGATGGAATTCACGCTCTTCATCGACAAGATACCCATCAAGGTGAAGAACGGTCCCGGGTTTGCCGTAAACCGCGTACTCATCCCCTACTTGAACGAGGCAGTGCTCTCCCTGATGGACGGCGAGGCCACCATGGAAGAGATCGATGAGGCCATGGTCGCATTCGGCATGCCCCTGGGCCCCTTTGCACTGTGGGACCTCGTGGGCCTGGATGTAGGCGTGCATGCGTCCGAATCACTTGAAGAGGCGTTCGGTTTAAGGACACCAACACCGGATCTCATGAAGGCCCTGGTGAAGAAGGGCATGTACGGCCAGAAGACCGGGAAAGGATTTTATACGTATTCCGGCAAGGGGAAAACGCCTTCCAAGGAGGCGGATACCTTCCTGAAAAGCTGGTGGAAGAAAAACGGTGTCAGCGGGGTTGCATTCTCCCCTGAGCGGCTCATATCCGTGCAGATCAGGGAGGCCCTCATGATCGTATCCGAAGGCCTTGCATCCGCCCACGACTGCGACACGGGCATGGTCTACGGCACCAATTTTCCCACCAAGGTCTCCTGGGGCCCGCTCCACTTCGCCGAGGAGAAGGCCACGTGGTCCATGATCAATGATATCATGTGCGCTCTTGCTGCCGAGTACGGCCCGGAGCGTTTCACCGCACCTGCGATCTTGTCCTCGCTCCTTGAGGGGAAAAGTATCTTTGCAAACTGCACATACGAGGTGGATGAATACGGTGTTGCCCTCATGACGGTCGAGAATCCGCCCATGAACGTGCTGAGCATCAAGACCGTAGACGACATAACGAATACCGTCCTGGCGGCATGTGCCGACAACCGGGTCCGCGTGATCCTTCTCACCGGCAAAGGGAAGGCATTCGTCGCAGGCGCCAATATCAGCGAGATCCAGCGCTTGAGAAATATCCACGAGGTGGAAGACTACGCGCACAAGGGCCACCTCATGATGAACACCATAGACGGGGCCGTAAAGCCCGTCATCTGTGTCATCAACGGGTTCTGCCTTGGCGGAGGACTGGAACTTGCCCTGGCCTGCCACATGCGTATTGCATCCGAGAGGGCACGCCTGGGCCTCCCCGAGATCAATTTAGGCATTATGCCGGGGTTCGGCGGGACTCAACGTCTGGCCAGGACCGTCGGCAAGGGCAAGGCCCTGGAGATGATCCTCACAGGCAACCACATCACACCTGAGGAAGCCTTGGCAAACGGTCTCGTGAACAAGGTGGTTCCCCAGGATAAACTCATGGATGAGGCGCACGTCCTGGCCGGGACCATTGCAGCCAAAGGCAGGCTCGCCGTAAGTGCCGCCGTCGATGCGGTATCCTCGGGTCTTGAAGTCGGCCCGGATGAAGGTTTGGAGATCGAGATCGAGAATTTTGCAAGGGTCGTCATCTCAAAGGATGGGAAAGAAGGGACCGATGCCTTCCAGAACAAGCGCAAACCGGTCTTTAAGGATATGTAAGCTTATAGGGAGAAACAGGGCCTAAGAGAAAAATGCCCAAAGGATAAAAACACAAAGAGGAAGGAGGTTTAATGTGAATACTGTTGTATGTCTGAAACAGGTACCTGATACCGAGACATTGATCAAGATCGCAGGTACATCAATCGCAACAGACGGCATTAAGTGGGTCATCTCTACCTTCGACGAGTTTGCCGTTGAAGAGGCAATCCGCCAGAAGGAGAAGATGAATGCAGGCACCGTGACCATCGTTACGCTCGGCCCGGACAGGGCGATCGAGTCCATCCGCACTGCTCTGGCCATGGGTGCGGACAACGCAGTGCACATCAACGACGCTGCATTCTACGACAAGGCCGATCCCTATGCCACGGCGGCAGTGCTGGCCGCAGCCGTCAAGGGGCTTACCTATGATGCAGTGTTCCTTGGCAAGCAGGCTATTGATGATGACTGCAGCCAGGTCCCGGCCATGGTCGGCGAGCTGCTCGGGCTGCCGGTAGTGACCCAGGTGCTTAAGTTCGAGGCCGCTGCCGACAAGAAGAGCGCCACCGTGACCCGCGAGGTCGAGGGCGGCCAGACGATTCTGAATGTCCCTCTTCCGGCGGTTTTCTCGGCGCAGAAGGGTCTGAACGAGCCCCGGTATGCCTCGCTTCCCGGCATCATGAAGGCCAAGAAGAAACCCGTCGACGTGAAAAACGCCGCCGGGCTCGGTGTGAATGCAGGCCCCATGACGACCATTAAGGAGATGTCCTTGCCTCCGGCCCGCCAGGCTGGCAAGATCATAGCGGGCGACGATGCAAAGGCCAAGGCGGCTGCTCTTGCAAAGGCCTTGCATGAAGAAGTTAAGATCATCTAAGGTGAGGAGGTGACAGCCATGCCAGGAACACTAATTTACGCAGAAGTTCAGAAGGGCGAAGTCAAGAAGGGCGCCTTTGAAATTACCAGCAAGGCAAAGGAATTCGGCGGTGAGGTCAGCGCATGCATTATCGGCAAAGGTGCTGAAGCACTTGCTCCCCAGCTTGCGAAGTACGGCGCGGACAAGATCTATGTAGTCGATGGACCTGAGTTCGAGAACTATAATCCCGAGGCCTTTGTCCAGGCTTTTGTTCAGGTTGCAAAGACGGTGCAGCCGAGTGTGATCCTTTGCAGTGCATCGGCACAGGGCAAGGATTTCGCTCCGGCAATGGCAGCCAGACTCAATGTCGGCGCCATTTCCGACTGTGTCGGTTTGACGAAGGAAGGCGACAAGGTCATTGCCAAGAGGCCTCTGTATGCCGGCAAGGCATATGCATTGGTTGAGGCGACGGGGAATCCCCAGGTTATTTCGGTCAGGCCGAATGCCCTGGGTGCCAAGGAAGTCGCAGGCGCCGGTGCCGTTGAGAAGGTGGCCGTAAGCCTGGACGCCGGCAAGATCAGGGTTACCGTGAAGTCGCTTGAGATTGCTGCTTCCACAGAGCCCGACCAGACCGAGGCCGAGATCATCGTATCCGGCGGCAGAGGCATGAAGGGTCCTGAGAACTATAAGATGCTCGAAGACCTCGCTCACCTCTTCGGTCCGGCTGCCACCACAGGTGCATCAAGGGCGGCAGTGGATGCAGGATGGAGGGATCATTCCTACCAGGTCGGCCAGACCGGTAAGACCGTAAGCCCGAATCTCTACATCGCGGCCGGTATCTCAGGTGCCATCCAGCATATGGCCGGTATGGGCACCTCCAAGGTGATCGTTGCCATCAACAAGGACGCCGAGGCCCCGATCTTCACAAAGGCCGACTACGGCATAGTGGATGATCTGTTCAATGTCGTCCCGGCTCTGATCGAAGAGATCAAGAAGATTAAAGGCTAATAAGGGTAAATAGGGGCGGGCGGCATCGTCCGCCCCTCATGCATACAATTCACTTTTTCAGGGGGGGCTATGCACGGTCCAAAGGGAGAAATTACCAGAGAAGTCTTTTGGAACATCTTAAGTCCTGGTTCCTATACGGAACAGATTATCCTCTATATACTCGCCCTTTCGGCATTCGCGCTGTTAGGCAGGGCTCTTTACAAAGGAGGGTTCTGGACACGCGTGAAGGTAATGATGAAGGCAACCGGCTCGGAGAGCAACAGGCTCGACGACCCATGGGGCAGATTCTGGTTTGCATTCGGTGATGTGTTCGGACACAGGAAGATCCTCAGAGAACCCTATCAGGGCATATTCCATATATTCATCTTTTATGGGTTCATTGCGCTGACCATCACCACCGCCATCGTGTTTTTCCAGGCGGACATATTATTCCCCATCACGGGCATCTGGTTCATGAAAGGGGCCTTCTATCTCATCATGAAGCTCTTTGCCAACGTGTTCGGGATGCTGGCCATCATCGGCATCCTCATGGCGCTGTACAGGAGATACGTGATCAGACCGAAATGGCTGGACAATAAGCCTGAGGACAACATCACTCTGTGGTTCATCCTTGCCATCCTGGTGACCGGTTTCTTCATAGAGGGCTTGAGGATGCAGGCCGTTGAGCTGAATCCGACGAGCATCATGTACAAGTATGTGTGGTTCTCTCCCGGCGGCAGGATCGTGGCGTATATCTTCTCGGGCGCGAGCGAGCATTCCATCAGGGGGGTCCATTATCTGCTCTGGTGGTTCCATGTGCTTATGGCGCTCACCTTCTTCGTATACGTGGGCTATACCAAGCTCATGCACATCTTCATGACACCTGCAAACATCTTCCTCAGGTCCACGGCACCGGTACCCCCCATCAGGGTCATGCCTCCCGAGATGTTCGAGTGCGCAGAGACCTTCGGCATCCACAACGTGGAGGAATACTCCTGGAAAGACCTGTTCGACCAGGAGGCCTGCATGAGATGCGGCAGGTGCGTGGAGGTATGCCCGGCCTTCAATACCGACAAACCGCTCAAGCCCAGGGATGTCATCCAGAACATCAGGACCTACATCGAAGAGAAGGCCAAATTCGCCCTCGATGCGGACGGCAACTATCGTATCATCCCGGATGAGGAATATACCGGACCCAAACTCATCGGTGACTCCATCGAGAAAGAGACCGCATGGGCATGTACCACCTGTATGGCCTGTGTTGAGGCCTGTCCGTCATATATCCTCCAGTTCCCGAAGCTCATGGACTTAAGGCGCTATATGGTCATGATGGAGTCCGACTTCGCCCCCGAACTCATGGGTGTGTTCAAGGGGATGGAGAATAACTCCAACCCGTGGAGCATCGGCGCCCATACACGGGCCGATTGGGCTAAGGACCAGGGTATTCCCCTGCTTTCCGAGAAGAGCAGCTCAGAGTATCTCTTCTACGTGGGCTGTGCAGGTGCATTCGACGATCTGAACAAACGCGTAGCCCTGGCTCTCTCGAAGATCTTTGAGGCGGCAGGCCTTGACTATGCAATCTTGGGCACCGAAGAGGGCTGCTGCGGCGACTCGGCCAAGAAGCTCGGAAACGAGTATATCTACCAGGCCCTGGCAATGGCCAACATCGAGACCTTCAAGGGCTACAATGTGAAGAAGATCATCACCCTGTGTCCCCATGGCTTCAATACCCTGAAGTACGATTACAAAGAACTCGGCGGCAACTTCGAGGTCTACCACTACACCGAGATCCTCGATACGCTCATCAAGAGCGGCAAGATCAAGATCAAGGAACGCATCAGCGACCTCGGGCCCATTACCTACCACGACTCCTGCTACCTGGGCCGTTACAACAAGGTCTATGACCAGCCGCGCGATATCCTCAAAGCAATCAGCACGAGCCCCATGGTGGAGATGGCGAGCAACCACGCCAAGAGTTTCTGCTGCGGCGCAGGCGGCGGCAGGATGTGGATGGAAGAGCACCTCGGCACCAGAATCAACCAGAAGAGGACAAACGAAGCCCTGGATGCCGGGGCCAAGACGGTCTGCACCGCATGCCCGTTCTGCTTCACCATGCTCACCGACGGCATCAAGGAGCTTGAGCTCGGCGAGAAGCTCCAGTCGGCGGATATCGCCGTCCTTGTGGCCAGGGCCGCAGGAATAGACCTCAAGCCAAAGAAGGCCGAAGGCACAGAGGCCTAAAAAGCAATACATCAGTTGCACCGACCCTGAATCTTATCAAGAGAGGGGGCGCAGGAAAGCGCCTCCTCTTTTTTTCTTGATCGCATCACTTTCTGAAGTTATCTTTGCGCCATAAAGGGGATTACCATGGAGGATAAGGGGAGCACAGAGCAGAGACCTTGGGGCTTTTACGAGGTGCTCTCGGAGGACATGCCGGACCACAAGGTCAAGAGGATAACCGTATGGCCGGGTAAGCGGCTGAGCCTCCAGTATCACCGGAAGCGGCGAGAGCACTGGGTCGTGGTTGCCGGGAGAGGACTCGTAACGGTAGACGGGAAACAGGTGAAGCTCGCCATGAGTGAATCCATCGACATCCCTTTAAGGGCTCAACACCGTATCGAAAATATCGGTGATGAACCCCTCGTATTCATCGAAGTCCAGCAAGGTGAGTATTTCGGAGAAGACGATATTGTACGCCTTGAAGACGATTTCGGCAGGAGTTGACAGGAGCCACATGTACGATCGCAAGGAAAGGGAACTCTTCGTTTTACTCTATGAGACGGCGTCATCTGCAGGCATTGATGTCATTGAGGATAAACTCAACCGTAAGGGCGGGGTCTGTCGTTTGGATGGGCGTGTTCATGTTATCTTCGATGAACAGGCGCCTTACCGTGAAAAGAACAGGCTGATCCTGGAGGGAATTGGAAAGACCGATTTAGATATGACATACCTGCCCCCCAAGGTAAGGGTGATGCTGAACAGGCAGGATGCTTCAGAGGAGTCGGAAGACGACAGTCAGGATTCGGATTTCATCAAGGGTGATCAGTGACTCTCCTGAAGTGATTAAGTTCTCATGACTATAGTTTACGAGGTAAAAAATGAATATTGACCTTCGATATCAAAAAAGCAGGAGATCTATGAAACCTTGTGTTTGACACCCGAACTTAATGTGCTACCGGTTTTCCCCTCATCTGGTACAAGCGTATTTCCCTCTGGGCATCGACATTGTTTTTGTTGATCTCCAGGGCCTTCTCAAAGGCCTCGATCGCTTTCTTTGAGCTTTCTTTCTTCAAGACCCAGCCATAGATCACCCAGAGGGTGTCCGATCCGGGAAAGCGATTCAACCCGTCTCGAATGGCCGACTTGATCTCCAGGGGGTTGCCGGCCCCTGTGTTCTGCAGTCTGAGGAACAAGGTCTTCACAAAAGACTCTACAAAGAGTTTCTCCTCAGGCCTCATCTTCACACAGAGCTTGAAGTTGTCAATGGCATTCTGATAGTCCCTGGCCTTCAACAGCTCGGTGGCCTTACTGAACAGGATCTCGGCCTGGAGGCTCTCATCGATGCCTTGCGGCTCCTCGATGGACTTGCCTTCACGCAATTTACTTATGTTGGTGTAAGCCTTCTGGATCTCGGTGAAGATCTCGTTGGCGAGCAGTTTCACCTCGGGATCATCGGCATAGGCATACGTGTCGGGGTGATTGGCCTTGACGATCTTGATATAGGCCCTCTTGAGGCCGCCATCGGATATCATTTTGTCAACGCCCAGGACTTCGAAGGGATCCTGGTCTTTGATGGTCTTAAGCTTGTGTCTTAGTGTGTCAATGAGCGCCTTATATTTACTTTCCTCGAAGCTGACATCTCCGGTGCAGAAGAGACTGAGCAGAGCACGTGAGGGATCCTGTCCAAGAAGGAGGATCTCGGCGACCGTATACTGGCGGATATCTTCCAGGTCAATGCCGGTATCTCCCGGCAGGGTGTCCACCATCACTTTGGGTATGGCATCAGCAAAGGGGGAGAGTGCAGTGATAATATTTGCAAAAGGGGTATGTTCCATCACGCCTTTGCGGATGAGGTGGGCCATTTCAATCTTGCTGAGCTCAGGCTGTTTATTTATCTCCCCCTTTGGGACCTTCTGGGCTGTACCGTTCTCCCAAGAGAAGATATCCAGGAAGCGCTTTTCTGTCTGTGCCTTAAGTGCTTCGTTGATCTCGAGGGGCTGGACTAGGCCCATCTCCAGGAGGATGACACCTTGCTTCCTGCGCTCCAGACGAGAGGTGTCGAGCGACCGTGTATTCTCATCTTCTGAGATCATCCCCATTCCGACAAGGATATTTCCCAGCAGCTCGTCGGTTCTATTGGACTGTATGGCACAGAGCCTGCCGTCCTTGAAGATGAGGCCCTTCTTCCATTGATCTGTAGAGACAAAGATGATCCCGGTGAACTGAGACTCCAGCACATCCATCATCACCAATGGGAACGGGAACTCCTCAATGCTGAACATGTTTTCCATGCTCTCTCATTATCGGCAAATGGGATGTCGAGCAAGAGTAAATTAACATGTGTAATATGAGAGATAGGTGCTAGGCACCAGATATCAAGGATTTGATAAAGAAGGATATTCCTTGTTCCAGGGCCTCAAGCCCAGTACGTCGAGTTGATAACGTCTTGTGCCATTATGGAGGATATTGGTGATTATGTGAAAAATGTGAAGATCTTGTATTAAGATCAAGTACCTGATAAACAAATTAATTCATATCGATATGAAAAGAGGGGGTGTGCGGATGAGATTGCAAGCAAAGGTACTCGTCATTGTGTGTTTTATGTTGGCCATGCCTTGTATAATACCCCTAAGGGCGGCGGATGAAGAGGTTAATAACGGCCAGGACTTCACCAGGCCTGTCCGTCGTTTTGATACGCTCTTAAGATACGATGATATGATCGGAGACGCCAGCAGCAGCACACTGACATTGCACGCTGGTTTGCCTTTTGAGTTGAGGAGAGGCTGGATGGTATCTCTGAGCGCCGAACTTCCCTATATCAGGACCAAGGGAATCAGCCCGAATAATCCTGAAGGTAAATCAGTAAATGGCTTCGGAGAAGTCTTTACCGAGGCATTGTTCATTGCCCCAACAAAGGGCAAGTGGACGTATGTAGTCGGGGCGCAATATATACCCCCGACTGCATCCAAGAAAGAATTGGGAACAGGAAGGTACCAGCTCGTGCCGTCTGCGGGGTTCAAGTATGATCTGAGTGGCTGGATGCAAGGGGCCTGGTGTGCGGTGATGGCCCGGGAAGCCTTTGATGTAGCAGGTTATAGCGGCTATTCACATATCAACCAGACCATCATCCAGCCCATGTTCAACATCAATCTCCCTGACCTATGGTTCGTCACTTTCGCACCCGAGATTCGTTATGACTGGAGGAATTCAAAATGGTTCATACCCTTTGATATAACAGCGGGCAAAATGATTACAAGAAGAACTATGATGTCCATAAATTACAAATCAGCCATCAATGATGACCAGAAGCTGTATGTGGATGAGGTTGAGGGAAGGGTGGGTTTCTTTTTTTAAACCGTCTTTTTGTGAGATACTTACAATTTGACAAAGTAATAGCCGCGTTATTCGATAGGAGTAAAACCCTTCCCTGAGTGGAAAGACTTTTCTCATATATTCAGCCTGTTTCCGTGGATCATTTTGATAACATACTGAAAAAACTCGGGGTCGCTTCATAGCATAATTATTGCTTATAAAATATCATTACGGCAATACTGGAATACTCATGAAAAGCGGGGAAGATCACAAGGACTTGTCCGATAACAGAGAACTCTTATATATTATTATACAGATAAAAAGTTTTTTGGATCATTTTGATGAAGTGCACATGGTGGAACGGGAGGTTCTATGAGAAGTATCCGCATTGCGACCTTTATCATCCCATTATTTCTCTGTCTGTTCTTATTCTGCGCATGCAACAAACATCATACAGGTCACAAAGCAGCAGCAGAAGAAGCGGTTACTCTTAGCATCACCTCCCCTGCAGGAAATGTGATAATTACCGAAGGGCAATCGATTAATTTCGCAAGTGCAGTCAGCGGCGGCACAGGGCCTTACACCTATCAATGGAATTTTGGTGGTGGACCGCCCAATTCTAACGAGCAGGATCCCGGCTTTGTCACGTTTAATTCACCAGGGACCTATACGGTCACTTTAATGGTGAAAGATTCAAAGGATGCGACTTCGAGCGAAACGAGGATTATCAGTGTACGTTCCCCGGCGAAGACGGAAGGGCTCATTGTCAGCGCCGGTGTGGATCACTCACTTGCAGTAAAGCCTGATGGAACGCTCTGGGCATGGGGATACAATTTGAGTGGCCAGCTCGGGGACGGAACCTGGTCGAACAGAAATACACCGATTCAGATAGGTACGGATACCGATTGGGTTGCAGTAAGTGCCGGAGACACATTCTCGCTGGCACTCAAATCAGACGGCACTCTGTGGGGTTGGGGCTCAAACGCATCAGGGACCGGCTCCGTGAGTATCATCAATACTCCTGTACAGATCGGCTCAGAGAGAGATTGGGACATCATGAGCGCTGGAAGTGGGTTTGTTCTTGCACTCAAGACCGACGGAACGCTCTGGGCATGGGGCGGTAATAGTTCCACACCTATACAAGTTGGATCGGACAACAATTGGACCATGGTAAGTGCAGGTGTGGAACATAATGCCGCACTCAAGTCCGATGGAACGCTCTGGGAATGGGGGCTTATATATAACCCCCAGTACGGGGACTTTCCTCATGTAGCAGATGATACTCCAGTCCAAGTGGGCTCAGATAGGGATTGGATTGCCGTGAGTACAAGCGGAGATCATACCCTGGCCATCAAGTCCGACAGATCTCTCTGGGCGTGGGGCAATAATGGTTATGGCCAGCTTGGAGACAACACTACTATTTCAAAATATTCCCCCACCCCGATTGGCACTACAACGGGATGGATTGCCGTGTGTGCAGCGAATGATTTCAGCATTGCCCTGAAGAGTGATGGGACCCTCTGGGCATGGGGAAACAACTATTATGGCCAGCTCGGAGACGGCACGACAAAGGACAAGATGACCCCCATTCAAGTGGGCTCTGATAAGGATTGGGCAATGGTCCATGCCAGCTATAAACATACCATTGCCCTCAAGACGGACAGCTCAATCTGGACATGGGGGGCTAATTGGGAAGGGCAGCTCGGCAACGGAAAGAACGCTGATAGGGATGTTCCTGGAAAGATAAATTTTTAGTTTTTTAAGATAAGAAGAGTACAGGAGACAAAAGGCATTCTGCCTTTTGTCTCCTGTTTTATTTACTTTTCTCCACCAAGGATAAGGGGCAGGCCGTTTTTCGAATTTCCGATGACAACGATCTTCGTGTTGGAACTCACAGCGAGCTTCTCGGTGGCCTCGATCCCCTTCCATTCAAGGAGTTGAGGGTTTAACCCCTGGGAAACGATCTTCTGGAAGTCCGTGATGCCCTGGGCCTCGATGCGTTTGCGTTCAGCCTCCTGTTGTTCCTTCTGGAGGACAAATTTCATCTGCTCGCTTTCCTGCTCTCTCTTGAGCTTTTCCTGGATTGCATTAGCGATGACAGTCGGCAATCCCACCTTCCTTAACAGGACCTGATCACATATCACGCCCTTGCTTTTGGTGAGCTGCACGAACATATCCTGCATCTCACCGGCGATCTTGTTGCGTTCGGAGGAGTAGAGCGATTTTGCGTCGTAGGACGCCGTTATCTCGCGTATTGCCGATCGGAATTGCGGTTCCACAACCACTTTCGTGTAGTCGCTGCCGATTTTTTTATAGATCTCTGCAGCCTTATCCGGATCGGCTCGGAAGAGAAGAGATACTTCAAGGTCTATAATGAGCCCTTCTCTGGATGGGGTTTCAGCCTTCTCCATTATCTCCTGGGTCTGCACCGACATAGCGACAACACGAGTAAATGGGACAACAAGCCTTAAGCCCGGAGAAAGTGTATCTGATGAAACATAACCGAAGAAGTCTTTCACGCCCACATGCCCGGCAGGGACCATTGCAATAGGATTCAAGAATAGAAGCCCTAAGATAATGATAACGACAAAGATGATTGTCTTCTTCGGGAATTTTATCTTCAAAAGCCTGTTAGGGTTGATTTCTATAATATCCGGATTGTTTGGGTTCATATCTATCTCCCTTTTTGTCAGTTTGTTCATGGGGTATTCAAGACCTGTTGAGAAATATTGTCAAACGTATCTTTTGCGCTCACCAGGCATTCACGGAGGGCAACAAGTTCGGCCTGAATGAAGTAGGCTCCAAGGCCGCGTAAGTGTTCAAGGCCATGGCGATCCGGGAAGGATTCCCATCTTATCGTAGATGGGTCGTATGACCTCCTGCATGGCTCTGAGCCTCCGGTAAAATAACAATGCCGCTGCAACACAGACAAAACCGCTGATGGTAAGTGTCATGGGGGCGCCGATTGAAGAAGCCACCGAGCCTGCATAGAGGCTGCCGAAAGGCATTGTGCCGGCAAATGAAACGGCAAAAAAGCTCATGACTCGCCCCCGCATGTCCTCATCGAGAATGGTCTGGACGATTGTGTTGCTCCCGACCATCTGCACCATCATCCCGAACCCTGTAACGGTCAACAAGACCGCTGAGATAAGCACGGACTTGGATATGGCGAAAAGGATGATGCCTGTACCAAACAGGAAAGAAGAAAGAACGATGAGGCGTTCAAGCCCGAGGACCGTCTTCCGCGATGCCAGGAATAGTGCGCCGACAATGGCACCAAGGCCTGTGGAAGCCATGAGGAATCCAAGTGTCTCCGGTCCGCCCTTGAGGATGTCCTTGGCGAAGACGGGCATCAAAATGGCATAAGGCATCCCCATGAAGCTCATGAGCGCCAGGTTGAGCAGGATATACCTGATGGGAATGAAATCCCGGACATAGTTAAATCCGACTCTCAGCTCATTGATGAGACTGTCCTTTACCCTTACTATCTCGCGCCTCTCGATTTTCATGGACAACAGGGCAACCAGTACTGCCAGGAAACTGAAGCCATTGATGAGAAAGCAGGTTCCTTCACTCGTCATGCCGATGAGGATGCCTGCAACAGACGGCCCCACAAGCCTTGCGCCGTTGAAGAGGAATGAGTTCAGGGCAATGGCATTGCCCAGGTCCGCTTTGTTTTCGATCATCTGTACGACGAATGACTGGCGTATAGGCATATCAAAAGAATTTATAATTCCCAGAAGGAAGCTTAAGATAAAGAGATGCCACACATGTATCAACCCCGACAGGGTGAGAAAGGCGAGTGCGAAGGCCTGCAGCATGGCGCAGGACTGGGTGGCGATCACCAGACGGTAACGGTCCATACGGTCTGCGTACACGCCTGCAATGGGTGAGAAAAACAGCATGGGGATCTGGGTTGTGAAGCCGATGGCGCCAAGGATCATGGCAGACCCGGTGATCCGGTAGACAAGCCAGCTCATGGCTGTCTGCTGCATCCATGTCCCCATGAGGGATATGCCCTGACCGCCGAAAAAGAGCCGGTAATTTCTCGAGTGCAGGGCCCTTAAGGTTGATTTCATTTGATTCAGTGTCTGTCGTTTTAACATATGGCTTGGGGCATAGCAGTAATTTACCTGGGCTCGCGTTACGGATTTTTAATAATGTAATTTGTTATTTTATATTTCATGCCGTTCCATGTAAGAAGGTCCTCACTCAATCGGCCCTATGTCCATCCCTGTCAGTGTCATAGAGATGTGAGATCACTTTGTCAAAGTTAAACCTGCTTATCGATGAATAACCTCTAAGATTGAAGCCATAGGAGATTGAGAAACTGTTTTATACCAAAACTCAACAATACATTACCCATAACCATTTTTTCAGCATACAGCGTATATAAAAATGACCCTTAGTTACCACGCAGGCATTATTCAACCAGCCGTACTATGGATTTCAGTAAGCCCGCAAAAGAGAAAACAATGACTGTGTAGACTTTTCTAATCATCCTGGTATCTATACGTGTATCATCAGGAGGTGAAGAATACGATGTGCGGTAGGTTCATACAGATCGCTGATCCCGAGAAGATAAAGGTCAGCATCCTCGACCTGGAGATAGATGATACGGTCCGAGAGAGATTCGAGCCGCACTACAACATTGCCCCAACCCAAGATATTCTCACCATTCTCAACATGCCCACCCCGAAGCTTACCTTTACTCACTGGGGGCTCATACCGTTCTGGGCCAAGGATAAGACAATCGGGTACAGGATGATCAATGCCCGAGTTGAGACTATAGCGACAAAGCCTTCTTTCAGGGAGTCATTTAAAAAGCGACGCTGTATCATCCTGAGTGATGGGTTCTTCGAATGGAAACAGGAGCACAAGACCAAGACGCCCTACTTTATACGGATGAGAAATAGTGAGCCCTTTGCCTTTGCAGGTTTATGGGATAACTGGACCAATGAGCAAACTGGAGAAACCATCGTCTCAAGCACCATAATCACAACCGATGCCAACCCCCTTATCGGTGAAATCTATAACCGGATGCCTGCTATTCTAAAGCCGGATATTTACCGAATCTGGCTGAACCCACTCCCTGAATCAGCGAACAATCTCATGAAATGTATCAAGCCCTTTCCTCATGATGAATTGGAGGCCTTTGAGATTTCCAAGCTTGTGAACAGTCCTCAAAACGATTCACCCGAGATCATCAAGCCGGTCCATGCTCAATAAAAGGTTTGAATGCACAACATCATGTTTACTGACTATATGCCCATGAAAAGTAAAGAAGCCCCTCTCATCGGGGGCCTCAGTTATCGGGCCGTACTTTCATGAATTGATTGGCTCCCATTACTGAATTATATTGGAAAGATAAGAGGTTACAAAAGACATAGAATACTTTGTTATAAGATTGACGTGGCCTAAAGTATAATCCCGCAAACAACATGAAGATAGAAATATTATAATCAACCTTGCAAAGTAACTGTATTAATTATAGAATCAAATATTATATCAAGAGGAGTTCCCATGAGGAAAAAGAGTCTGAAGTTCGTTCTGATGGTCAATATGGCTCTGGAGATCAAGGGTGATCAGGCACAGGTCGTTGTGAAAAACATCAAGGTAAAGCCTACTGCCGTATCCTTGCCGATCGAGACTATTCCTGCCAAGAAGGGAAAACCTGTAAAGAAGAAAGCCAGGAAATCAATCCATGACATCGTATTAGAGACAGCGAAAAAGGTCTCCAAAGTATCGGGCGAGGGAGTCTTTTCATCGGTGGATCTATATAATCAGGCTATCAAGAAATACCCTGAGCTGAATAAGAATAGTTTTAACACGACTGTCATATCGACAGCACCTGAACATACCTCCTGGAAATATTATCCCAATGGGAAGGACTATCTGGTATACATGGGCAAAGGGAAATATAAGCTGAGAGAAAAGGCCGAGTAGGTTGTTATGCTTATTGATTGGTCAAGACTCCCGGGGACTCTTGAGATGTCTCGGAAAATAGTAGTAGCTTGGGCAAAGGCCAAAATAAGTTGAGAGAATCTGCAGTCGGTCTCCATTATATCAATTCAATACATACGAGGAGGATATTATGACAAAATCAGATTTAGTTGATGTTATGGCAGGCAAAGTAAAGATATCTAAGTCAGCAGCACAACTAGCGGTAGATGCTTTCACAGAGTCAATTGCTAGTGCCCTCAAGAAAGGCGATAAGGTAACCTTAGTAGGCTTTGGAACCT
>Ga0187874_10001588_pt1 | contig 19750 bp, 21 predicted proteins | sample June2016WEW_16_1_3_FD_132993 | JGI IMG/M metagenome (GOLD analysis project Ga0187874, IMG submission 132993) | Peatland microbial communities from SPRUCE experiment site at the Marcell Experimental Forest, Minnesota, USA - June2016WEW_16_150 | ecosystem: Environmental > Terrestrial > Soil >... | reverse complement strand
TTGGAATTGACGTTCGACCGCGGCGATGCACTGAGAGCGGAGCTCCGCCACCTCGCCGTCGGTCAGGGTGCGTTCAAGGGCACGGCGCGATCGCTCGAGTCGGTTGGAGGACGAGAAGCTCCTCCTCGCTCGGGCCGAGAGCGACGTCGGCGACCACGGCGTCGATCGCCAGGCCCGGTACCAGCCGATCCGCATCGCCGCTACCGGCGACCGTCGTAACGTCGAACCCGAGATGGCGAAAGGCCCGGGCCCACTTGGCGGCTTCCTAGAGACCCCGTCCTGGTCACCGAGGCGGTAAGAAACGACGGCCACTGTGCCAGAGGCTGGGAGGCGCACGACCGCACCGCGGCCGTCGACGGCGTCCGCCAGGAGGTGCCCGCGGCCCTGCCCTCGCCCCGCCTTCCTTGCGGCGCCGGGCGCCAGGCTCTAGAACGGGGTCGTGCAAAAGAGGGCTTTGATCACCGGCATCACCGGTCAAGATGGTTCCTACCTGGCGGAATGGTTGTTGTCGGAAGGCTACGAAGTAGTCGGGATGGTCCGGCGTTCGAGCACTCTCAACTTCGAGCGCATCGCTCACATCCAAGACCGGTTGACTCTGGCGTCCGCAGATGTCCTCGACGAGGTCTCGTTGATCGAGGTCCTGCGCGAGCATCGCCCCAACGAGGTCTACAACCTCGCTGCTCAGTCGTTCGTCCAGACCTCTTGGGGCCAGCCTGTGCTCACCGGCGAGGTCACAGCGCTCGGCGTGACCCGCATGCTCGACGCGATCCGGCTCACCAATCCCGAGATCCGCTTCTACCAGGCGAGCTCGTCGGAGATGTTCGGCAGGGTCCGAGAGGTTCCCCAGACCGAGACGACGCCCTTTTATCCGCGCAGTCCCTACGGAGTGGCGAAGGTCTATGGGCACTGGATCACCGTGAATTACCGCGAGAGCTACGGGCTGCATGCCTCCTCGGGGATACTGTTCAACCACGAGAGCCCGCGTCGGGGTCTCGAGTTCGTCACGCGCAAGATCACCAACGGCGTCGCGCGGATCAAGCTCGGCCTCGATCGTGAGATCAGGCTCGGCAACCTCGAAGCGAAACGCGACTGGGGCTTCGCCGGTGACTACGTCCAGGCGATGTGGGCGATGGTGCTGCAGGACGAGCCCGACGATTACGTCATCGCCACTGGCGAGACACACTCGGTACGGGATGTGTGCGAGGTTGCCTTCGCGAGGGCGGGCCTCAACTACGAGGATCACGTCCAGATCGATGAGCGCTTCAAACGGCCTGCAGAAGTGGATTTCCTCGTCGGCAACGCAGCCAAGGCGCACGAGAAGCTCGGTTGGAGGACACACGTCGACTTCGCTGGGCTCATCGAGATGATGGTCGACGCCGACCTCGACCTGCTACGCGGCAAGATTTCCTGACCGCCGGAGCGGCTCGCGGGCTTGAGGCCGAGCGAGGCCGTGCCCGGTTGCGGTGAGCGGCCGGGAGCAGCCGTGGGCCCGGTGTCGGCCGGCCGCGTGTCGCATGCCCCGTAACATGGGCGGTCTTCATGCCGCCTGCTGTTCGTCTCCACGAGGCCGTAGCGCTCGCCGGCCGGTTCCCCCTCCTCGCGGGAGCTTGTTTGGAAGTTGGCGAAGGCGAGGTTGTGCATCTGCGCGGCCCGAATGGCGCGGGCAAGACGAGCCTCCTCAAAGTCCTTGCAGGGCTGTTGGCGGTGCACTCGGGTGAGGCGACCGTGCTCGGTTGGGACCTCATGGCTGATCAGCGTGCAGTGCGGCGCGAGGTCGGCATGCTCGGTCACCAGTCGTTTCTGTACGAAGACCTGACGGTGGAGGAGAACTTGAGGTTTGCGCTGCGAGCGACCAGAAGTGCTGTCACGGGGATCCGCCCCGCGCTCGAGCAATTCGGTTTCGGGGGTCGTCTCGCGTCCATTCCCGTACGACGGTGCTCCGCCGGGCAGCAGCGCCGCGCCTCACTTGCGGTGCTCGTCGCGCGAGGTGCGCGTCTGTGGTTGCTCGACGAGCCACATGCGGGACTCGACCAGGACGGCCGTGATCTTCTCGACGAGCTTCTCGCCGGGTCCCGGGCGGCTGGCCGCACTGTCGTGTTCGCCTCGCACGAGCTCGAGCGAGCCACGGCCATCGCCGACCGGACGGTTCACCTGGCGGGTGGCCGCGTGGTCGAGCCGCCTGGGCATGCCGACAAGCTCGAGCGTGCCGGGACATCAGAGCCAGTCAGGAAAGCGCCGGCTCATGTTGCGTGACGCCGTGCTCGTCGCCGGGAAGGATCTCCGCATCGAGGTCCGTTCCAGGGTCGGCCTGAATCAGATCGGCCCGTTCGCCATCGCGGTCCTGCTCCTGTTTGGGCTGGCGCTGGGCCCTGACAGGCGGGTCCTCGCGCCGGCCTCGGCAGGCCTCTTCTGGGTCGCGGTACTACTGTCGACGATCCTGACAGTTCAGCGCAGCTACGCCATCGAGTCGGCCGACGCCGCTCGAGATGGCTTGCGTTTGTCCGGCCTCGACCCGGCCGGGATCTTCCTCGGCAAGGCCAGTGCCGTCGCGGCCCAGCTTCTCGTTCTCGAGGCCGCTCTCACCATCGGAGTCGCATTGCTCTACGGGGCTCGCTTGTCGGGCGCTCTCGTCCTGGTCGGCGCGTGTGTCGCCGGCACCCTCGGGCTCGCGGCGGTCGGCACGCTCTACGGGGTCGTGGCATCCGGGCTGCGGGTCCGAGAAACGCTCCTCCCCCTGCTCTTCCTCCCCGTGGTCGCTCCAGTCCTGCTTGCCGCGACCAAAGCATGGGACGAGGCCCTCGCGGGAACACCAGGCCGTGCAGGTGGCTGGCTGGACGTGCTCGTGGTCTTCGCCGTGCTCTATGTCGCCATCGGCATTGTGGCGTTCGGGCCGCTCTTGGAGGACGGATGAGCACGCCTCCGCGCGCCGTGCAGTCAGGCCGTGCGGCCGTGGCCGTGGCGCTGCGGGTGCTGGGCGTGACGGCACTCGTGGGCGTGGCGGCGACCGTGTGGTTGGGCCTCTTCGTCACGCCGCCGGACGAGTTCATGGGCAATCTCGTGCGCCTGTTGTACGTCCATCCGCCGATGGCGTGGGTCGCGTTCCTCGCTTACGGCGTTGCCAGCCTCGCGAGCCTCCTGTACTTGTGGCCAAGGACCAGAGCCGAGCGTTTCGACCGCCTTGCCGGGGCATCGGCCGAAGTCGGTGTCGTGTTCACAGGCCTCACGCTCGTGTCCGGATCGATCTGGGGGCGGCCCACCTGGGGCGCGTGGTGGGTCTGGGATCCGCTGCTCACGACGACGGCACTGCTGTTCGTGCTCTATCTCGGGTATCTCGCCCTGCGGCGTGTGCCCGGCGAGCTCCATGTCCGTGCTCGCCGGTCGGCGATAGCGGCACTGATCGCGTTCATCGACGTGCCGATCGTCTACCTCTCGGTTGAGTGGTGGCGAAGCTTGCACCAGGCGCCTACCGTGCTCAACCCGACCACGCAAAAGACCTATGTGCACGGCTCGATGGCCTGGACTTTGCTGCTCGGTTTCGTGTCGTTCACGCTCGTGTACATCTGGCTGACGGCACACCGCTACCGCCTTGCGGAGTTGCAGGACCTGGAGGACACCGAGGGGCTCGAGGCCGCCCTCGCGGAGCGCCGAGCAGAGGCGGTGGCCGGATGAACGGCTATGTGGAGGCCGGTTATGTCGTGGTCCTCGGCACGCTCGGAACCTACGGGGTCACCCTCGTTGCCCGCGAGCGCTCTGCCCGGCGACGCGTCGGCGCAGGCTCGAACAAGGCGCGGAATGCTGCCGGGTCTGGCACCTCCGCCCCTGCCGGGTCTGGCACCTCCGCCCGGGCTGGCACCTCGGTGCCGCAAGGCGATGCTTCGGCGAGGGAGCATCGTGCTGTCGAGGAAGAGGGACCGGGATCAGCCCCACGAGCGATGTCGCCATGACCGAAGTCAGCACCGGCGGTACAAGCACCGAACCAGGCCGCTTTGCCTCATTCCAGGACCGTCTCGAAGACGAGCCGAGCTCTGGCGAGGCCGGGTCCGCTCCGTCCGCTCCCGGGCGCGGGCCGAATACGCTCAGCCCCGAACAGCGGCGCCAACGCCGGCGGCTGGAAGTGGTCGGGATCGTGATCGTCGCGGCGATCGGGTTCCTTGTCTTCAAGGGGCTCACCTCGGCGATCGTGTTCTTCAAGACCGCCAACGAGGCGATCGCGCAGAGAGCGACCCTCGGTGACAGCACCTTCCAGCTCGAGGGCATGGTCATGCCGGGGACGGTTCGCACCATCCGGGACGGCTCAGGGACGACGGTGGCTTTCGTCGTCGAATCGAGCGGCGTCAAGATCGCGGTGATCAACAAAGGATCGCCTCCGCAGCTCTTCCAGCCGGGGATCCCCGTCGTCGTGGTCGGTCATTTCGTCGGTAGCAGCGACCGGTTCGCCTCGGACCAGATCCTCGTCAAGCACTCCAACGTCTACATCGCGGCCCACCCGAATCGGGTGAAAGCACTGAACGGGACGACGAGATGAACGCGGCCCTGGGGCTTATCGGGGTTGCGCTCGGCCTGCTCGCGGCGGTGTCGGGAGTTGTCACGATCGGCGTTGGCCTGGCGACCGGGCGGCAGGAGCTGTTCCGGCATGCCCGCACGTTCGCTCTCTGGGTGCTCGCCGGTGCGGTCCTTGCGACCATCGCCATTGAGAGGGCGCTCTTGGTCCACGACTTCTCGATTGCTTTCGTGGCGGCGAACAACAGTCGTGAGACGCCGATCCTGTACTCCATCACCGGCATGTGGTCGGCTCTCCAAGGCTCGATCCTGCTCTGGGCCCTCATCCTCGCCGGATACCTGGCCGCCATGACCCACGTGTTCCGCAAGCGGGCATCCGATCCGCTCGTGGCTTGGTCAAGCCTGATCGGGCTCTGCGTCGCCGTCTTCTTCTTCGCCCTCATGGCCGGTCCCGCGAACCCGTTCGCGCACGTCATCGGCCGGGTCCCGGTCGATGGTCCCGGGCCGAACCCGCTCTTGCAGGACAACCCGCTGATCGCTTTCCATCCGGTCTTTTTGTACCTGGGACTTGTGGGGTTCACGGTGCCGTTCTCCTTCGCCATCGCCACGCTCGTGACAGGGCGCCTCAACGAGGGGTGGCTCGCGGAGACCCGCCGCTGGACGTTGTTCGCATGGGTCTTCCTCACTATCGGCATCGTGCTCGGGGCGTGGTGGTCCTATCAGGTCCTCGGCTGGGGAGGCTTCTGGGGCTGGGACCCGGTGGAGAACGCGGCGTTGCTCCCTTGGCTCTGTGGCACGGCGTACCTGCACTCGGTGATGGTCCAAGAGCGGCGCGGCCTTCTACGAGTCTGGAACCTGTCACTTCTGACCGCGGCGTTCTCGCTCACCATTCTCGGGACATTCCTCACCCGCTCGGGAGTGCTCGTGTCGGTGCACTCCTTCTCGAACTCGACGGTCGGCCCGGTCCTGCTGGGTTTCTTCGGTCTCGTGGTCGCCGTCAGTGTCGGGCTTATCGCCTGGCGTGGTGACCGCCTGCGCTCTCCGGGGACGATCGACGCCGCGGTGTCGAGGGAGGGTGCGTTCCTCGTGAACAACCTCCTTTTCGCCGGGTTCGCGCTCGTCGTGCTCCTCGGAACGGTCTTCCCGCTCTTTGTCGAGGCGGTGAACGGCCAGCAGGTCACGGTCGGACGGCCCTACTTCGACACGATGACCCTTCCGATCGGCTTCGCACTTCTGTTCTTCATGGCGGTGGCGCCGGCGCTCCCGTGGCGCAAGGCGGCCCCGGGTGTGCTTCGCCGCCGCCTCGCGATCCCGGCATGGGCCGGTGTCGTGGTCATCGTGGTCTGCGTCCTCGCGGGCGTGCGCGGTCTCACGCCGCTTGTGGCCTTCGGTCTCGGCGGATTCGCGGGGGCGAGCGCGGTGCGCCAGTTGGTGCTCGCAGCTCTCGGGTCGCACCGCACCGGTGGGCGAGCGTGGCGGGCGCTGTTCGGCCGGGCCAACGGCGGGATGATCGTGCATCTCGGCGTCGTCATCGTGGCCGTGGCCCTCGCGGCCGCCAGCTCGTACGGGCAACGGACGCAACTGGTGTTGAAGCCGGGGCAGTCGGTTCGCTACGACGGTCACATCTTCACCTACGTGGGCTCGAAACACTTCAGCCTTCCGAACAAGAGCGGCGAGACCGCGACGGTCCTCGTGGACGGGTCCGCCTTCTACCCGGCCATCAGCGTGTTCGCGGGAAGCGAGGGGATCGGCACCCCGGCAGTGGACTCGTCGGTCCAAGAGGACACCTACCTCACGGTCGCCGACATCGACGTCTCGCCCCACGGCCCGGCGACCATCGACGTCGTCATCCAGCCCATGGTGCTGTGGCTCTGGGTTGGCGGGGCCATCACGGCATTCGGCGCAGTGCTCGCGGCCGCCCCGAGCCGCCGCCGCCGAGGCTCCAAAGACAGGTCCGAGGCGCCGGGCCCAGGTGAGCTGACCGGGTTGCCGGGCGGCACGCCAGCTGGGGTGGCCTTTGACCAACGGGGCGTCCCGGGGGACCCGGCCCCAGCGCCTGTCGGTGCCGGAGCGGGTTCGTGAGCACCCGGCGGCGTCAGGCGAAGCTCGCGCGGTGGGCCGCGTGCGGAGTCGGCCTCGGCGCACTCGTGCTCGTCGCCGTGCTGGCGAGTCGCCCGGCCGCGACGCAAACAGCCCCGAGCTTCCTTGTCGGCAAGCCCGCCCCGCCGGTGGCGGGTCGTAATCTTGCCGGCGGCGTCTCGTCGCTGGCCGGCTTGCGGGGCCGCTGGGTGCTCCTCGACTTCTTCGCAAGCTGGTGCCCGCCGTGCCGGACAGAGTCGCCTGAGCTCGTCAAGTTCGCGTACAGCCATCCCGCCGGCCAGCGAGTTGCAGTGCTGGGTGTCGTGTACGGCGATACGGAGTCGAACGCGAGGGCATTCGAGCGACAGGCCGGAGCCACGTGGCCATCGGTCGTCGACCCTGGCGAGCGGATCGCGATCAGCTATGGCGTCGACGATCCGCCGCAGTCGTTCCTCATTGCACCCGACGGACGGGTCGTGGTCCGGATCCTCGGGGGCGTGACGGCCGGCGCCCTGGACCGTCTTGTCGAGCACGCTGTGGCGGCGCACGCGTGATTGCCGACGCCGGCCCGGCCACCACTGGCAAAGACGAGCGGTCCGGGCACTCGGCCCTTTCGGTTCTTACGTCCCGACCGGCGTGGGTGATCGTGGCCGTCGTCGCTGTGGTCGCCCTCGGCATCGGGAGCGTGCACCCGGCTCAGCCGAGCTCATCGGCGAGGATCGCCCACCTCGACAGCGTCATCAAGTGTCCGAGCTGTGTCGATCTCTCCATCGCGCAGTCGGACGCGCCCATCGCGGTTGGGTTGCGGGCCGAGGTGGCTGCTTGGGTCCATGAGGGCTTGAGCGACGCGCAGATCGAGCAACTCGTCGTGGCCCGTTTCGGCGAGCAGGCTCTGCTCGTTCCTTCCGGGTCGGGAGCCGACGTCCTCTTGTGGGCGGTGCCGGTCTCGGTCGTCGGCGGTGCCGGCGTTCTCCTCGGTGTCTACTTGTGGAGGCGGAGGCGCCTCGAGGTGTCCCGGTGAGCCTCAGGCGTGTGATCACCGGGCGGGGCGCCGGGAACGGGCCCCGCCGGTCGAGCCCCGAAGCGCTGGCGAACGAGCAGGAGTTCCTCCGGCAATCGATCGAGGATCTCGAGGAACAGCGCGCGGCCGGCGAGGTCGACGAGGAGGACTTCGCAGTCCTCGATTCCCGTTATGGGAGGCGGCTTGCCGAGGTCGAAGCTGCGATCGGCGATCTGGCGGCTGGCGAACTGGCGGCTGCCCAACTGGCGGCTGCCGATCTCGTGGCCGCCGATCTCTTGACCGCCCGGCAAGCTGGAACTGGCGCCGATCCGGAAGTCCCAGTGGAGGCGGAGGTCCGCGTGGGGTTGATCGGCGGCACTTCGCCCGTTCCGCCCGCTTCCCCTGCTCGTCGGCTGCGCCGGCGGCTCGGAAGCCGGCGAGCGCGGCTGGTGATCGGGATCGCCGCGGCGGTTTGTTTCGTCGTGGCGGCAACGGTGCTGGCGGCCTCGCTCGCGGGCGTCCGCCTCCCGGGTGAGTCGGCGACAGGATCGGTGTCCCTGTCGTCGGCCCAACAGGAACAGGAGACACTGGACCAGGCCACGATCCTCGGCAGCGAAGGGCAGGTGGCGGACGCTGTTCAGCTCTACAACCAGGTCTTGCAGACGGACCCGAATCAACCTGACGCCCTCACCTACGGTGGCTGGCTGGTTCGCCTCGCAGGGCTCTCGTCGAAGAACCGGCTCGTGCTCGCGCGCGGCGACGCATCGGTCGCCCGGGCCGTCAAGGTCGCGCCCGGCTATCCCGACGGTCACGCACTCCTCGGCGTGATCCTCTACGAGGATTTCGCGAGACCGGAGGCCGCCGCGGTTCAGTTCCGCGACGCGCTCGGCGCGGGGGCCTCGAAGAGCCTGCTGATGTCGGTCGCCGCGGTCGCGGCGAAAGCCTTCGCAGCCGCCAAGGAGCCCTTGCCACCCCGCTACAGCGCAGCCATGAAGAGCGTTGCAGCCGGCTGACGGTGTTGCAGGCGGAGCCTGCGCGGCGGTGTCCCCGGTGGCCGAGATCACGCGCCGGAGGCCAAGATCTTCTTGTTCATCAAGGCGAACAGCTCGATAGGCTGCGCCTGCAATGTCGGACCTCGTCCCTATTCTGACCGGCCGGCTCCGCCTCGAGCCGTTGCAGCCGGCGACTCTCGAGGCACTCATCTCTCGCGACAAGGACAAGGCGGAGCGGGCTCAGGGCAGGGCACTGCCAGACGAATTTGTCGAGCCGGCGGACGACTTCTTCCTGAAGGTTCAGCTCAGCCGGATGACATCTCGGCCCTCGGGGCGGGGCTGGTGCGCTCGGGCCATCGTTCGTGAAGAGGACGGTGCAGTCATCGGGCATTGCGGGTTTCACGGGCCGCCGGAGGATGTCGGGCGCGCTGAGATCGGCTACACGATCCTGCCGCCGTATCGTCGGCAGGGATTTGCAGTCGAGGCCGCCCAAGGTCTTGTCGATTGGGCGCGAACCCAAGGCGAGACAGTTGTGTTTGCTTCGGTGTCACCGGACAACTTGGCATCGCTCGCAGTTGTCGAGAAGCTTGGTTTTCGCCAGACCGGCGTTCAGGTCGATGAGATCGACGGTGAAGAAGGGGTCTTCGAGCTCGCCTTGTGACACGGTCAGTTCCAGTCAGAAGCCGACGCGCGAGGGGCCCGTCATGTGCCGTCGGCTCCGAGCGCCCGCAGACGTGCGACTACCGGCGTGAAGGCCTCGGCAAACGCCTCGACATCCGCGTCGATCGTCGACCAGCCGACCGAGAGCCGCAGCGAACGGTCAGGATCGACGCCAATCGCAGCGAGGACCGGGGACGGCTCGATGGACTCGGACGAGCACGCGGAGCCCGAGTGTGCCGCGACGCCCGACCGGTCGAGGCCGAGCAGCACTGCCTCGGCCAGGACACCGCCGACCGCCACGTTCACGATGTGCGGCGCGCGTCTTACGCCGTCCCCGAGCACCACGACATCATCAAGGGCCGTGGCCGCCTCGACGAGCGCATCGGTCAGGTGCCGGGCGGCGGCCTCCTCCTGTTCCAGCTTCCCCGGCTCGCTGAGCGCAGCTGCCGCTGCGCCAAACCCGACAATCCCCATCAAGTTCTCGAGGCCGCCGCGTCGGGCCCGTTCTTGTGCACCACCGACGATCAGCGGCTCGATGCGCAGGCCCCGACGGACGACGAGCGCTCCGATGCCGGTTGGGCCGCCCAACTTGTGAGCGCTGACCGAGATGAAGTCGGCGCCGAGCGCATCGAGCTGGACGGGGACGTGGCCAACCGCCGCGGCAGCGTCGATGTGAACGGGCACGCCCGCAGATCGGCAGCATGCCACGACCTCGGCCACCGGCTGCAGCGTCCCGAGCTCGTGGTTGCACCATTGGCAATTCACCAGCGCCGGCCGATTGGCGGAATCGGCAGCGAGCAGTGCTCCGAGATGGTCGAGATCGATGCGGCCCGCAGAGTCCACTTCGAGCAGGAGGACGGCTCCGTTGCGCCGCGCAGCCTCGCGCACGCAGGAGTGCTCGACGTCCGCGCAGATCATCGGCGCACCACTGCGAGCCCGGCCGGCCGTGAAGACCGCGGCGTTGGCGGCTTCTGTGCCCCCACTGGTGAACACGACACGGTTCGCCGTGGTCCCGAGCAGCAGTGCCACGGCCTCTCGCGCCCTCTCGATGGCGTTGCGCACCGCATGACCTTCGGCGTGCACGCGACCGGGATCGCCGGCCCACGGCGCAGCGAGCCAGGTCGACATCGCCCGAGCCGCCTCGGGCCTAAGCACCGAGGTCGAGGCGTGGTCGAGATAGTGGCGGTCGTTCAACGGCGCTTGCACGCGGACCGCTCTAGGGCCAGGAGTCAGCCTGCAACAGTGGCACAGACCTCGTCGCCGCGTGCCCGCGACGAGAGCTGAACCGGCACACCGTCTCGGCACAGACCGTTCAGCAGGCCTTCGACGAGACCTCGGTCGGCCGCGCACAGCACAGGATGATTTAGGGCGGCGTCACCAAAGGGGCAATGGTCCCGGACGATGGAGTTGGGCGATCCGGTGACCCCACCATGTGCTGCAAATCCTTGTGCGGTCAAAGCGTCGGCCACCGACTGCATGGCCGAGCGCAGCGATCTAGGGGCGTCGCCCGGCGCCATCTGCATGGCGAGCGAGCGGCCGTACTCCGCGCCCACTTCGTGCGCGATCTGCTCGGCCTGTACGGGGTCGACTATTGCCAGAAGGCGGCCGAGCAGTGCGAGAAGAAGGTCGTCCCGGAGCACCGGCACCGCGGTTGTCGTGTTGGCAACGCCCGAGAGGTAGCGCTTCGAGGGGCGCCCGACCCCGACATTCCCGCGGTCGACATAGACGTCGAGGTACCCGCCCGCGGCCAGCTTGTCGAGGTGGTGGCGGGCGACGTTTGGATGAAGGGCGAACTGCTCGGCCACCTCGGTAGCGGTCACGCCCTGGCGTTCCCGCGCGAACAGGTAGATCTGTCGCCGGGTGTTGTCACCGAACGCAGAGGTGATCGCGGCCACTGTCGCGGAGAAGCCCTCGTCGGTGCTCACCGGTCCTTGTGACTGGCGCGTGCCTTCACTCACACCGTTATCGTACCGGTGGCTGCTCTTGAGGTGAGCGGGCCGCCAAGATCGACCAGGGAAAGTGAATGACCGGACTCCCGGCAAGCTGATGACGAATCCCGACAATCCCCTCGAGGAGGCCGTCCGTGGCGTCTTCGATCCTGGCCTGTTCGACAGCATCGGTGACCTCGGGCTGCTTCGCTCGGTCAAGACACGCCGTGGCCGTACCGAGGTGGTCGTTGCCGTGCCTGCCGCGGGGCACCCGGCACCGCGTGAGCTCGCCGCCGAGGTCGAGAAAGCGGTTGCGGCCGCCGGGGGCGCCCCTTCTGCGCTCGAGCTCGTCAACATGACCGAGGCCGAAGAAGCGGAGCTGCACGCGAGGCTTCGCGAGCTCGGCTCAGGCCCGTCGGCGCATCGGGCCGGCGGCGAAGCCGCCGGGCCCCACGGTCACGACGGCGCGGGCCATGGTGCCGGTGGGAACGGGCACGGCGCCGAAGGGCCCACACCCCGCCCGAACCCTTTTGCCGACAAGGCGTCGCACACCCGCGTCATAGCGATCTCTTCGGGCAAGGGCGGTGTGGGCAAGTCGACCGTGACCGTCAATCTCGCGGTCGCCCTGGCGCGCCGGGGGGCTTCGGTGGCGATCCTCGACGCAGATGTCTACGGCTTCTCGGTTCCCTCCATGTTGGGGATCGATCGTCCCCCGTCTGTGGTCGGCGACCTGCTCATCCCGCCGGTTGCCCACGGCGTCCGGTGCATCTCGATGGGTTTCTTCGTGAACGAGGACCAGGCGGTCATGTGGCGGGGACCGATGTTGCACAAGGCCTTGGAGCAATTCCTCCTAGACGTGCACTGGGGCCGGCCCGACTTCCTCGTGCTCGATCTCCCGCCCGGCACGGGCGACGTCGCGATGTCCATCGCTCAGTTCGTGCCCCGCGCCGAGGTGCTGGTCGTGACGACACCGCAGGTTGCGGCCGAGCGGGTGGCACAGCGTGCCGCCGTGCTCGCCCGGCAGCTGCGCCTGCCGGTCAGGGGAGTGATCGAGAACCAGTCGTGGTTCACCGGTGACGACGGCAAGCGCTACGAGCTGTTCGGTCACGGTGGCGGCGAGACGCTGGCCAAGTCCCTGGGCGTGGCGCTGCTAGGGCAGATCCCGTTCCTGCCCGCGTTGCGCCAGGCTGGTGACGCCGGCGTGCCGGTCGCGGCCTTCGACCCGGAGGGAGAGGCGGGGCGGGCCTTCGCGTCGCTTGCCGAGCGCGTGGTGGCACTGGGACCTGGACGGGTGTACCGATCCGAGCTCTCGATCGGCTGAACCTGCTCCCGGTCTTGGCGATGGGGGAGTGTGACACCGGCCGCGTAGCTTCGAAGTCGTGGAAGCGGCATCCTTGTCGGTGATGAGCGAGCAATCGCGGCGCTGGGCGTCGACCATGAGCGGTCACCTGAGCGACGACCCTGGCCATCGGACGGCGCATCATCCGACCGTGCCTCTCGGAGGCTCGTTGGGTGTCCTCGCCCGCGAGGCGCGAGAGGCAGAGGAGGAGTGGTTGCTGGCGCCGGGCGCGACCCGGTCGGTTGGGGCCGGCAGCCGCGCGATCGAGGAGCCCGCCGATCCGTGGCGGACCTGTTTCGAGCGCGATCGGGACCGGATCCTGCATTCGGCGGCGTTTCGGCGCCTGGCCGGGAAGACCCAGGTCTTCATCTTCCCGGCCGACCACCAGCGGACCCGGCTCACCCACGCCCTCGAAGTCGTACAGGTCGCGAATGCGATCTCGCGCGCGTGCCGGTTGAACGTCTCTCTGACGGAGGCCATCGCCCTCGGCCACGACTGCGGCCACGGCCCTGGGGGCCACGCCAGCGAGGAGGCGCTTTCACCGTTCTTGCCTGAGGGCTTCGACCACGCGGTTTGGGGCGCTGACGTCACTGCCGCGTCGCTCAATTTGTGTGCCGAGACCTTGGACGGGATCCGCAACCACTCCTGGTCGCGCCCGTCGCCCGCCACGCCCGAGGGTGAGGTCGTCGCGCTCGCGGACCGGATCGCCTACTGCGCCCATGACCTCGAGGACGCGGTTCACGCTCAGATCGTGACGAGCGACGAGCTTCCGCTTCTCGTCGCCAAGCACTGCGGAACTTCTAGGGGGAGCCAGCTCGACGCCTTTGTGACCGATGCCGTCACCACGACGCTGTCCTCGGGCGTGGTCGCGATCAGCGAGACGATGGGCGAGGCGCTCGAGGCGTTGCGACGGTTCAACTACGAGCGCATTTACCTCCGCGAGGCCTCGGTCGACCAGTCATCGGCGGTCGTCGACTTGTTGCGGGCGCTCGTCGATCACTACGTCACTCACCCGACAGCGCTTCCGATGGGAGCCGAACTGGTGCCCGACGATCCGGACGCGGTCAGAGCCGCGGTCGGATATGTGAGCGGGATGACCGACCGGTTCGCCTGCACAAGGGCGGTGGAGCTTTTCGGTGACCGCGCTGCCGCACTGGTGAACGCCATGAGACCCTTGTGATTGCAGGTTCGTCTCGCTTTCTCCGGGTCCAGCGTCGAGAGGCGATGTTCAAGAGCGTTGGGGGCGCTGCTGACGCGACTCGCACTGCACGGTTGTGAACCGCTGCGGCCTGCCGGTCCCCTACGATGACGCGCGGCAGCGGAAGGAGCATTCGTGGACGTGCGCATCGGGATCATCCAGACAGTGAAGGAGCTCGACATCGATCTCCCCGAGGGGACGACGCACGCCGATGTCGTCGCGGATGTCGACAAGGCCCTTACTCAGCCCGATGGCGTTCTTTGGTTCACCGACAAGCGAGGCCGTCGCGTGGCGGTGCCATCGGCCAAGGTCGCCTATATCGAGATCGGCGGCGGGGGCGAGGACCGGCGCGTCGGCTTCGGGACCAACTGACACCCGAGCTCGGTGCCCGAGCTCCTCGCTTACCAGCTGCTCTTCGTCACCGGTAAAGGCGGCGTAGGCAAGACAACCGTTGCCGCCGCGATCGCTCTGCTCGCGAGCGAGCAGGGTCGCCGCACCCTTGTCTGTGAGGTCGAACCGAAGGGAGACCTTGCCCGAGCCTACGAGTGCGGTCCGACCCCCTTCAGTGGACAGCGCATCAGCGAAAACCTCGTGGCCATGTCGATGGACACCGAAGCGTCGATGCGTGAGTACCTGCGTGTGGTCGCGAAGGTACCGACCATCCGCCACATCGGTCCGGTTGCCCGGGCATTCGACTTCGTGGCGACGGCGGCACCGGGGATCAAGGAGATCCTGACGGTCGGCAAACTGTGTTTCGAGATCCGGGCGAGCCGCTACGACCTCGTCGTGGTCGACGCCTCGTCGACGGGCAACGTCGTCGGCGAGCTTGCGGCGCCGACCGGTATCAACGAGCTGATCCGGGTGGGCGTGGTCCGGTCCCAGACCGACTGGATACTGGAGATCCTCGGTGACCCGACCAGAACCGGCGCGGTGATCGTCACGACGCCGGAGGAGATGCCTGTGACCGAGGCTGTCGACCTGGCTGCCCGGCTGGCCAGCGAGACGCCGGTTCATCTCGCATGCGTGGTGGCAAACCGGGTCCTGCCCGAGCTGTTCGGCCACTCCGAGGAGCTGGTCTTCAACGAGCTTGCCCGCTCCGCGACGCTCGACCTGTTAGCCCGCGAGCTCGAGACATCCAACGAGCTGGTCGAGGAGGTGCTCGCAGCAGCGCGGCTTGCCGTCACCGTCCGGCGCGACGGCGTCGCCCACCTGGAGAGGCTGCGTGCCGAGATCGCGTCGGATGTGCCCCTGCTGTACCTGCCGTACTTGTTCGCACGCGCGCACGGGCTTCGCGCAGTTCGCCAGGTTGCCCGTGCTCTGTCCGAGGAGCTCTTGACTTGAGCCGTCCGGAGCGCCGTCTCGAGTCACGTCCCGAGAGCCGACCCATCCCTGGGCGTGCCGGGGCGTCTGTGGAACAAGAGCAGACGCGCCACTTGGAGCAACTCCTGTCGGCGAAGGAAGTCGTCGTCGTCTGCGGACCGGGCGGGGTCGGCAAGACGACGATCTCTGCCTCGCTCGCCGCCACTGCGGCCGCACGTCTGGGGGGCCGGGTGCTCGTGCTCACCGTCGACCCGGCGCGCCGCCTGGCAGATGCTCTCGGGATCGGGGGGCTGGGAAACGTGGCCCGCCGGGTACCCGACGAGGCGTTCGCCGTCGCCGGAGTGCGCCCGACAGGTGAGCTCTACGCGGCCATGCTCGACATGAGCGAGTCGTGGGACGCGCTCGTCCGCAGGCATGCGCCCGATCTCGGGACGGCGAACGAGATCCTTGCCAACCCGCTGTACAGGAACCTCACCAGGCGGTTCGCCCAGGGCCACGACTACATCGCCATGGAGCGCCTGTACGAGCTTCACGAACAAGGCGAGTACGACCTCCTGGTCGTCGACACCCCGCCGTCGCTCAACGCGCTCGATCTCCTCGATGCGCCGGGGCGCATGGCCGAGTTCTTCTCCTCGAGATTGCTCCGGTGGCTCATCGTGCCCTACCGCTCCCGGCTGGTGAACTTCGCCTCCCGGCCCTTCTACCAGGTTGCGGATCGCATCCTGGGTAGCCAGTTCCTGGAGGACCTCGCCGAGTTCTTCATTCTCTTCCAGACCATGAGGGACGGTTTCGTCGCCCGCTCCGAAGCCGTGAACCGCCTGATCCGGGACGTGCGCACGACTTTCGTGGTCGTGACGACTCTCGAGGCCGTGCCGGCGGTGGACGCCGAGCAGCTCATCGAGAGCCTTCGCGACCGCCGCCTGCATCTCGGCCTGCTTGTTTGCAACAAGGTGTTGCCGGGATCATTCTCTGATCCACCCGTTGGCCGGACAGCCGAGCTGCTTGGCCAGCGCGCTGGCGAACTGGCCAATTCCCTGGCGGACCGCGTGCCGGTGGAACCCGCAACCGAGAGTCGTCCTTCAGGCGAGATGATCGGCCGAGTGCTCGCCGAAGTGGCCCGCAGCTTTGCCAACTTCCGGCTCGTGGCGACACGCGAGGCCGAGTTGTTGCGGGAGCTGTCTGCGGCCCACGAGGTGACAGCGACAGTGCCGTACCACCCGGGACACGTCACTGACCTGCACGGCCTTCTCGACGTCGGTGCCAAGATCTGGGGCGACGAGGTTGCAGTGGCCACAGAGAAGGCTGGCTTTCGTGGCGGCCGCCAGAGCCGCGGCAGTCGTGGCCCCGGTCGTGGCTCGCCTTCGGGCACTTCGAGAGGGCGCGTCGCTGGCGCGTCGACCGAGGACCGGAAGCATCAGTCGGACAAGCCGGAGTCCGGCGGTGGCTCTTGACGGTCTTCACGTCACTCTCCGGGCGCGGCATGATCTCGTTGTCGAACCAGGGCGGGCGAGCCCTGCCAGAAGTTCGCGAGCTGCAACTGAGGATGGAGCACATCGATGTCTGAGAACGTGACCGCCGACGCCGGCCAAGGTGTGCCCGAGTCCGTGCGCGTCGACCCCTGTGGCCCGGCCTGACCGAGATCGATGAACCCCTCTCTCGTCCCGCTTCCCGTCAAGATCGTCCCGGCACCCGACCTGATCCGCCGTTACACCTCGTCCGGCGGCCCCGAACGCCGCCATCTGGAGAGCCTGATGGCGTTCTGGAGCCTCCTCGCCGACTTGTCGTTCTCCGACCTGTTGCTGTTCGCGCCGGTCACGCGTGACCGCGGCGAAGGCGACGAGGCTTTGGCCGAGCTCGGGGCCTCGGAGTCCCCAGGGCCTGACCGCCTCGGCGCGTTCGTCGTCCTTGGACAGATACGGCCCACGACGAGTCAGACCCTGTACGAAGTTGACCTCGTAGGCCAGGTTGAGTCCTCCGAGAGCCTGCCGAACGTCGTCGAGGCTTATCAGTCCGGGGTGATCATCCGCTCCGAGCAGCCAGGCGAGTCCGCCGACGCGCTCGTACGCGTCACGAACATCCCCGTGCGTCACAGAGGCAAGGTCCTCGCTGTGCTTTGCCGCGTCTGGTCGCCACGGACCACCAGGCGCCGGGGCACGCTGGAGAGGGTCTATCTGGACCTGTTCGAGCGGCTGTCAGTCATGGTCACAGATGGCCTGTTTCCTTTCGTCGCCGACGACGCCGCAGTCGAGGAGGCGCCTCGGGTGGGCGACGGAGTGATCGTCGTCGACGCCCATGAGCGCATCACCTACGCATCGCCGAACGCGGTCAATGCGATGCACCGTGCCTCGATCACTTCCTCGATCGTCGGCTCGAGCCTTGCTCTGCTCGGGCTCGAGACCTCGGTCTTGAACGAAGCGTTCGCGAGCAAGCTGCCCGCGATCGAAGAGGTCGAGCGGCCTCCTGACGTCATCTTGATGATCCGGTGCATTCCCCTCATTGCCAGGGGCGAGTTGACGGGCGCGGCGCTCCTGCTTCGCGACGTGACGGACTTGCGCCGCAGGGACCGGCTCCTCTTGAGCAAGGACGCGACCATACGTGAGGTGCACCACCGTGTGAAGAACAACCTCCAGACGATCTCGTCCCTCCTCCGCCTCCAGGCGCGACGCCTGGACGAGGCAGAGGCGGCGGGCCGTATCGCCCTGCTCGAAGCCGAGCGCCGTATCCGTGCGATTGCCCTGGTCCACGACATCCTGGCGCGCGACGTGACTGAGCAGGTGCCCTTCGAAGAGATCGTCTCAGCGCTCGTGAACATGATCCGCGAGACGAGCACGATCTCGTTCCCGGTGACGATCGAGGTCTACGGAGGCCTCGGAGACGTCGCGGCCGAGGTGGCGACACCGCTCGCGGTCGCGATCGCGGAGCTGCTCCAAAACGCGATGGAGCACGCTTTTCCCGAGCCTTGGTATGCGGCGAGCTCGCAGTCCTGGGTGCCGGGAGCGGGGCCGGCGCCGGGAGCGGGGCCGGGGCCGGCGCCTGGAGCGGGGCCTGGAGCGGGGCCCGGAGCGGGGCCTGGAGCGGGGCCCGGAGCGGGACCTGAGCCGGCGCCCCGGCCGGTGCCCGGGCCGGTGCCAGTGAACTTGGGATCTGTGTCACCCGGTGCAGCCTTAGGCGGTCAGCCGACGACGTCAGGAGCCGAGGCACGTGTCGAGCTCCTGCTTCAGGAGCGGCCGGACTCCTTGGGGATCGTGGTGCGCGACAACGGATGTGGGCTGCCCGAGGGATTCGACATAGACCGGACGCGCAGTCTCGGGTTGTCGATCGTCCGCGACCTCGTCCGGAGTCAGCTAGGTGGCACGATCAAGATGGAGACAGACGGCGGCACCATCGTCCGTCTAGAGATCCCGCTAAGTCGGCGAGCTGGCTAGAGAGCGAGCGGCTCAGCAAGCGCGGCGGCGTTGAGCGGCCATCCATGCCTTGCGGAGCTTGCGGCGCTCGTCCTCCGAAGTGGCGCCCCAAACGCCAGACTCCTGATTTGTGGTGAGCGCGAACTCGAGACAGGCCTCTCGGGCCTCGCACGAGAAACAGACGGCTTTGGCCGCGTCGATCTGCTCGATTGCTTGACCTGTCGTTCCGATGGGGAAGAACAGATCGGGGTCAGTGTCTCGGCACTCAGCAACCTTGCGCCAATCGTCACTGTCCCACTCGCTCGAGCGGGTCCAGGTCAGAGCCACCCTGCCTCCTCTGCGGCTTGGAAGCGCGGCCAATGTTCATGGCCGTCCAAGCGCGTCCGTGAACAGAATCACAAATCTTGCATCCAGCAATCAAACCGATACTGCGGGCTGGATGCCGACGAAGAGACGGTCGATTACCGGACTGTGGTACCTAATCTTACGGGAGCGTTCGTGATCGTGCAAGCATGTGATCACGATCACAATCGAACAATAATCGATTACCGTCGCGTGGCCGTGCCGCGGACAACGAGCCGGAAGGAGCGCGCTGTGACCGAGATCTTCGCCCACCGAGGATCGTGTCATCTGGCCAGGGAGAACACCGTCGCCGCGTTCGTCGGCGCGCGAGATCTTGGCGCGGACGGGATCGAGCTGGACGTTCACCTCACCGCTGACGGCAACGTAGTCGTCCACCACGACGGCGAAGTACCCGGACTTGGGCCGTTCGCCCGCCTCTTGTCGGCAGAGCTGCCTGCGTGGCTTCCGTCGCTCGGCGAGGCGCTGGACGCCTGCCGGCCGCTCCAGGTCAACGTCGAGATCAAGCAAGACGAGACTGAGGGGGGACCCGATCGGGACAGGTCGCTCGCGTTCGAAGTGGCGGCACTGTTGATGGCTCGAGCTGAGGCGCCTCGGATCGTAGTGTCGTCGTTCTCCCTCGAAGCGATCGACGCTGTGCGCGGCTTCGAGCCGGGTCTTGCGACGGCGCTGCTCGTCGATCTTGATCGGGATCCCATGGAGGCGCTCATGACGGCGCGTGAGCATGGGCATGGCGGTCTGCATCCGTTCTTCTGCTCCGTCGACGCGGCCTTGATGAAGGCCGCCAAGGGCTGCGGGATGGCGATCAGGGCCTGGACGGTGGATGACCCGGCCCGGATCGCCGCGCTCGCCGACTTGGGAGTGGACGCAGTCGTCACCAACGACGTGGCGGCGGCCCGCCGGGCGCTCGGGCGGTCCGACGTGCCCGAGCCCGCCCCACAGCCCGGGGCCGGCTGAGGAGCCCGAGCCC